>CENG01064930.1_pt1 | contig 10881 bp, 9 predicted proteins | sample 530131 | NCBI WGS metagenome assembly CENG01 (sample SAMEA2591057, study PRJEB7988) | marine metagenome | biome: marine biome (ENVO:00000447); feature: surface water (ENVO:00002042) layer; material: saline water (ENVO:00002010), including plankton (ENVO:xxxxxxxx) | depth 5 m
TAAATTTAATTAATAAAATAGTTACTGAAAGTTGTTAACAGTCACCTTATAGAATAACTATATGCTTATTTTTGAATATTAAATTTTAAAAATGAAAAAATATAATTTAGAATCCTTGGAAAAATTTACTAGCCAAGTAAGAAGGGATATTGTAAGAATGGTTCATGCTCAAAATTCAGGTCATCCGGGAGGTTCTCTTGGATGTGTAGAATATTTTACTGCAATCTATAAGGTTATAATGAACCATAGTACTAATTTCTCTATGGATGGTAAAAACGAGGATTTATTTTTTCTGTCAAATGGACACATATCCCCTGTTTTTTATTCTGTTTTAGCTAGAACTGGCTATTTCCCAGTAAAGGAACTCAATACTTTCAGAAAAATTGATTCTAGACTTCAAGGACATCCAACAACTCATGAAGGTTTGCCAGGAGTAAGAGTGGCAAGTGGTTCTTTAGGACAAGGTTTAAGTGTTGCAATTGGAGCTGCAACCACCAAGAAATTAAATAAGGATGGTAGTTTGGTTTATACACTCCACGGGGATGGAGAACTTCAAGAAGGACAAATTTGGGAAGCTGCCCTATATGCTTCGGCAAAAAAAGTAGATAACTTGATTTCTACCATTGATTTTAATGGAAGACAAATAGATGGAGATGTAGATGATGTACTTTCTCTAGGAAATTTGGAAGAAAAATGGAATGCGTTTGGATGGAAAACGTTAAGTTGTAATGGTAATAACCTGCAGGAGATGATTGCAACTTTAGAAACAGCAAAAAGTTTAACTGGGAAAAAACAACCTATAATGATTATTATGAAAACTGAGATGGGTTACGGAATTGATTATATGATGGGATCTCATAAATGGCATGGTGTAGCCCCTAATGATGAACAATTAGAAATAGCTCTAAATCAACAAGTTGAGTCTTTAGGAGACTATTAATACTTTAATGGTTCAATTATAATTTATGCAACTTTATTTTAAAATATCTTTTTTAATCCTATTAAGTTTTTTTAGTAGTGTAAATGCATTTGGTCAAAATGAAGATGGTAAAATTAGAATACTATTTATTTTTGATGGATCCAATAGTATGAATGCCCAATGGGGAAATAGTAGTAAAATAACTATTGCCAAGCAGTTAATGATACAAACCATAGACAGTCTGAAAATGCTTGAAAATATAGAATTAGCATTAAGAATGTATGGACATCAAACTAGAATTGTTCCCGGTAAACAAGACTGTTCAGATACTAAATTAGAAGTGCCATTTGCAGATGCTAAGGAAAATCATTTCAGTATAATTAATAAAATTAGGTCCTTAGAGCCTAAAGGTACTACCCCAATAGCACGATCTTTGGAATATTCTGCAGATGATTTTCCAGATTGCGAAAATTGTAGAAATATTATTATTTTATTAACTGATGGAATAGAGGCATGTGATGAAGATCCTTGTGCTGTTGCAATTGCTCTTAAAGAGAAAAAAATTAAACTTAAACCTTTTGTTATTGGACTTGGACTAGATACTTCTTACTTAAGTCAGTTTCAATGTATAGGAGAGTTTTTAAGTGCAGAAGACAAAGACTCATTTAAAAGCGTTTTAAAATTTGTTATAAGTCAAGCTTTAAACAACACGACAGTGCAAGTAAATTTAAATAACGTAAGAAATCTTCCTGAAGAAACAAATGTTACTATGAGTTTTTATAATGATAAAAACGATAAATTATTACACACCTACATGCACACGATAAATAGATTACAAAACCCAGATACTATTGCCTTAGATCCACTATATACCTATAAACTAGTTGTGCATACGGTACCAGAAGTTATTGTAGAAGGAATTAAAGTCATTCCCGGGAAACACAATATTATAAATGCAAATACCCCCATGGGAGAACTTAATTTGAAGATTCAAGGCTCTATTGACCAATATACTGGCCTTAATTGCTTGGTCAAAACCACAGAGGAATCCTCCTTAATTAATGTTCATAAAATGAATACCACAAAGCAGTATTTAGTCGGTGAATATAATTTAGAAATATTGACATTACCAAGAATAAAATTTGATAATGTTAAAATTAATCAAAGCCAAATAACAGATATAACCATTCCTCATTATGGAACTGTAGAATTAAATAAATCTATTGGACCGGCAGCACTCTTTTTAAAAAAAGATGGTAAAAATATTTGGTTGTATGATTTTAATAAAGAGATGACTATTGAAAGCTTGAATATTCAACCCGGAAAATATATTATTAGTTTTCGAAATATAAGGTCTAAAAGTACAGCCCACACAATAATTAAGGAATTTACAATAGCTTCAGGACAAAACATTAACATAAATTTATAAAATGAAATTTGAAATTTTAGGGAATAAAGACACAAGATCAGGATTTGGAGATGGTCTTAGTCAACTTGGAAAAACTAATCCTAATGTAGTTGCTCTTTGTGCAGATCTTACTGGATCGTTAAAGATGAATGACTTTAAAAATCAATTTCCAGATAGGTTTTTTCAAGTAGGAATAGCTGAAGCAAATATGATGGGAATTGCTGCAGGAATGACCATAGGTGGAAAAATTCCATTTACCGGTACATTTGCAAATTTTTCTACTAGTAGAGTTTATGACCAAGTAAGACAATCCATAGCTTACTCTGGAAAAAATGTAAAACTCTGCGCCTCTCATGCTGGGTTAACCTTAGGTGAAGATGGAGCAACTCACCAAGTATTAGAAGATATTGGAATGATGAAAATGTTGCCTGGTATGACAGTTATTAACCCTTGTGACTATAACCAAACCAAAGCAGCTACCATTGCTATTGCAGATCATAATGGACCTGTATATTTAAGATTTGGACGACCAAAAGTTCCTATTTTTATTCCCGAAGACACTCCATTTGAAATTGGCAAAGCTTTACTTCTTCAAGAAGGAACAGATGTTTCTATTTTTGCAACTGGTCACTTAGTATGGGAAGCTGTAGAAGCAGCACAAGCATTAGCAAAAGAGGGATTATCTGTTGAACTAATTAATATTCATACCATTAAACCTTTGGATAATGAAAGCATCTTAAGGTCAGTAGCTAAAACAAAATGTGTTGTAACTGCAGAGGAACATCAAGTTGCTGGTGGAATGGGAGAATCAATAGCGCAATTGCTAGCTAAAAACCATCCAGTTCCGATGGAATTTGTTGCAGTTAATGATAAATTTGGAGAAAGTGGAAAACCAGCTGATCTAATGAAAAAATATGGTTTACATTCTTCTGATATAATAAAAGCAACCCATCATGTTTTAAAGCGAAAATAATCGCCTTTGAATGCATGATAAAAAAGTAGAATAAATTATCCTTTTAAAAATGAAAATATGAAAATTTTATTTGAACCAAGAAAACTAATTGTACTTGTTTTAATATGTTTAATCTCTACAGTAACTTCAGCTCAAAGTGAAAACAATATTTCAAATCAAAAAAAAGAAAATAAAGAGGCTATTAAAATTGCATTTTTCACATCAAAAATGAATTTAAACACAGAAGAGTCTAGAGTGTTTTGGCCTGTTGTAAATGAGATGGAAAATGAGCTAAAAGATCTTAAAAATAAAAATGCGCATGGTAGAATGATGTTAAAGGATAAAAAAATAGAAGACTTTTCGGATGAAGAATTAGAAAAAATGATGGATGCTAAAATACAAATGGGCAAAGAAAAAGTAGATATTTTAGTTAAATACCATGAAAAATTTAAAGAAGTAATTCCTATTCAAAAACTAGCAAAGTATTATCAAGCAGGTAAAGAATTTAAAAAAATACAATTAGAAAGAAAAAAGCAACACAATAACCCAGGAGAAAGAAAAAGATAATATTTTTAGGATGTGAAAATTAAATATTGGATTAAAGCAGCTAGACTAAGAACACTCCCTTTAGCATTTTCTTGTATTCTATTGTCTTCTTCATTAGTGATAATAAATCATATAGAACTTTCCTTTAAAGTGCTTTTTCTCACCCTTACTACTACTCTATTACTTCAAATATTATCCAATTTTGCCAATGATTATGGAGATGCGATAAAAGGAGCAGACAAAAATAGAACAGGAGAACAGAGAATGGTACAATCTGGAAAAATCTCTAAATCCCAAATGAAGTTGGCAATTGTGATTATAAGTATCCTTACTTTAACAGTTGGACTTTATCTAATTTTTAGTGTATTTCATAAAGACATATTTAAAATATTAATCTTTCTATTTCTTGGAATCGGCTCTATTATAGCTGCTATAAAATATACTGTTGGTAAATCTGCTTATGGTTATAAAGCTTATGGAGATTTATCGGTTTTTATTTTCTTTGGAATGTTAGGAGTAATTGGAAGTTATTATTTATTTACTAAAAACTTTCACTGGATAACTATTCCTGGCGCATTATTTACTGGACTTATGAGTTGTGGAGTTCTGAATCTAAACAACATGAGAGATTATGAAAATGATAAAAAAAATAATAAACTAACTTTAGTTGTAAAAATGGGAATAAATAAATCTAAAAAATATCATTTCTTATTACTATTTACAGCAATTAGTTCACTTATTACAATTGTTCTTTTTACCAATAATTATTACTACCTATTTTCTATGTTTCCTTTATTTTTTGTAGTGAGACATCTAAAACTATTGAACAAATATCAAGACATGAAATTACTGGACAGTCAACTCAAAGTAATTGCAATTAGCTGCTTTGGATGTAGCTTTATTAGTCTTATAGTAGGTCTTTTAATTAATTGATTTTCTCTAAAGACAACCATTTAGTATACATCTTTTTATATTTTTCATGCTCTTTGTTGGTTGATGAAAAATTATGATATCCAGAATAAGATGGTTTGGCACACATGAAAATATAATCGTGTTTAGAATAGTTTAAAACTGCATCAATTACCCTAGGGTCTACAATACATATTGGCCCCGGTGGCAAACCCTTATATTTATAGGTATTGTAAGGAGAATCTACTTCCAAATGTTTGTAATACAATCTTCTTAAATTGGGCATTTTCAAAGCAAACTTAACAGTTGGATCTGCTTGGAGTTTCATATTACTTTTAAGTCTATTAATATAAAGGCCAGCAATCTTAGAATGTTCGTCAAATTTTATCTGCTGTTCCATTTGAACAATAGATGCAAGAGTAGTAATTTCAGATTGATTGTAGCCTAATGCGTTTGCTTTATCCATTCTTTTTGAATTCCAAAAAATTTTGTATTTACTTGCAATAAAATCAATTAACTTATTCTCTGAAATATTTGTGAATACTTCATAGGTATTAGGAATTACCATAGAAGAGAAAGTATAAGAATTAAATCCAAATTTTTCTTGAATATTTTCATCATAAAAAAGATGCAATAGTTTAGCCGAATCTAATTCTAATTGGGAAGAAAGTCTGCCACACAATATTTCAAGATTTCTAACAGAGGGAATGTATAAATCAATAACATTTTGATTCCTCATTAAAAATAGTTGATTGACTAATTTATTAGTAGACCATTTTGTTTGAATTGTATATTTGCCCTTTTTAAGTATATTATTTTCCAAGTTTTTAAACTCAATAAGTTGGTTGATTGTTTTGGAACTTAATAAAAGATCTTTGCTAACTAAATAATCTCCAATTTCAGAGAAGGATAAATCTTCTTGAATTTTTAAAATAACTTTATTGGTATCGGAAAGTATCTCTTTTTTTTCTTTGTTGATAAAAAGATTAAAAAATGGAAAAATTAAATAGACCACCAAAACAAGAAATGAAATTGCTAGAATGTATAATAATTTCTTCAATCTTGAGGAATTTGAATTAAGTTATAATCTTCTATCCTGTAAAAATTAACTAGGTTATTTTCAGAACCGCTACCCAAATCAATTCTATTGTAAAACACATCGTTAAGCAATCCTTGGTAATAACTTTCAGAATTTAATTTATCTGGGTAAATTTTCATGAAAATAGATTTTACAATATCGTACCCCAAGTAAGAATATTTGGTGGGCTCTGCAGATAAAAAATCCCGGTATTTATCTTTAAATTCTGCTATTCTATTTGAGTTAAGATCTGGTATTCCTTTAGAAACAAAATGTAGATTAAACTTATTTTTATAAATAACATCAATAGTCTTGATCCTATATATATCTTCGAAACCAAAAATTTCAAAATCTGATTTATAATGCTCTTTAGAATTAGAAAATTCTATAATTTTATTAAATGCATAGGTTAAAAATGGAACTTGATTGGAAGTTATTATAATTAAATTGCTTTTTTTCTTAGACAATTTATCCAATAAATGACTCCAGTCATCTCCCCTTTTGAGTAAGGTTGGTAAAATTGAATCTACTTCCTTTAAAGAATCTTTTATTAGATAAATAGTATCATTGAAAGCATCTGAAAAAATATTGCCATAAACCTTACTTTTATTGTCTTCTACATCACTTAATAATAATAAGTTGTAGTCATCTTTAGAATTCTTAATATATATTGCCATCTCTTTAGACTGTGTAGATCTTGAAGGTTGTATTTTAAATAAATCTGGATAATTAAAAAGTGCTTGACTAGGAATATTATAGGGAGATATCATAGGAATATGAGAATTCTTGGAAAATACTCTCATCATTTTAATATTTTTAGAATACAAGGGACCTATTATTAAATTAGAGGATTTAAATAAAGTGTCTTGAAATATTTCTTTAATAGTATTGGTGTCGTATTTACTGTCAAATACATTTAATTCAAGATTGTATCCCAATTCTTTTAGATCACGTAGGGCAATTTTAACTCCATTATAAATTTGAAAGGAATTTTCAGATATTTTATCTATGGTGCAGTTCGTATTTTCTGGGCAGTTTACAATAATTGAATCAGATTTATTAGTGAAAAATGGTAATACTAAAGAAATTCTTAATGTTTTTTGATCATAAATACTACCCAGAAAAAGGTCTAGAGAATCATTTTTATTTTCTACAGAATCCTCTACACAATCTTTAATTCTTAAAATTATTTTCAGTTCTTGGTCTTTTTTAAGTCCAAATTCATTTAAAATAGGATTGTTTTTAATTATCTGGTCTAAACCAACAGAGTATTTTTTTGAAATCGAGTATAAAGTTTCTTTCTTTTTTACTTTATGAATAATTAGAGTATCACACTTTTTAAGCATTGGATGATCTACATGTTTAAATAGTGGTTGAACCATATTACTTGTATCGGATTGAATATTGGGAATTAACAACAATTGAGATTCTGACAATTCATTGGTTGATAATTTATTGTAAGCTTTAATAGTTGGTAATCTTATTCCATATATTTTAGCAATTGACCAAAGAGTTTCTCCTGGCAGCACCTTGTGTATTTTTATAGAAGAATCAATTTCATTATCTATTGTTTGATTATCAAATGTTTTAATAGGAATTTTTAAGGTATCTCCTTTTGACAAACCATTGGATGCACTTGGGTTATAGTTGAAAAATTCATTTAAATCAATTTGATATTTTTTAGCAATTCCATAGCTTGTTTCCCCTTTAGAAACTGTATGATAAGTAAATTTTACATTTGATTTGTCTTGAGCAATTAGATTAGTTACAAAAAATACCGCTAAGAAAAATGATAAGAATCTATATGTTAAATTTTTTATTCCCATTCAATGGTAGCAGGTGGTTTGGAACTTATATCGTAAGTTACTCTATTTATTCCTTTTACATTGTTGATTATTCTATTGGAAATTTTGGCTAAAAACTCATGAGGTAAATGACACCAATCTGCAGTCATCCCATCGGTTGAAGAAACAGCTCTAAGAGCTACAGCATTCTCATAAGTTCTTTCATCACCCATTACTCCAACAGATTGAACAGGAAGAAAAATTGCTCCTGCTTGCCATACATCATCGTAAAGTTTAAATTCTTTTAAACCATTAATAAATATATGATCGACTTCTTGAAGAATTTTTATTTTGCTTTCTGTTACCTCTCCTAAAATTCTTATGCCTAACCCAGGACCCGGGAAAGGATGTCTATTTAAAATTTGTTTTGGTAAATCAAGAGAAGCTCCTACTCTTCTAACCTCGTCTTTAAATAAGGATTTTAAAGGCTCAATTATTTTTAATTTCATATAATCTGGCAAACCTCCAACATTATGATGAGATTTTATGGTAACTGAGGGTCCATTAACAGAAACTGATTCTATGATATCTGGATAAATTGTTCCTTGAGCCAACCAATCTACATCTTTAATACTATTGGCTTCTCTATCAAAAACATCGATAAATGTTTTGCCAATTGCTTTTCTTTTTAGTTCAGGATCTGAAATACCAGATAAAGATTTGTAAAACTCTTCTTTTGCATCCACTCCTTTGATATTTAATCCTAAAGATTCGTACTGTTTTAAAACATCTTCAAATTCATTTTTTCTTAGCAAACCATTATCTACAAAAATACAGTGTAAATTATCTCCTATTGCCTTATGTAAAAGCAAAGCAGCAACACTAGAATCTACTCCTCCAGATAAACCTAGTACAACTTTTTGATGACCAACTTGATTTTTAATATTTGAAATGGAAGAATCCACAAATGAATCTGGTGTCCAATCTGTTGAACAATGAGAAATATTAACAACGAAGTTATTTATGATTTGTAAACCGTCTGTACTATGAAATACTTCAGGATGAAATTGAAGACCATAAATATTACTTTCATTTATATAAAAAGCTGCATTTTCAATATCAGTGGTAGATGCAATTTTATTAAAATTTGAAGGCAAATTTTTAATTGTATCCCCGTGAGACATCCAAACTTGAGAATTAGATTTTACATTATCAAACAATGGGTTTTTAATATCAAAAAAAGAAAGATTGGCTCTTCCGTATTCTCTTTTATTGGAACTTTCCACAACTCCTCCAAAATGTTTAACTAGATATTGCGCACCGTAACAAATACCTAATATGGGCATTGTTTCATTGAAAGATTCTAATTTAGGGTGAGGAGCATCGTTTTGATTCACTGAACATGGACTTCCAGAAAGAATAACAGCGCTAAAATTAAAATTATCTGGAATCTTATTGTAGGGATGGATTTCACAATATACATTAAGTTCTCTAACTCTTCTAGCAATCAATTGTGTATATTGAGAACCAAAATCAAGTATCAGCAAGTTTTTACTCATACACAAATTTAATCATCCCTTTGAAATCTTACTGAATACTTTGAAAATTTGTTGAACTATTTTTGTTAATTACTTTGAATTCAGAAAAAGAAAAACCTTTATTAATTGTTCTAGCAGGACCTACAGCTGTTGGCAAAACCAAGTTGTCAATTGAATTGGCAAAAAATAAAAATAGTTCTATTTTCTCTTGTGATAGTCGTCAGTTTTATAGAGAAATGTCGATTGGAACAGCAAAGCCTTCTTTAGATGAATTAAATGAAGTTCCTCACTATTTTATAAATAACAAGAGCATTGAAGAAGCATATTCTGCTGGAGATTACGAAAAAGAAATTATTAGCCATTTAGAAGATTACTTCACAAAACAAAAAATTGCATTTTTAGTAGGTGGTTCGGGTATGTATATTGATGCTGTTTGTAAAGGTTTAGATAATTTACCTAAAGATTTAGCTGTTAGAAATCGTTTGAATTTAGAACTAAAAGAAAATGGAATTGAGTATTTACAAGAAAATTTAAAAATATTAGATCCAAAGCATTACAGCATTATGGATTTGAGTAATTCTCAACGTTTGATAAGAGCACTAGAGGTTTGTATAATCACTTCAAAACCCTACTCTAGTTTATTAACCTCCACCAAAAAGTTACGTTCTTTTAAGATGTTAAAATTTTTATTACACATTGATAAAAATCAATTAGAAAAAAACATTGAAAAAAGAGTTGATCTTATGGTTGAAAATGGATTATTTCAGGAGGTGGAAAACTTAAGAGATAAAAAAAAATTAAATGCATTAAACACAGTAGGATACAAAGAAATATTTAATTTTTTTAATGGTGATTCAACCAAAGAAGAAGCAATAAATCTAATTAAAAGGAACACCAAAAAATACGCCAAAAGGCAAATGACTTGGTTTAAAAAAGATGTAAGCTACCGATGGATAGAAAACTTAGATAATTCGAAATCCTTTAATGAAATTAATAGTATTATCTCCAAACATAAACCAAATTAAATATTTCATAAGTCTTAATGAATATCTATCCGTATATTTAAAACAATAAATCAAAAAAATGAGTCTTTGGTCAGAATTTAATGCTTCGAGTGAAGATCAGTGGATTAAGAAAGTTTTAGACGATTCATCCAATAAAACTGCTCAAGATTTTCATTGGAAAACTGAGTATGGCAATATCAATACTTTCAGCAAAGCCATATACGTACTTAAAAATGATAAAAAAGATAAACTTTCAGAGATAAGTTGGAATTTCGAGAAAGAAAAAAACATAAATTCTCAAATACTAAACCGATTAAAAGATGGAATAAATAGCATTCATATTGATGGTATTAATTATGCTGACTCTATTTTTAAAAATGTGATGAATGACATAATTTATAGCCATATTATGTTAAATCACAACGCTTCAAAACAAGCTATATCTTCTTGGACAGATTGGATAAACTCTAATCCAAATTTCAAAGGATCTATTAGAATGTGTTTGCTAACCAAAGTAATAAATAGTTTAAATGAAGGTGATAATTCTATAGATTTCACAGATTACCAACATCATTTCCAAAGTAATTTAAATACAAATTTCAAATGTATTTATCTAGAAATATCCAGCAAACATCTTTCTTTTAAGAATCATTCATCAGAAATTGCATTAACAGGTGCATATTTAAATGAAATCATAGAAATTCATAAAAAAAATAATATAGAAATTCCAAAAAAAATTATTC
>CENG01065050.1_pt1 | contig 10853 bp, 17 predicted proteins | sample 530131 | NCBI WGS metagenome assembly CENG01 (sample SAMEA2591057, study PRJEB7988) | marine metagenome | biome: marine biome (ENVO:00000447); feature: surface water (ENVO:00002042) layer; material: saline water (ENVO:00002010), including plankton (ENVO:xxxxxxxx) | depth 5 m
AGAACCAAACATACAGATAATTTGTATGCAAAAATAGATGACTTCGAAACAGATATGTACATGCTTGAAGAACTTAAAGACAAATATAAATTATTCTTTTGGAGTCGAGACAAAGGAACAGGCTTCTTTAAACGCATTAAACAAGCACGTAGCGATGTATTTGACTCGTGGACAGTGCATGATAAACCTGTCGAAATACTATGGAAAGACAATGTACAAGGTATTATCTATACAGGTGATATAAGTTATATTAAAGAATTAGCTTTTAACAAATAGCTTTTCAGCAATCCAACCAGCAGTATCGTACTTGTGTAATCTAACTTTCCGGAAATTTTTATGATGCTGTCTATGGTATCCTTCACCTGCAATAAAAAAATTAAGCCACGGAACATCTGCTCCGCCTTCAACTCTATGTCCTACAGTATTAAGTAAGCCAAATCCAATCTTAGCAAAAACAAACGGAGTTGCACAAAAAGCAATCCAAAAGTAAGGACTAATAATAAAGCTAATAATATTGACAGCAATTAATATTTTTAACCAATGCTTATGACAGAAGACAAGTCTTGGATTAGCATATAGATCACGTGCATACTTCATTGGTATTTTAGGAATATCCCACGTAGTAAGTAGTACTTTCCAATAACCTACATGTTTAGCCGCATGCGGATCGTGTTCAGTATCACTATGAGCATGATGCATTCTATGACTAGCAATCCATCCAATAGGCGTACGAATACAAGCTACCATTAGCATTGCTAAGCCAATAGTTTCAAACCATACTGGTACTTTAAATTGTTTATGACAATAGTATCTATGAAGTAATATACTTGCACCCCAGTGACTGATCACTTGGCTCCATAAAATACCTATAATTATCGCTATAAAAATTTCCATTTGTACTCCTATCCTACAAATGTATTTATTTCTTAATAAGTGGGGATTAAATTAAGTTGACCCAAGCGCCGTTTTCATAGCCTTGGAACTTGTTGTCTGACGTATTGTATATAATCATACCGTTTGCGGCTGTTAGTGCATTACGTTCTGTAGTTGTCATGTTACCTAAAAGCAGTTCATTAGCACCACTTATTTTTACATTACCTACAACTTCTAATTGAGCCGCTGGCTCTCTACTCATACCAGCATAACCACTGCCGCCAGCTTCTCCGCCTACTTGTGTTTTACCATTGTTATATACTTTAAAAAACTTTGTATAGTCTGGTGTGCCAGTTGGGTTAGGAAAGATTGTCATGTAAGTTTTGTTTACTTCAAATTGGAATGGTGTCTTTGTCCCGTCTGTATCAGTCTTACTAAATGTAATACGTCCAATACTTGCTTCAGTACCTACTGTGCCTGTTGATTCTATTCTACCTACATTAATTATTGGATTGGTATCTGTTTTATTGATAGAATAGTTATGATTTTGTGATACAATTTCGCTGGCAGTAGTATCTGCCTTGAATTCCATTTTAGTACCTGTGATTTCTATTCTATGGTTATTTGCGGTGCTTATCTCTCTTAGAGTTAATGTACCTGTTCTGTTTGTTACTCGGAAAGTTTCTAGATCATTTGCAAATATATCACGTGAGATTGCATCAACAATCGGGCTAGAGTCATCAGCAAAAACTGAACCTGTAACATCGCCGTCAACACTACCATTTACGTTTCCAAAGTGTGTTCCTGTTGTATTACCAACAACATTACCTGTTACTGAACCTGTAACATCACCTGTTAAGTTACCAACTAGGTTAGTTGCTGTAACTGATGTAGTTTCTACTGGAGCAACAATTTTGCCATTGATTGCGTCAACTAGGAGCGTTGAATCATCACCATAAATGTTACCTCTTACGTCTACAGCTGGATTGTCTGTAGCGGCCCATTGTGATCCGTTGTATACAAGTATTTGATCATTTTGTGCGGCCAAAGCCTGCACGTTACCTAAATCTTCTAAATTCTGTGTTGATACAGATACTGGAGTTCCACCTGTTAAAGCCCCGTCTCCTACAAATACTTCTTTTGTGTCAGTGGTATAAACAAGTTCACCTTCAGCAGGCACATATCCTGGATTGGATTGTAATGCTGTCTTAGTGCCTCGTTTGATTCGTAAAGTACCCATGTAATGCTCCTAATTCATTGTTATATGTATTTATATCAAAACAATGATAAACTTACTTTTTCTTTTTTGTTGGATTCTTTAAAAAAGCCTTTGTTTTTTTCTGTATATCACGCTTTACTTTGGCTGTATTAAGCCTAAAATCTACATGCTTTATATCTTTACCATATTCGTTAAAGAGCTCTGCTATAGTATCATCTAAGTTAGCGCCAGTACTGCGTTTTGCATTACAATCTATTTCCCATATCTTGCCTTCTCTAAATTCAACTCTAATAGATTGAAGGTAATTTATGGGAATAGTTTGAATGTCTATGTCACGAAAAACTTCAGGCCAATGTCTAATTACATCATCAGGCAGTTGTTTTGGCACTTGTCTTCTTCTTAACAGTAGGAACAAGCTCTTCTGCTTGAGCCCTAAGTGCTTTAGCTTCTTTATACAATCTATCTGCGTCTGAACGATATTTCGCGGCCAAATCAGCATCTGATAATACACCGTTTGTTGGTGCTTGTAAATTAGCGGCTTTTGCTTCAGCTACTACGTTTTTATCAGCAGGCTTTGGAATTTCGCTAACACTACCAGCTTCGGTTATGGTTGTACCTGGTGCAGGTTCGTTAGGATCTTTCAATGCTAAATCTGCAATAGTAACACCTTTTTGTTCTGCAATGATTTTGTTTAGTTCATCTAAACCAATCTGTGTTGCAGTGTTTGGTGTCATTTCAACGTCAGCCATTTTGGTTAACTGTAGTTTGCCAGTTGAGTGAAATCTAGCTAACATATTAGCACCATCGCTTAGTTGTGTTCTAGCCATTACTTCAGCAAATTCAAATGCTGTCTGAGCTGAATTACTTTCAACTGTTTTAATCAACGTATCATGATCGGCATCACTTAAAGTAGCAGTGTCAATTACTAGTGCGTTCTCTGGAGGACTCTCACCTGGAACAACTCTATATGCAACTACAACCTTACGTTGGTTACTTTTTAATCTGCCTACGTGTTTAATTTCGGCCATTACTTGTCTCCTTTAGGTGCTTCCGCTGGAGCAGTTCCTTCTTTAGTCTTTTTAGCTTCTTCTTCAGCTTTTTGAACTGTCTGTAGGAAAGCATCAAGTTTGTTAAATGTTTTACCAACTGCTTCCATTTCGTTGGCTTTGAATGCACCTCTTTGTGATGCAACATCAATAATTGATCTTAGTACTCCAAGATCTTGAACAGTAAGTTCAACGGGTGCAGTTGATACACCTGCGTTTGGTGCTTCACCTGCTGGGGCCGCTTGAGCTTCTGCTGTTTTAGTTTCTTCTGACATATTATTCACTCCTTATGTATTATATATGTACTTTATATTTACTTGTATTTCAAATGTGGACACGCCAAAACGAAATATGATAGTTCTTTTGGATCTTCAAATCCGGCTCTTAGCACTGATTCTATTTTATTTTCTTTGGTCAAACTAACTGCTTTTTTAAGAAAATACCGTTTTTTAAGATTAGATTCAATCCACTTACTAATTGCACTTTCCATATTATAGGTATGCGGTAAGTCAATCGTAGCAAGATGAGGTGGCTCAAATTTAAGCCTCCTTATCTCAAAAAAGTCTTGAGCTGTAATTTTATTTGCGATCAAGCCGCCTCCTCGTAATGGGCAGTTACACCAAATGGAGCCTTTGTGTTTTTATCATGGTGACCATGTATAATGAAAACAGTTTCACAATAATCTGCATCACCCCAACTACCAAAAGGATATCCATCTGTAAACATAATAAATTTCTTAGGTGTTATATTATGTTCTTTCATATATTCCCAACAACATTCAAAGTCAGTGCCGCCACCGCCTTGGATATCATAGTCAAGTAAATCTTCACCACCATCTGCACTGAAATCAGCTTCATTATATACTGCGGTATCAAAAGTCCACAACTTAATATTGTAGTCTTTGTATTCTTCCATAATGCCTTTGATTTCACCTAAAAAGTCTTTTGCCTGATGATCACCAATTGATCCGCTCATATCTAAACCAATAGCAACATCAATAGTGTCCATAAAGTTCATACCAGGAAGAACTGCACCTGTATGCCAGCCTTTACGTGAAGGACGGCTAAATGTATAATCGTTTCTAATTGTTGATTGTATCTGCTGACGCAATAGTTCACGCCAATTCATTTTAGGTTCTGTTAGTTCTTTAATAATACGTTGCACTTCTGCAGGTGTGTTGCCAGCACCAGCCGCCTGTGCAGAACTAATCATGTTTTCTTTAATTTCGTCTCTAATCTTTTTAAGTTCTTCTTTAGTGTAAGTAGGACGTTGATTTTCTCCGCCCTTACCATTCGCACTTTTTTTATTGTTTTCATTATCTGGAGCTTCTTCCCAATCAACATGTTCATCAAGCAAATCACCTAATTGCTTCAAATACTCTTGACCTTTTTCCTCTGCCTTCTTGAACAAGTCATCATATACTGCTTCACTTGCCCAACCGTCATATTTGAAGTCTTGATAACACTGAACAAGTTTCACCATCTCACCAATACGGTCACGTACCAGTGTATTGTTTACGATGTAATCACACGCGATGTTGTGTAGAATAGGAATACGATCTTCTCGTCTTACGATATGATCAAATACACAATGCAATATTTCGTGTGCGATTACAAATTCTATTTCTTTGTTTGAAAGTGCATTAAAAAATTGTGTGTTGTAATATAGGTGTCTGCCATCTGTAGCGGCAGTAGGACACCAATCATCACAATGTTTAACAATAAGCCTTGTAGCCATATTACCGAAGAATGGATGTCTAAGGAGCAAACCAACTCGTGCTACAATAATTCTATCAGCTACATCAATTCTCATAGCTTCTAGTTCTTCTTTTGTAATGTCTGGATTTGGTTGAAAACCTTTTGTTTCTATGCCCATAATTTGTACTCCTTCAGTGCCTTATTGTTCTTACAGTATACTATATTTAATGTCATAAGTCAACTATTTTGGTGAAATATTGGGTAAGGTCTTACCAGCAAAAGCCGTTGCCTTACCCAATACCACTGCGCCTTAGGCGCTCTGTGCGGCTGAAATATACTTACCAAAACGCTCATGGAACTCATCAAAACACTCAACTTCATCTGGATCGATTGGAAGTGAGTATTGTGTAAGAGCAAGTTTGATACCCATGACAACCAATTCAGTATCAAAATTATCCATTGCAAAACGTAGGAAGTTGTTTACTTTGTCGTCAAACTTCTTATCGTTTTTATCGCAAGCATCTTTAAGTTCATAGCAAAGTGAAACAGTCAAGGAATACATGGCACTGATTTCTTTAGTTTCACACTTCTCAACCTTACCTTCAAGTATTTCAGTAGGGTCAGGAAGTTTCGAAGCAACCTTACGATGCGCCATAAACTTAACGGCAAGTCCTTCGCCGACAGAACCACTTACCAAATCGGTAGTGGTATTCTCGTCATCATCATCTTCAATAAGTTCAGATACAAATGACCAAGAACGAGGTGTAGCAAACGAACGACTTGGACTTTTAGGATCAAAGTCATACAAGTCTTTTTTGCTAAAATTCAAATAACCAACAACATCAGGATGTATATGGTTTTCAGTTGCCCACTGCATCCAGTCATCAAAATCAACTGCAAGTTCTAAGTGAACAAATCTGTTTGCTAACGGAGCAGGCATTCTATAAGTAACACCTTTGTCAGCTTCTCTGTTACCAGCCGCTACAATAAGAACGTTATCGGGCAGTTTGTATTGTCCAATACGTCTGTTAAGAATAAGTTGGTAAGCCGCCGCTTGTACTGCCGGTGCCGCAGAATTCATTTCGTCTAAGAACAAAACGATATAATCAAACTGCTTCGCAAATTCTTCTGTTGGAAGTTCTTGCGGTGGTGCCCAAGCCATCACATTATCGTTGGCCGCATAATATGGAATACCTTTAATATCTGTAGGTTCCCAAAGTGACAAACGAATGTCAATCAAATGTGAATTCTTAAGCGATTCTGTAATCTGTCCAACAACATCAGATTTACCAATGCCTGGAGGTCCCCACATAAAAATAGGACGTTTCTTTTTGAATGCTCGCATAATGCTTTTCTTAGCGCCATTGGGCGAGACTGTACGTAGTGCGGATGTTTCCATTGTATATTCCTCTTTCATTTTTTTCAGTGCCTTACTTATTTCTAAGTATGTATATATAATAGCACCATAATAGTCAAAGGTCAACCTATTTTGGACAAATTATTTACTTTTATTACAAAGATAGCCAAAGATTTCACCACCATTTAAGGCGCCTAAAATGCAGTATTTTGGTGTCTAAATGGCTCTTAAATGCCGTTTAACGCTTTTCTGGGGTGTTAGTATGTGTTACTCGTGTCTTTTCATTGCTTTTGTAAGACCGTATTTGCGTAGATCTCCACTGAAAAGATGCAGTTCCATGCTCTTTTTTTCGTCTGTAACCCATATACTACGATTAGTTAGATAGTATGGACAGGTTATAAATTGATCTAAAAATATGTATGTTTGTGTCGTAAATTTAAAATCTCTAGGAAATGGTATCTCATACATCTGTATATCTAGGTTTTCTTGTAAGAAGTCAAAGCCGTCTTCTGTAAGCCTTAGTCCACCTTCTGTTTTACCTCTTGTATTTTGCCACCAGTCAGACATATACTGCTTGATATTAGCATCACTCACAGCTATATCGGATTGCTTTAAAAAGATCTTAGTGTATGTTTCTTTCCAGTTCATTCATCTGTAACCAGTTCGCCCGATGTAAGTTTGAACACAGCGAAGTCTTCGCTTTTGAAAAGATCATTAAGTTTCTTTGCTAGATTGTGTGCATGTCCTGGATTAGAGAAAGATACTTTCTTATACTTAGGACCTGGATAATTCGTTATTGCGTTTGATGTTTTTAGATTGAACGGAGCGCCTTTATAGAACACTGCCCATATGGCTTCTGCTTGCAAAACTTGCTCACACTTGTAAGATGCTTTGTCAACATTCTCTAAAATAATTGTTGGTTTTGGTCTACTCATATGCGTAATCCTTTTAATTAACTACGCATATATTTATCTTTTTTTAGTAGAAAAGTACTAGTATTTTACTTGTTTTGCCGTTAAAGCACCTAGTATTTGTTTTAGTTCTTTTTCGCTTACACAAAATACATTTTGTATTTTTCTAGGATACCTATATTCTAGCAATAGTTTCTGTACTAAAGCAGGGTATACTGCTGGGTCAACTACATCAGATTGACATTGTTCTAGAGTCTCAAATGTTGGGTCAGTAAAAATATAGATATCTCTATCAGCAGTGATATCAGCATTTGGATCAAGAAGAAATAAAACTACGATAAACCACTTCATTTCCAATCACTCCCGCCGTCCATAGTTACTGTAACTACTTCATCGTCGGGAGATGACTTGTTATCAATAATAAGTTTTTCAAGTCTACCTTGATGATTAGCCATGACTGTGCCTAAAGCATAAGCAAGAGCTTTTGCTTGTGTCAATGGAATTCTAATCTCTTTTTGATTAGTGTTTTCAGCAGTCTTTATAATTTGTATTAATTGCTGAATCGGTATTGTATTAATTGGTTCGTTTGTTTGCATCAGATAATTCCTGTCTCATAGTAAATTCAGTTTTGAAAGGACCTTTGTAATCATACTTTTCAAGTGTTACTAATTTAGGACAAAAACTTCTTACCCAACCTTTATCAAAATGAATAATGTAATAGCCTGCCGCATACAAGCTCTTAGATTTTTTACTTTTAGTAAAAAGCGGTAATTTCTTTTGTACATTGTACATTACATTATAAGGAGTACTAGATGTTGAAAAACCGTGTATCTCTTTGACAGCATTACTACCATCCGAAATACTTGCTTTATCAAAACTTAGTCCGCCGATATAATTATTAAAAGCCTTTATATCTGTAAAATAATCTGTGCCTGTAGAACAACTATACATATATCTTTTATCTTCTTGTTTAGATAGTGTACCAATTCTTTCACCATCTTTCTCAACAATCCAAAATTTATTTTTTAGTATTGGTTTTGCCTTTATCGTCATTTTTACCTCCATTATGTATATCTCGCATTTAGCGGATCAGCATAAAGTTGAATGTTATCTGCAATACGTTGCATATCATGTTTTGCACAAAACTTCATTAGTCGCATACCTACCTGTGTAACTTCTTTAGGTGTCATAGCTTCTTCAACTACATCATTGATTATACTTCTAATGTTGCCGGGTTGTGCAGACAAATCACATAGTACTACATTACGTTGATAGTCATCTAATACACGATGTTCTACACCTTCATGATCAGTCCAGCGTTGTAGCATCATGTTATTCCAATTGAAGCCTTTCGACTCTCTATCTTCAAATGCTTCAATTAGTCCGACTTTGTTCTTAGTGCCTTTTGTTCTTACACCAGGATAAGCACTAAACACATTGTCACTTGTGTCACCTCGCATACACTTCTCAAACAACATAAATTGTGGATTAGGTGCAGGCTTAGGTTCTCCTGTCTTTTTATCAAGCACAGGCTTCTTTTTCTTATCGTCAAAGTAACCTTCGTGTGTAATTATTGTATTGCTAACACCGTTGTATTGTTTTACATTAGGTGCAATGAGTTGTGCAAAGTCACCATCTGTACTAATAATAACATGATTATCATTAGGATGTGCTTGTATCCAACCTGCAATAAGATCATCTGCTTCTAGTTCAGGATGTTGTAGAACAGAACAGTTTGTCTTTGTACTTACAAAGTCTTTCCACTCATCAAACATTTCCCAGAACACTGTATCTTCATCTTGTTGTGCCTGTGTTTGTGCGGCACGAGCTTCGCTTCTATTTCTCTTGTAAGGCTCGTAAAAGTCTTTACGCCAACTGCGTCCTTCTAAGCAGAACACAACATGAGCACCATCAAAGTCTGACCATGCTTTCTTGATACTACTCAGTGTAATATGGAAAGCCATGCCTATCTTTGTATCGAGATCGCCTCTTACAACGTGTCTTGCACGGAAGAATGTATTTGCAGTGTCTACTAGAATATATGTCATTTTACTTCACTTTTGTTTTTGTCAATCTTACTAGTATTAATATAGCCGATATTTCTATCTTTGTCAACCCCTTGTTCATCCAAAACTTGCATTGCAATAGTTCTGAACCATGCGTCTACAATCTGCTCTGGTTCTTCACCTTGATATCCTGCATCAATTAATTGTTCAATAAATTCATTATTCCAATCAAGTTCAAAGAAACCGTTCTTTATATTATCTGGATTTACCTGTGTATCTAATACACCTACCCACGGTTCACCTTTTTCTGATGCAAGAGCTTTTTCATTTGCAAGAGCTTCTCGTCTTATTTCTTCTGGAGTTTTAATAGCTTGTTTCTCCATGATCTTAGGTTGTATTCCAATGGCCTTTTTAACTTTATTCCAGTCCATTACCATCCTGCCTTTCTAATAGCCTCTGAAGGATCTACAGTAGCCTTCATTGCTTTCTCGTGTTGTTTGTTTTTGTAATTAACGTTGTCATCTCTGTTAACTGCATCATAATTTGGATAGCCTTTTTCAAATACAGGAGATTGTTTTGCATCTTCAACCATATCAAGTTCCCCAGGCATTTCCGAATAGGCTAATGTGGAGTCTTGGTGTGAAGCGCCAACCTCGCTCCATACATGCTTCGGCGACATCTTTAACATTGAGACTATATTCTTCCGAACGTCCCCCAAGCGGCATAAGATATACTGGACACTCGAGCCCGGCGCCCCTATACTCTTGAACAGCTCTAGTAACTTCATCAAAATCGTCATTAGTAGCGACAACAAACTTGAGATAAATGTCACTACCGTTAACACGGCTATACTGACTAGCGACATCAGGTTTAATAGCAGTGTCCCAAGGTTCTCCTGAAACTGAAAGTTTTGGGGAACATGACCACGTGACTGTAATTCTTTCGTTGCCTGCGAGATAATCGAAGAAGTCTTCGTGTAGACGTTGTGTAGTGTTTGTTTCAAACGTAACATTTTTTAAATCCTTCATGCGTGGATGTTCAAATAAATCAATGTAGAGCTTTTGCCACGCAAGTAACGGCTCTCCACCTGTCATAATAAGATGAATATCTTGACCATTATCCATAGTCCATTTGCCTTCAGGAGTCAGTGATAGTAAATGTTCTACTACTGCATCTACGCCTGCTAGTTTATTAAAATGTTTAAACTCAGGATAGATACTTGCATATGTATCACAACCTGTGTGTATAATAGGCAAATCATTAAACTCTTTTGTAGTCTTATGTACACCAGCATCAATCAATGCTTTGACTTCTGCATTATGTTTTTTGCCGTCCTTGTGTTGTTCCCAACGATCACGTTTCTCATCTGTACCAAAATTCATACAACGGAAGTTACAACCGAAAGTACGTAAGAACACACTAGGTACACCTACATATCTACCTTCACCTTGCACACTATAAAATGCTTCTGAATATCTAAGTTGTTTTTCTTTACTATTATTTTCCACAAGCAAACTCCTGTTGTAGTTTAATGTTATCCATAAACTCTTTCTTTGTACCCATGTCTTCATTAAACGCACCACGAAGTACAGTTGTCTGTGTTAAACTACTATGAGCACTGATGCCTCTGTTTTCACAACAACCATGTGTTGCTTGTAAATATACACCAACATTAGAACTACCAGTTGCTTTTTGTATCTCATTAGCAATAACATTATTAAGTTCTTCTTGTAGTGTACCACGT
>CENG01036608.1_pt1 | contig 10846 bp, 6 predicted proteins | sample 530131 | NCBI WGS metagenome assembly CENG01 (sample SAMEA2591057, study PRJEB7988) | marine metagenome | biome: marine biome (ENVO:00000447); feature: surface water (ENVO:00002042) layer; material: saline water (ENVO:00002010), including plankton (ENVO:xxxxxxxx) | depth 5 m
AAAAAAAAGAGGTAAAAACTACTTTGGGTTGAGTCCATTTAGATCAGAGACAAAGCCGTCATTTAGTGTAGCACCTGATAAAAATATGTGGTACGACTTTGGTTCTGGTCAGGGAGGCAACGCGGTACAATTCCTTATTGAATATGAAAAAATTAGTTTTTCTGAAGCTATACGATCTCTTGCTGAAAAGCATAATATTGAAATAATAGAAGTTGGCGATGAACAACAAAGTAACTTATATGACAAGCTTTACGAAATCCATAATCTTACAAACATATTTTTTATTAATAATTTATCTTCCAATAAGGGAATGAAGGCAAAATCATATATGCAAGATAGATCTTTTGATGATACCATTCTTAAAAAGTTGTCCATTGGTTTTGCTACTGATTCGTGGGATCAGCTTTATAATGAATTAAAAGATAAATTTGATAACGAAGTTATTGAAAAATCTGGTTTATTTTCTAAGGGGAAAAGGGGTTATATCGATAGGTTTAGAAATAGAATCATGTTTCCATTTTTTAGCCCCTCTGGAAAGGTGATTGGTTTTAGTGGAAGGAGCTTATCCGATAAGGAAGATGTTAAATATCTTAACTCACCAGAAACATTATTATTTCAAAAAAGTAAGGTTTTTTATGGCTCGTACCAAACAATGCCAGAAATTCGTAAGCAAAACTATGTTCTTTTAGTTGAAGGACAGACAGATTTTTTAAGATTATATGAAAAAGGGTTTACAAATGTGTTAGCAACATCCGGTACCGCTTTTTCTTCCAAACATGCAGCAGCTTTAAATAAGTATACAAATCGTGTCATACTTACTTATGATTCAGATAATGCTGGAATTAATGCAGCAATTAGAACTGGATATATTTTAATGCAGAATGGATTTGAGGTTAGAGTTGTTGACTTGCAAGATGGCTTAGATCCTGATGATTTCTTTAAATCTCCAACAAATGATACTGATTCTTTTAAAAAATTAATTAAAGATGCCGTACATCCCATTAATTATATCATTCACAAAAAAAATATTCTAGAAAAAGGTGCATCTGAAAGATCAAATTTTTTAAATGAATGTATCAAAGAAATAAAAATTATTAAAGATGTTATAATTAGAAATGATCTGATTAAGAGATTATCGAATGAATTAAGTGTTACAGAAAGTGAAATACTAAGTAGGTTTAATAGTATTCAAATTAAAAAAACAGTTAATAGTAAATCAGTAGAACATGAAAACACTTCAATTGAACACTTTAGCTCAAAGGCTGAAAAAGCCCAATTAGAAATTTTAAAGCTAATAATTCACAATCCCGAACTATCAAAGAATATTCCATCTACTCTTTTCAATAATAAATTATTTTACAATATCATGAAGTCAATTAAAGATCATATTGGAAAATATTCTAATGTAGCACAATTATTAGAATTTATCGGTTCTAGTCCAGAAGAAAGAAATTTAGTTGCTCTATTAGCTGTTGACAAAATCGAGACAGAAAATCAAAAAATCATTTTGGAAGACTGTATTCAAGCACTTGAGAGGGAGCAAATAAAAAAGCAAGTCTTAGATCTTAGAAATGAAATAAAATTAATTGAAGAATCGGGAAAGTTAGCACCAGAAACACTTGTTAATAAACTAGTTTCACTACAAAGAAGTATATCTTAAAAAAAAGGCTCTCAAAAAATGAGAGCCTTTTTTTTATAACTAATAACAATCGTTAGAATGAATATGATAAACCAAGTGTATAATTGCGCATCATTTGAGGTTGACCTTTTAAGTCTTTAACCTCTCCATCCATTCCATTATCTTCTAAATCAAGTACGTACTCTTCGTCAAGAGCATTAAATATACCAAGATTTAGTTTTACTCTATCTAATTGATATTCGAACAGTAAATTCATCACTGTATGGTCAAGTGATTTCTGCTGGATATCTTTGTATAGATTAGCAGGATCATCAAATATGTATAATCTATCCGCGGCATCGTCACCGTACTTGAATTGTGCATACATATTTCCAAATCTCTCAACTTCCATAGAAGCTTTTAACCTGTTCATGAATGTAGTAACAATAAATGATTGTTGGCTTTGTGGAGCCCCACCAATTTTTGTTCCATCCATGTAAGCGTTTACTGTTGTTAAGTTCGTTGGGTCTGATAGGTCACTAATGTATTGAAAAGTAAAATCACTTGTATTTTCCCAAACATTCTCAGAACCTCTAAGGTCAAGCCTTAAAACAGGTATTGGCTGATAAGAAATTGAGTATTCAATTCCTGAGTGAGCCTGATCTTGTCCTTGAATACTTAAGTAAGATCTATCTCCTGAAGCATTAGTTTGTGATACTCTAAGGTCTCTATTTTCCCATAGTGTGTAGTATAAACCAACAGAACCAACAACTTTACCATTTGCAGATTTGAATCTTGTTCCAAAGTCTACAAAAGTAGCTAATTCATTTTCGAAACCAGTATTCATTCGGAAAGCTTCGTCATTGATTAATTTATCAAGTGTAGGAGTAAGTTGTGTATACCCAACGGTACCAAATAATTGGTATGTGTCATTTAAATTATGACTTGCTCCAGCTTTTAATTGCCATCCTGTAGCTGCGTCAGCTTCAAGAACTGGGTCTGTTTCGCCAGCAGCACCACCAAACTTGTCAGTAACCGCGTATTGTGCGGAAGTAACTCCTGCTACAGCAAATGCTGTTGTAGGGCCAGAACTATAATCATATTGAGCATACATTCCTTGCCAATCAACATCTGAAACTGTCCAATACTCTTGTCTATCTCCTAAACCTCTATATCTTTGAGCGTCTGTCCATGCATTATCTCCTTTATAAGAATTATAATACACATCAGCACCAAATAAATTTACAATTCTACTTGTGTGCTCGATTTCTGCTGTTCTTACGTCAAGACCAATGGTTAGTTTGCTTTCAGGGTTTAAATCCATAGAAAGTTTTGACATAATACCTAAGGTATTTTGGTTATTTCTTGAAGATCTACCAGCTACTGGAGTAGCAACACCATAAGCTGTTTCTTGTCTTGTGTCAGGATTTGCATTATAGTCTACTAACCAGTCCACGTTTACAGATCCATTAGGACCTTCTAAATCGTCACCAACATCACCAACAATAGTGTATCTGTCTGAGGTAAATCCACCTCCACCACCTTCTCCACCAGAATTATATATTGATGAAGTTAGTGTCATTCCATTTGCTAATGTATTATAAATATTGAATTGCATAATTGGTTTATTGAAGTAGTTAACTCTTGTAGTCCACTCATCATTTGACCAATTCTCATCGTCAATTCTCATTGGTTGGTTTATGTTACCATCAAAAGGTACCCAGCTGGCCCATGCTCTTTTTTGTTTGAAGCCATTAGTAAATTGACCCCAACCATTAGCATTGTAGTCCCAGCCATACTCATCTCTTAAATCAGCTTCTTCTACACCATATTCTCTAGCTAAATCGTTACTGTAGTTTGAAATGTAATCAGTATAGTAAGCCTGACCATGTTTCTGTGGAGCACCTATGGCAACAAATTCTACTCTATTCTTATCATTAAATTGATAGGAACCCATGAAGTAAAAACCCCATGCTTCGGAGAAAGTACCTTTGGCAACCCTCTGATGTGCTGTTCTTCTTGAAGCAGCTCCAACAAGAGCAAGTTTACCATCCATTAATAACCCACTGTTTAATACAACAGCAGTTCTGTTTAATCCATTAGAACCCATCTCTTGTTTAACAGAATAGCTCTTTTCTTGATTTGGATTAAATGATATAAAGTTTACTACACCACCAAGGTTTGGAACAGCTAAGTTAATTGCTGAAGCACCTTTTTGGATTTGTACTACACTAGCAACATCTGCTAAAACGGACCAATTAGAGAAGTATAGATTTCCGTTTTCCATATCGTTCATTGGAATACCATTAATAGCGTAAGATGTATATCTGTCATCAAAACCTCTAACAAAAACATTCTCATCATCCCAACCACCACCTTGGTTAACATGAACGTTTGGTTGAGTAGAAAGTGCCTGCGGCAAACCTCTACCACCTAATCTAAAGTCGATTTCACTTTTTAAGAAATCAGTGTAAGGAACAGCAGAATTCTCATTAACTCTGTTAGCAAGAACATCCACTCCACCTAATGCTACAGCTGATGGGCTTAAAGCAAAATTTACTGTTTTTCCAGTTCCACTAACACTTACAGAAACAGATTCAGTAGTAAAACCAACTACTGATGCAGTTAATGTGTATGAACCAGATGGAACATCAATTGAATAACCACCACTTAAAGTTGCAGCAGCACCAAGATTTGTCCCTTCAACAATTACGTTAGCTCCTGGTAGCGCTTTACCATCAGCATCAGTCACAGTACCTGACACAGTTCCTTGTGCAAAAACTGCACTAACAGAAAAGGCGAAAACTAAAAGAGCATTTAAAATTGTACGTTTCATAGTTTTATTTTCCTTATTATTAGTTATCGAGGATTATAATTGATAATCCCAGTTACATTGCAAATTTGTTATAAATATATTAAAAATACAAACGATTATTTAACATTATAATTTTCTAATCATTCTCTAACAAATATCTTTTCAAAACCCATTTTTAATTAATTTTTATCATTCAGAAAATAAATTCATTAATTTACTATCCAATTATGGAATTTTTGGACTTAAAGACTCAACAAAAACGCTTTCGAAAACCTCTTGAAAAGAGAATTAATAAAATTCTTGATCATGGTGCATACATTATGGGACCAGAAGTATTTGAACTCGAGCAAAAATTAGCAGATTATTGTGGAGTAAAACATGCTATTTCATGTTCTTCTGGAACTGATGCATTGTTAATACCTTTAATGGCCTGGGGGGTAGGTCCTGGAGATGCAGTATTTACAACTCCTTTTACATATGTTGCTACTGCAGAAGTAATTTCAATTCTTGGGGCAACTCCTGTTTTTGTAGATGTTTATGAATCAACTTACAATATTGATTGTGATAAGTTAGAAATTGAAATAAATAAAGTCATTGATGATGGCAAACTTAAGCCCAAAGCAATCATCCCTGTAGATTTATTTGGATTACCTGCAAGATATCGACTTATAGATAAGATTGCTAAAAAATATAATTTAAAAGTTATAGAAGATGCAGCACAAAGTTTTGGAGGCTCAATTAGAGATAAAAAAGTTGGTATGTTTGGGGATGTTGCTGCTACTTCTTTTTATCCCGCGAAGCCTCTTGGATGTTATGGAGATGGTGGTGCTATTTTTACAAATGACGACAATTTGGCAGAAGAATGTAAAGCTATCCGTATTCATGGTACCAAAAAAGATAAATACAATAGCGAAATGATTGGTTTAAATGGAAGACTTGATAGTATTCAAGCAGCAGTTTTATTAGAAAAGTTATCTTTTTTTGATGAAGAGTTAGAAATGAGAATTGAAGTAGATAAATATTATAGAAAATATTTAAATAATGCTCAACATCATCCCAAAGAATATCAATCTGCTCATGCTTTATTTTCAATAGTTTTAGGTTCAAATAGCAAAAGAAACGATTTAGTTGAAAGATTATCAAAAAATAAAATTCCATCTGTAATATATTATAAATTTCCAATTCATTTAATGGAAGCATTCTCCTATTTAGGCTATAAAGAAAATGATTTAGATGTTTCCGAAAAGTTATCAAAAACCATTGTCAGTTTACCAATGCATCCTTATCTTGAAACCACAGATATTGATAAAATTATAGAAGTTTTAAAAGGATAAAATGAAATACATCGTAACCGGCGGGGCAGGGTTCATTGGAAGTAATTTAGTTGATATATTAATTGAAGAAGGCCATCAAGTTGATGTAATTGACAATTTTTCGACAGGGAAAAAAGAAAATTGTAATAATAAGGCGAAATATTTTGAATTAGATATTTCTGACGATTCAAATTTTAATCAATTAAAAGATATTTTTTCTGGATCGAATGGAGTTTTTCATTTAGCTGCTTTGCCTAGAGTTCAGGAATCGATTGATAATCCAATCCATTTTGAGAAAAATAATACTTTGAGTACGATTAACATTTTAAAAGCCTGTTCAGATTCAAAAGTTAAAAGATTAGTTTATAGTGCATCCTCTTCAGCTTATGGCAATGCTATAAATCTGCCATTAAAAGAAGATGGTCCTGTAGATCCAATCTCACCCTATGCAATGCAAAAATACTATGGAGAAGTCGCATGTAGAATGTTTGCTAATGTTTATGGTTTAGAAACTGTTTCCTTAAGATATTTTAATGTTTATGGTGAAAGACAAAGCTTAGAAGGTGCTTATGCATTGGTAATGTGCGTTTTTGCTAGACAAAGATTAAACGATCAACCTTTAACAATCAGAGGAGATGGAGAACAAAGAAGAGACTTTACTCATGTTAAGGATATCGCAAGAGCTAATATTTTAGCTATGAACTCAAACAAAGTAGGTCAAGGTGAAGTAATTAATATTGGAAATGGTGAAAATAAATCTGTAAATCAAATTGCTAAAATGATTGGTGGGCCAACAAAACATATTGAACCTGTTATTGAGCCTAGAGAAACTCTTGCTGATAATTCAAAGGCTAAAGAACTACTTGGCTGGTCGCCATCAGTTATTATTGAAGATTGGGTTCCAAAATATAAAGAAGATTTAGGAATCTGATGTCAAAGAAAATACTGATTACTGGAGGTGCTGGATTTATAGCCCATCATTTGATTGATAAAATATTATCAACTACAGATTGGGAAATTATTACTTTAGATAGGCTTGACTTTAGCGGTAATCTGAACAGGTTAAATGAAGTTGTATCTTCGCATAAAAGTGAAGATAGAAAAAGAGTAAAAGTTGTTTATCATGATTTAAAAGCTGAATTAAATCCTGAAATAGCGGCATCATTAGGAGAACTTGACCTCATTGCACATCTTGCAGCAGGGTCACATGTTGACAGATCTATTAAGTATCCTCTAGAATTTGTTATGGACAATGTTGTTGGCACAGCCAATATTTTAGATTATGCAAGAAAATGTGATAGGCTAGAAAGATTTGCGTATTTTAGTACGGATGAAATTTTTGGGCCAGCACCAGCTGGAATTAATTATAAAGAAAATGATAGATATAATTCAACAAATCCATATTCTGCGACAAAAGCAGGTGCAGAAGAATTAGTTGTTGCATTTGAGAATACATATGGTTTACCATCATTGATAACACATACAATGAACGTTTTCGGAGAAAGACAAAATCCGGAAAAATACATTCCTATGGTTATAAAAAAAGTACGCGATAATCAAACTATTTCTGTTCATTCTAATGCTGCAAAAACAAAAGCTGGATCAAGGCATTATATTCATGCTAGTGACGTTGCAGATGCATTAATGTTTTTATTTAATTATGATATATCTTCACTAGAGCCCGATATTACTGGAGCTAAATGTCAAAAATTTAACATTGTTGGTAAAGATGAAATCGACAATCTTGAGTTGGCAGAGTTCATTGCAAAAACGCAAAACAAAAACCTTAGGTATGAAATGGTTGATTTTCATTCTCAAAGGCCAGGACATGATTTAAGATACGCTTTGAGTGGAGAAAAAATGAAATTGATGGGTTGGACTCCTAAATCTGCTTATGAAAGACTTGAATCAACAATCGATTGGACTCTTAAAAATGATAGGTGGCTTTCTATATAATTTATTTGTAAACAGTATTTTTAAAACTAAATTGCAAACATGAAAAAAATTACAACTGTATTATTTTTATTTATTAGTCTTCTTCAAGCTCAAAATCTAGATATTGGGCAAATGAATAATTCTGATTTAGATAAGTTACGAGAGAGCTTAAAAGAACAACAAAAATTTGAATTTGAAAATTCAGATGATAGTATAAAATCTTTTGAAGATGTAAAATCTCTTTCTGTTGAAATAGATGAAAATACAGATATTAATCAAATAGATAATATGTATTTTGGATACAATTATTTTAAAACTAAAATTAATTTCTTCGATAACATTCCTACGCCATCAGATTTTAAACTTGGTGCTGGTGACGAAGTTATCATATCTTTATGGGGTGAAATTAACTTAAGAGAAAAGTTTATAATTAATAAAGAAGGTCTGATTTATTATAAGAATATAGGTTTTATAAATATTTCAAATAAAACAATTGAAGAAGCTGAGGAATTATTATCCTCTGAGCTATCAAAAATTTATTCGACTTTAAATGATAGTGAAAATTCCACAAAATTAATGCTTGAGCTTGGTAAGCTTAGGTCCTTAAATATTTATTTTTCTGGTGAAGTAAATAAGCCAGGTATTCAGTTGGTTCATCCTTTTTCAGATATTTTTGCTGCACTCGTGCAAGTTGGAGGAGTGAATGTTGAAGGATCTTTAAGAAATATTCAATTAATAAGAAACAATGAAAAAATTGATACTATAGATTTCTATTCATTTTTTACAAAAGGATCAAACAATTTTTCAAACTTGAGATTAGTTGATGGAGATATAATTCATGTACCAGCTATTAAAGACCGAGTCGAAGTTAAAGGTTCTGTACTCAGACCAGGCTATTATGAATTATTAGCAAATGATAGCTTAAAAGACATAATTGGTTATGCTGCAGGATTGGCAGCCAGAGCATCATCCATCATTACAGTAGATACAGTATTGCCTATTGATGAAAGAACTTCACAGGATAATATTATCTCAAGCATAAACATTGATTTAAAAAATTCTGATAGAACATCCTTTAATAATGGCGATATTATTACTGTAAGAAATGTGGGTGATTCTAATTCTAAAGTTCAGATTTATGGTAGGGTTAAAGTACCAGGTGAGTATTCATCCTCAAATATGTCTTTGAAAGATATTCTAGATATTGCGGGAGGTTTTGATGATCCTATTTTTAGGCAAACAATTAAAGCTGATGAGATTACTATTTTAAGAAAAAATGCAAAACAATTTTATAGCGATGAGTTCATAATTGCTTATGAAGATTCAGAATCATTTTCGTTAAATGTAAATGATAAAATATTTGTATATGAAGATATAAATTATAGAAATAGTTTCACTTACCGTGTTGAAGGACAAGTTAATAAGCCTGGAACTTATCCACTTATTAAAGGAACTACTATTAAAGAAGCATTAAAATTAGCTGGGGGGTTAACAGAGCTTTCAAGTTATAATAATTTAGTTGTTAGTCAAGAATTCACTGAATTAAACGAATTAGATAAAGAAGTTACAAAAACACAAACTGTAGCTAATGTTTCTTTAGACTTTGAATTAGGCGCAAATTCTGTAATTAATGCTCTACCATTTGAAAATGTTGTGAAGGTTGAAGGGAACGTATATAGTCCCGGACTTGTTGCGCATAGTAGAGGGCTTACCATGTCAAGGGCTATTATTCAGGCTGGAGGTTACAAGCCTTATAGCTTAAAGAAAAGTTCATATGTTATAAAAGCAAACGGTGAAATAGAGAAAGCAAATATTTTTAACGGTAGAACAAAAAGATTAAACCCCGGTGATACTGTTGTAGTACCCCTTAATCCTAATCCTAATGAATTTGATTTAACAACTTTCATTGCAGACCTTGCAACAACTTTCGCTAATATTGCTGCAATACTTTTAATTATAGACAATCAAACCGATTAACCATAATGAAATTAATTCTTCTCCGTCATGGTGAAAGTAAATGGAACTTGGAAAATAGATTTACTGGTTGGAAAGATGTTTCTCTTACAAACAATGGCAAAAATGAAGCAGCATTTTCTGGACATCAAATTTTAGAAAAAAATATTAAGATAAATAGCGTTTATACTTCCTTACTTAAAAGAGCGATAGAAACAACAAATATTGTTACAGAAATTATAAAATTTCCTAAAAAAAATGTACAATTTGACTGGCGTTTAAATGAAAGACATTATGGAGCTCTCCAAGGTTTGAATAAATCAGAAACTGCTGCTAAGTATGGAGAAGATAAAGTGAAAATTTGGAGAAGAAGTTATGATATTCCACCTCCTTTTTTGGACGACAATGATAAAAGACATCCAAAGTATAATAAAAAATTTAAAGATATTAGAGCTGAATTACCAGTTGGAGAAAGTCTTAAACAGGTTATTAATAGGCTAAAACCTTTTTTAGATAATTATTTAGAATCAATAAAAAAAACCAATGGTAACCATCTCATTGTTGCTCACAGTAACTCACTAAGAGCAATTATCAAAATTTTGGATAATTTGAATGAACGAGAAATTGTTTCAGTAAATATTCCTACAGGCGTTCCATTAATTTATTCGTTTGGACCAAATTTTAATGTTCACAGTAAAGAATATTTAATAAACGAAAAGGAGTTGCAAAAAAAACAAGAAATGATAAAAAACCAAGGAAAAGTAAATTGAGACTTGATTTTTCTAAAATAAATGTATTACTAATTGGCGATTTTATGATTGATAGTTATGTTAATGGAAATTCAACAAGGCAATCACCGGAAGCACCGGTCCCTGTAATAAAAGAACATAAAATTGATTTGATACCTGGTGGAGCTGGTAATGTTGCTATGAATTTAAAATCATTAGGAGCAAATGTTTCTTGTTTAGGATACATTGGAAACGATCTACCAGGTGAAGTACTAAAAAAAATATTCAATGAAAAAGGGATTGATCATAAACATCTCCAAATAGAAAAAATTTTAACAACAGTAAAAAAAAGATTTTTGTCTAATGGAAAACAAATATTGAGAATTGATTATGAAGAAATATTAGATAATTGGAAACCAAGATCAATTTCAGAATTAGAAATAAAAAACTTTGATATAATAATTTTATCTGATTATAACAAAGG
>CENG01045643.1_pt1 | contig 10846 bp, 10 predicted proteins | sample 530131 | NCBI WGS metagenome assembly CENG01 (sample SAMEA2591057, study PRJEB7988) | marine metagenome | biome: marine biome (ENVO:00000447); feature: surface water (ENVO:00002042) layer; material: saline water (ENVO:00002010), including plankton (ENVO:xxxxxxxx) | depth 5 m
AAGTCCAGTTCTTTGTTTTAAAGTTTCATGAAGTTCTTTTTTAATTATTTCTTTTCTTCGCCCTTTCATTCCTCCTGTTTCAATTATAATGGTATTTTTTAAATTTAAATTCCTATTCTCTGTTAAGTCTAGTAGTGCATAGGAAACTCCAAAAAGAATCACTTTTTTATTTTCCTTGCATAGATTTTTTATTTTTTCAATAATAAAGTCATATTGGCCTAGAAAAAAACCACTCTCATTGGACTTAGATAGTTTAATTAGATTGTCAACCATGTAAATCAAGGACGAGTTTTTGTTTTCCATATAATTTGGTAATAACCCTAATATCACGAAGTCTTTGGGGTGTCCGTAATTGTCCATGAAATTCTTCATAAAGGATTTTTCATAGATATTTATATCACTTACATAATGCTTGCTTAGATTCTCGCTTGTTGTCCCACTGCTATAGAACACTTTATCATATTTTTTTGTGCATATTACTGAGTGAGACTTGAAAAATGAAATGGGTATAAAAGGAATTGCAGAAATTTCTTTAATATTTGCTGGATTTTTTTTTAAAAGATTACAATACGATTTGTATACAGGATTATTTTTGTATTGAAAGTGAAAAACATTGAAAGTTACCTCTTGAAAGTTTTTGTGATCAACATTTAATATTTTATCAGCGTTTAACATAGAACTAAAAATAAAAAAAGGAGCCTAAAAAGCTCCTTTTTATAAACACAATTTTAATCAGATTTATTCAATAATTATCTTTTTAGTTATAAAACTATTTTCAGAGGATAATTCAACTAAATAAATACCTGACTGTAAATTTGAAATGTTAATTGTTTTTGAATTAAATGACTGTAAAACTACTTTTCCAAGAACATTGAAAATTTTTGTTTCAAAATCAGAATTAATTCCATCAATATTAATATAGTCACCAACAACAGGGTTTGGATATAACTTAATATTACTAAATTGATTTTCATTCATGCTAAGTTGTGGTTCTGTTCCAGGAGTTCCTGAATTTTCACCATCCCCATAAGGTTGTAATGAAATTCCCCAATTTTCTCCCAGGTCGTTATCTACACTGTTGTAAGCATCTGGGGAAAGCGCCATACTAAATGAATTAGGATCTGGGAATGTATCTCCATTATCATAGGCAACCATATCAATTACGACTCCACCGCAACTAAGTATTACTTCATCATCACCATTACCAAGGGTAAAGTTTGTGTTTGTACCCCATGCATAATCAACTTCAGCTTCAGAGTTCAGCACTGGATCTGTTTCTTCACCAAGAACAAGAAATCCTCCAGCTTCAATTACTAAACTTTCAGAAATAGTAAAAGCATTGGAACCTTCGTCTGTAACTGACCAATCTTGTAAGTCAATAGCTGAGTCACTAGTATTGTAAATTTCAAACCATTCTTTTCCATCATCGTTTCCATCAGCATTATTCAATATTTCTGTGATTATAACAGATCCCACATCAGGACAATCTACACAGGTTGGCGCATAGAAAATTACAGTATTATTTGCTGCTGTGCTTTCATCATTATTATATAAGACAATTGAAACCTGATAAGTAAGACCACATGTAACTGTGATAGTAAATGGTGAGATAGGATTATCGAGCATTTCAGTTTCAACCATATTTCCTTCAGCATCCATTGATTGAAATGCTAAAGTGGCGTAACCATCTACTCCAAGTTCAAAATTGGATACCGAAAACTCAACTGTAACTTCAGATGTTCCTGGTGCAAGTGTAACCCCATTTGAAGGAGAAGTAATTAATACAGAAACATCGTTTGAGCACTCTGCAACATGGGAACCAAGACCCGATGAGTCATTTTGTTCAGTTACAATCCACTCGGAATCCTCTTCGTTTGTTCCTCTAGATGCATCCCAATCTGGATTACCTTGACATACAGTACTCTTTCTAGTTAAGGTATGATTTTTTGTTGCCTCAAGGACTCCAGCAACATCCCATCCATCTCCTGGATCTCCATTAAAATCTCCGATAAAATCAATAACTGAATATTGTTCTTCTGTACCTAGTGCAAGTGCATAACCATCATCTCCATTACTTAAATATTGGTGAAAATGGTCAGCAGTAGCTGTTATCTCGTCACTAGCACTTGGGTGTGCTATCACATACACATCGCCATTAGTAACAACAGCTCCTTCTGGGAAGTCATTCCAATATTCATGCATGCCAGGGACATCAGGGTCATTTGCTACACTAGGGAAGGCATAGTTGCTTAAATCAACATCTTGCCCAGTGCCATTATATATTTCTATAAATTTATTATTTCCAGATCCTTCTCCATATTGACTAAAAAATAGATCGGTAGCTTGAGAAAAAGAAGCAGTGGTAGCAAGCGTTAATAAAATAATGTAAAGTTTTTTCATAGGTATAATTTTTTACAAATCTAAAAAAATTATAAGATTAAATGAATTAAATTGTTAATGAATCATGACTTAATTATTATTTTTGAGTTAATAAATACAACTATTGGATGATATTTGATAATTTGTGATTAAATTAACTTTATATGAATGCTAAAACTTTTAAAATTCTTTTAGTAGATGATGAGCCAGATATATTGGAAATTCTCTCCTACCCATTAAAAAATGAAGGGTTTCAAGTCTACACGGCAAATAACGGCTTGGAGGCAATAAAGTTTGCTAAAGATATTCAGCCTGACCTAATTGTGTTAGATGTGATGATGCCAGAGATGGATGGAATTGAGGCTTGCGAAATCATTAGAAAGGATTCAACAATTAGCAACACTTTAATTACTTTCCTTTCTGCTAGAGGTGAGGATTATAGTAAGATTGCTGGTTTCAATGCTGGTGCTGATGATTATATTACAAAGCCTATAAAACCAAAAGTCTTAGTTAGTAAAGTAAAATCATTACTAAGAAGAATTTCATTAAAAAAATCTGATCTTATTGAGACAAAAAATTTAATTATTGATCGGTCAGGTTACAAGGTGATAGAAAATAATAAGGATATTTTTCTTCCAAGAAAAGAGTTTGAGTTATTATTTTTATTGGCATCTGAGCCAGGAAAAGTATTTAAACGAAATTTAATTTTGGACTCTGTTTGGGGGAAAGATGTTGTTGTTGGTGATAGAACAATTGATGTACACGTGAGAAAATTAAGAGAAAAAATTGGTGATCATTATTTTAAAACGGTGAAAGGGGTTGGCTATAAACTTGTTGATTAAGTCATGGCTCTTTCAGTAAAATCTAACCCATATTATTTCACATTCATTACATCTGTTTTCATTACCATAATTAGTCATTTTATCAAGAATTTAGATGAAATATTAGAGATTAATTGTGGGGGATTTTGTTTAATAAATAGTTTTAATGATATTGTTTTTTCACCTAAATCTTTACTCAACTCCTTTGTATTATTTATTATTTGTTTTTTGATTATTCAAATTAGAATAGAAAAGAGTTTTTTAAGAAATATAAAGAAGATTTATAAAGACTTGGACTATAAAAATGATTCCATTATTTCAACATCAACTATTGTTACGGATATGGATACCATAATTGATGATGTAGGAGATTATGTAAAAATCAAAAAAGGGGAGATTGAATCATTAAAAAAAGCTGAGGAGTATAGAAAAGAGTTTGTTGGGAATGTAGCTCATGAACTAAAGACTCCGCTTTTTTCGATTCAAGGTTATATATCAAATCTTTTAGATGGTGCATTTAGAGATAAAGAATTACTAAAAAAATATTTAAATAAAGCAGATAAAAGTATTGAAAGATTAACCTTTATTATCAAAGATCTAGATTTAATCACACAAATAGAATCCGCTACTTTAACTCTTAAAAAAACTTCTTTTAATATAGTCAAATTAACAGAAGAAATTTTAGACGATTTGGAAATCAATGCTTCGAAGAAAAAAATAAAACTAGTTTTTGATAAAGAGTATAGTTCACCAATTAAAGTATATGCTGATAGAACTAGAATTGAGCAGGTTTTGACCAATTTAATATCCAATTCTATTAATTACGGAAGCGATAAAGGAACAACGGAAATTAGCTTTGATGAAAGTGGCGCTAAATTATTGGTAAAAGTTACTGATAATGGAGACGGAATCAGTGAGGAGAATATGCCACGTCTTTTTGAGAGATTCTTTAGAGTTGATGTTAGCAGAAGTCGTGAACACGGGGGCTCTGGATTGGGATTAGCTATTGTAAAGCATATTATCGATGCTCATGACGAAAATATATTTGTTCAGTCAACTCCTAAAATAGGTAGTGAGTTTTCCTTTACTCTTGAAAAATAATAATGCTTTGGGAAGTAAAAATAAATTAAAAAGGTTTAAAGAAAATCTAACTTTTGATAATGTTATTCAGCCAAGTAGAGAGGATTTACTACACGGAAATTTTAAATTTAAAGCAAAATGGCTTAGAGAATTTTTTAAAAATGATAACCCAATTGTATTAGAATTAGGCTGTGGAAAAGGAGAATATACACTTGGGTTGGCAAAAAAAAATCCTAAAAAAAATTATATTGGAATTGATATTAAAGGAGCAAGGTTTTGGAAAGGTGCAAAAGATGCTATTGATCATGGATTAAAAAATGTTTGTTTTGTAAGATGCCAAATTGAACTAATTCTAGAAATTTTTCAAGAAAATGAAGTTTCAGAAATTTGGATAACCTTTCCAGATCCGCAAATTAAATCAAAAAGAGAAAAACACAGATTAATTAATTTACAGTTTATTGAAATTTATAAAAAAATTTTAGCTAAGAATGGGAATATTCATCTAAAAACAGATAGCGAGTTTTTACATGGCTATTTATTGGGGTTGATCAAATCAACAAGTTTTTTGAGTTTAATTTACTCCAATCATGATATATATAAATCCTCAGAAGTGCCAAAAGACGCAGTTGAAATAAAAACATTTTACGAACTTAAGTTTTTAAAGCTTGATAAGCCAATAACATATATTCAGTTTGAATTCATTGAAAATGGAAAATAAATCATCTTTTTATTCAAGAGTATATGAAATCGTAAAATTAGTTCCTGTTGGAAGAATAACAACTTATGGACATATTGCAAAATACCTGGGAGTTGCTACCAGCGCAAGAATGGTTGGATATGCAATGAATGTTTCTCATTCAAATAGTGAAATCCCAGCTCATAGGGTAGTTAATAGAAATGGAATACTTACAGGAAAACATCATTTTGACGGTGTGAATTTAATGCAGGAACTTCTTGAAAGTGAAGGTATTGTTGTTAAGAATGACAAAATAGTTGATTTTGAAAAAATTTTTTGGGACCCGATGATTGAATTATAAATAAATTGTTGTTACTATTTTTTTTTATTCGTAGTATATTTGCACAAAGTTTTGGAAGTGGAATTATCAAAAAAAAACATATTATCATTAATTGAAAAAATTGACATAAATAATGTTAAAATTTTAAATGTCAATTTTTTTGGTAATGAAGTGCTGTTTGATGTAGAAACTAATAATCCTACACTTCAATCCAAAAAACATATTGAAAATACAATTAAAGATATACTCAAAGATAATTTTGGATCCGATTTAATTTTCAAGTTTAACTTTATTATTAAAAAAGAAGATGTTCCAAAAAAAACAATCACTGGTAGTGAGATTCCAGGAATTAAGAATGTTTTAGCAATTGCATCTGGAAAGGGAGGGGTTGGAAAATCAACAATTACTTCAAATATTGCTATTACCTTATCAAATATGGGCTTTAAGGTTGGAATTTTAGATGCTGACATTTATGGCCCGTCAATTCCAATTATGTTTGATATTGCTGATGCTAGGCCCTTAAGTGAAAATCATGAAGGAAAAAATAAAATGAAGCCAGTTGAAAGCTATGGAATTAAAATTTTATCAATTGGATTTTTTACTAAGCCTGACCAAGCGGTAATTTGGAGAGGACCAATGGCATCTAAAGCATTGAATCAGATGATATTTGATGCACATTGGGGAGAATTAGACTTTCTTTTAGTCGATCTTCCCCCAGGAACAGGAGATATTCATTTAAGTATTTTACAGTCTTTACCTGTCACAGGCAGTGTAATTGTTAGTACTCCTCAAAATATTGCTCTTGCTGACGCTAGAAAAGGAATTGCAATGTTTAATCAAAAAACAATTAGTGTTCCTGTACTGGGACTTGTTGAAAATATGGCATATTTCACTCCCCAAGAGCTCCCTAAGAATAAGTATTATATTTTTGGAAAAGATGGAGCGAAGAACTTGGCTGAGGATATGAAAGTTACATTTTTAGGTGAAATTCCATTGATTCAAAGTATTCGTGAGGCTTCTGACTTTGGACATCCAGCTTCCCTTCAAAAAGAATCAAAAATTTCATTAACTTTCAATGAAATAACAAAGAAACTCATAACAGAATTAGTAAAAAGAAATAAAAATATGCCTCCATCCGAGGTAGTAAAGATAACAACAATGGCAGGATGTTCTGCCGTCAAATAAAAATGGAGAAAACAATAAAAAATAATATAGAAAATGCCCTAGATGAGATTAGACCCTTCCTAAAGAATGATGGAGGAGATATCTCTTTAGTTGGGGTTGAGGATACAACTGTTAAAGTAAAGTTTGAGGGTGCATGCTCAACTTGTACAGTTAATCAAATGACTTTAAAATCTGGAGTTGAAATGATTATTAAAAAGCATGTTCCTCATATTGAAAACGTAATAAGTGTTGGTGATATTAAGTAATGATCAAAACTGATATCATAATTATTGGTGCTGGGCCAGTTGGCCTTTTCACGGTTTTTGAAGCAGGTTTACTTAAAATGAAATGTCATTTAATTGATGTGCTTCCAAAAGCTGGTGGTCAATGTATTGAGTTATATCCAAAAAAACCTATTTATGATATTCCTGCACACCCAGAAATTCTAGCTGGGGATTTGATTGAAAAATTAATTAATCAAAGTAGTCAATTCAAACCAGGATTCACACTTGGAGAGAAAGCGGAAAAACTTACCAAAAATAAAGACGGAACATTTACAGTTACAACAGATAAAGGAACTGAACATAATGCTCCGATAGTTGCAATTGCAGGAGGTCTTGGTGGTTTTCAGCCAAGAAAACCTAATTTTGAAGGAATTGAAGATTTTGAAAATAAGGGGATTCAATACTTTATTAAAGACCCAAAAATTTTTAACAATAAAAATATTGTTATTTCGGGTGGTGGTGACTCTGCTTTAGATTGGGTAATTGAATTATCAAAAACTGCCAAAAATGTAACGCTTGTACATAGAAGAAATGAATTCAGAGGTGCAAAAGATTCGGTTGATAAAGTTCAACGACTAAAAGATTTAAATAAAATTAATATTTTAACACCTGCTGAGGTATTTAAAGTTGAAGGTAATGATCGATTAGAAACTATATTTGTCAAAAAAAATGATGAAGAAATTAAAATTGAAGCAGATTATTTTATTCCATTATTTGGTTTAACACCAAGGCTAGGATCAATTAATGATTGGGGGCTCGATATTGAAAAAAATTCAATTAAAGTAAACAATGCCCTCGATTATCAAACAAATATTAATGGAATTTTTGCAATCGGAGATATCAATACATATCCAGGAAAACTTAATTTGATATTATGTGGATTTCATGAGGCGGCATTGATGTGTCAAGCAGCTTTTAAAATTATTAATCCTGATAAAAAATTTATATTAAAATATACTACAGTTTCTGGAGTAGAGGGATTTGACGGCTCGTTAAAAAAAGCAGAAGGATCAGTTGTTAAATCTATTGATTAATTTATTAACAAACTTCATAAATTTATTTTCTTTTATTTTGAAATCCCCAGTTCATTTATCGTTGAAACTATAGGAATAAGTTTCTTGTTTAGAATTTCTTAAATCAGACCATGAAGAATTTTTCTCTAACAATTCTTCAATTGCATCCCACAATAAAATTCTCTTATGAAGAGCAATCTTAGAAATTTCTTCAATTTCTAACCAAAATTCAGCTTTATTTCCAGCAAGTTTTGATACCATATCAAGAGCCATTGGGCCATGCTCATCTTCGTCTAGTTCAATATGTCTTTCAAAATAATATATCAGTTTACCAATGTTACTGCCTTTGATATTTTTTTCAAATTCGTGTAATATTTCATTGAACATATTTGGAATTAAGTTCTCTCTGCCAAAGGTAAAAATAGCAGCGATTTTATGTGGTTTACCCTCCCTAATTACCGAAAAAGTAAAATGTAAAAATTCTTTAATATTTGGATGAATGTCTAAATCTTTAATGCACTCATCTATATCATTTGACTTTGATAATTTAAAAATATTACTACTAGATGCTTCAGTTGATGCACCGATATCATACATTGCATCTAGATATAGTTCATAGTGGCTTTTTCTTATACCTTTTTGATTGATATCTGTTTCTTCAGCAAGTACAATTTCGTTGATTAAATATGCAGTTTCAGAGTTTTTATTTGGCATCCACGGAGTCTTTGTACATGTAAGAATCAATTGTAAAGATTTTAATAGTGACATAAAATCCCATACTGCGTAAACATGATTTTGAGTGAATACTTTAAGATCTTCAATCCGATTAATTTTAGAGTACAAGCTGTGATTCAAAAGCTTTTGTCTTAACGGTTCAATCTGTTTTTGTATATTTTCTATGTTCATATTATTTTACTTGAATGCATTAATGCCTGTGATGTCTAATCCAGTTATTAGTAGATGAATATCATGGGTCCCCTCGTATGTGATTACACTTTCAAGATTCATCATATGTCTCATGATTGGATAATCCCCGGTGATTCCCATTCCTCCTAATATTTGTCTCGCTTCTCTTGCAATATTGATTGCCATTTCAACATTATTTCTTTTTGCCATGGATATTTGGGCAGAAGTTGCTTTCCCTTCATTTTTCAAAGTTCCAAGTCTCCAAGCAAGTAGCTGTGATTTTGTAATTTCTGTTATCATCTCTGACAATTTTTTTTGCTGAAGTTGAAACCCTCCAATTGGCTTACCAAATTGGCTCCTTTCTTTACTGTATTTTAAGGCTGTATCATAGCAATCCATTGCAGCCCCTATTGCACCCCATGCTATCCCATACCTTGCTGAATCAAGGCATTTTAATGGCGCACCAAGTCCAGATTTATTTGGCATAAGATTATTTTTTGGCACTTTGACATCATTAAAAATCAATTCACCGGTTGAGCTAGCACGCAATGACCATTTATTATGAGTCTCAGGCGTAGTAAATCCCTCCATACCTCTTTCAACAATTAATCCGTGAATTCTTCCTTCTTCGTTTTTTGCCCATACAATTGCAATATCTGCGAAAGGAGAATTTGAAATCCATAGTTTTGCTCCATTTAGAAGATAATAATCACCACAGTCTTTATAATTTGTAGTCATTCCAGCCGGGTTAGAGCCATGATCTGGCTCTGTTAAGCCAAAGCAACCCATTAGCTCTCCAGTTGCAAGTTTTGGTAAAAACCTTTTCTTTTGTTCCTCAGTTCCATAGTTAAAAATAGGCCCCATGACAAGTGAAGATTGAACAGATGCAGTTGATCTGATTCCTGAATCACCTCTTTCGATTTCTTGCATAATCAAACCAGCTGAGATTTCATCTAAACCAGACCCACCATATTCAATTGGAATATTAGGACCAAATGCACCAATATCTGCTAGTTCTTTCAATAAATGATTAGGAAATTTAGCTTTTTGCGCATGTTCTTCTATAATAGGAGAGACAGATTTTTTAACCCAATCCCTTACAGAATTTCTTATTAATTTATGTTCATCAGTTAATAGATCGTCAACTTTATAATAATCAGGGGCTTCGAACAAATCAGGCTTCATAAGCTTTTTTTTACAAAGTTAAATAATGCTTGTTTAAGATTAAACTATTTTAAGCTTTATTTAAGATTTATGAATTGTGAAATTAAGTAGTGAAAATGGTGAACTCCTTTTTCTCTTTCGACCGAGAATCTTCCTGAATTGTAAAAGCTTGAATTAATTCCTTTCTGAACATTTTCAACAATATTTTCGTCTTCTAGTTCTACTTCATTCAAGTCTTCACTTGCGCCGTTATTAAGTTTAGAATTATCTAAAACATAAGATCGAAACAAAACTTTGGTTTTTGACTTATTAATTGGACAAACTACATTTAATGAAATACCCCAAGGATAAATGTTTAACATGATATTTGGAAAAATCCAGTAATAAAATGCTGCAATCTTTTTACCATAATCTCTGTGATTTTTTGGAAATTGAAAACATAGGTCTTTATTTTTTGAAAAGCCAATCTGTAGGTTAAAATTTTTATAGATTTCTGTTTTATAATTATTGTAATCCAGAACCTCATTAAGGCCTTTATGAACGTAGGGAACGTGAAACCCTTCCAAAAAATTATCACAATAAATTGCCCAATGTGAATTTACAAAATAGTCTCTTGAAAGATCATTATTAATTTTGAGTTCGTTTAAAGCTAAGAATGAAATTCTTTTTTCTATATGTTTCAAAATTGGTGACAATTCAAAGTGTGGGTTTATACCAACAAAAAATAACCCATGCCAATTTATTAATGGAAGATTTTTTAAATTGTCATTCGAGCTTGGAAAATTTTTAACTGATTCAAATTCAGGCATAAACTCAAATTCACCATTTAAGTTAAACCTCCTACCATGATAATTGCAAACAATTTTTTTAAGTTTACATTCCTTTTCTACCAGTATATTTCCCCTGTGGGTACAAACATTTGAATAGCATTTTATATTGTTATTATCCTTCAACAATATTACTGGCTCATTGATAAGATCTTCTAAAATATTTATTGGAATTATTATTTTATTTTTTTT
>CENG01008402.1_pt1 | contig 10844 bp, 8 predicted proteins | sample 530131 | NCBI WGS metagenome assembly CENG01 (sample SAMEA2591057, study PRJEB7988) | marine metagenome | biome: marine biome (ENVO:00000447); feature: surface water (ENVO:00002042) layer; material: saline water (ENVO:00002010), including plankton (ENVO:xxxxxxxx) | depth 5 m
CTTCTGGCCCCCCTGGGAAACCACCCTCGGAACCCCCATCTGAATCAAGTACGGAAGAACTCTCCACAGAAGAAGAGTCTACGGAACCAGCCCCCCAAGAAATCGAAGAAGCGACTGTAGAACCTGAATCTTCCAATGATGAACATCCTATTGTCGAAGAGGAAGCTTCTGAACCAGTTGATGAAGAAGCCCCCGCAGAACCTGAAGAGGCTGAACCCGAACAGATTGAAGAGGTAGCAGAAACCGAACCAGAGCAAGAAGAAGAATCTGAGTCTGTATTCACTGAAGAACCAGCAGAGGCTCTTACAGAGGAATCTGCTGAAGAATCACCACCTGTCGATGTAGATCAGGCGATGGAAATTGCCCGGCTAACGGCAGAAATCGAACGCCTTCGTGGTGGCCTTGTAGGTGCCGTTGAGGTCATCGAAGAGATAGAGGAAGAACCTCTTCCTCCAGTAGTACTCGAAGATATTGTTGTCCCTTCACATATGGTTGCAGACTTCGCCCGAATGGGGCGGCAACTCAGCAGAGAATCCTTGATCAAAGGAACAATGGGAGCCATTTCCATGCTCCATCCAGACGAACCAGGAATGATGATCAGCACCCGCCATTCCACAATGCTTAGCCGTCTCGATGAACGAGGAATCGTCGGTGGTCGCCTTGGTGGAAATCCTCCACGCGGAGCCATTAGCGAGTGGAAAATTCACGAAGTACTCTTGGCTTCAGTTGCCTTAGTGACTGGAGGTCCAGCAGCATGTATCCATATGCAAGGGCCATATACAACCGCAGCAAGTTGTGAGAAAGATTTGATTCTCGTTCAACCCATTGATGTCCTTGGGAAAGAACACATTGGCAAAGTCGTCATTGTCGATCCAGATGATGATGCTCAAGAGGAATTCCTACGTCAAGTTGCAGAAGCACTGCAGCAAGGAGGAATGCGCTGTGTTGTCGTCCGGGGGCATGGAGCATACGCAGTCGGAGCAAATCTCGACCAAGCAATGGCCAACGCAGCAATGCTTGAACATTCAATGCAGATTTTGCTGCTTGCCCGACAAGCGAATCTTAAGATCTAGCTTTCTCGAGCTTGTCGACACACTTCAACGAAGTTTTCGAACATTTCTTTACCGAATTCCGAATCGTTGACTTCTGGATGAAATTGCAACCCAAACCGATCACCGTCTTCATTCTCCATGCCCTGGACTTCACACGAAGGACTACTTGCGGTGATGAAGAATCCCTCAGGCACAACATGTACCTCATCGTTGTGCGACTCCCATACTGTTTGTGTTTCAGAAGTTCCGGCAAAGATTTTGCCACCTCCATCGTGAAGCTCTATTTCCATTGCCCCAAACTCTGGGATAGGGGACTCTCTTGCATCGCCTCCGTAGAAACGCGCCATGAACTGATGGCCTGCACAGATACCGAGGATTGGAATATCGAGTTTGAGGAATTCAGCACAATTCCCCAATTCGCCGGAAAGACCGATACGAGCTGCACCTCCTGATAGAATGAGACCATCAAGTTCTCGCAGTTGATCAACAGGGGTGTCGTTCATGATAATTTGAGTGTCGACTTTAAGATACTTCAACATCCTCCATTCACGATGTGTCCACTGTCCGCCGTTGTCAACAACATCGATGACAAGAGGTGTCTCCTCGCCCATGAAATTCCTTGCATCGAGAACATCCTTGAACATGCCGACTTTGTCGCGATTAATATACTGTGGAAATTCAAAGATTGCGAGGAAGAACAATGTCAGACAAGATATTTACAGTTCACGTAGCCAAAGAGACCGGCCATGAGCAAGTTGCCATGACCCGTCAAGACATCGTAGACACGGTGTCAGCAAACGAAAACACATGGGTCTTTGTTGATTCACAAATGGTCAACGCACAAGAACTCGAAACCATCGATTTGAACGATGCAACCGAGATTCGTATCAACCCAGGAATGGTTGGAGGTTCTGAAACCTTCACCGTCCTTGTAGCAAGCGAAAAAGGCGACCAAGCAATGCTCATGACCAAGCAAGAGCTCGCAGGCGAGTTGGCAAACAACCAGGGCAATTGGCTCTTTGTCGATGGCCAAATGGTTGACGCAGCCACTATTGCAGACACAGACCTCAACCAAGACAACGTCTTGCGATTGGTCCCGTCCATTGTGGGCGGATCTGAAACCTTCACGGTTCAGATTACAGATGCCTCTGGACATACGGTTTGCGAAATGACCAAGGAAGAAATCGCAACGAGCGCAAAGGAAGCCAATAACTGGGTTTTCGTTGACGGTCAGATGGTTGATGCAAACGCCATTGCAGAAACGGATCTTGCACAAGCGACCGAGATTCGCATGACACGACCGCTTGTTGGCGGCCTTTGAGTTCCGAATTTTAACGGACAGGTTCAAAACCAATGGGTCGGTCGGTTTGGCTATGTCGGAACTTGTAGACTACAAGTGTGCGCTTTGTGGCACCCACGAAAGCTTTGACCGTGAGCGAAACGGAATCCACTGCAGTCACTGTGGATCAAAGATCTTCATGAAACTCCGCCGTAGCAGCGGAGACCGAAAGAAGAAGACGCTCAAGGCAGAGTGAATTCACACAAATGGTCAAAGACCTTTGTCGCTGATTGGTTAGCATGGCGAGTTGGCTTGAGTCGTACCCGCCACGCCGATTCTCAGATTTAGCTCTCGAAGAATCAACAATTGATACCATAGAGCGCGTAGCTCTACAAGCCAATCCCCCTCACCTGTTGATTTCAGGCCCACCTGGCTCGGGCAAGACCGCTACTTGGAACCTTATCGTTCGCCAAGTGCTCGGCCCATCATGGCGTTCAACAACCCACGTGTTGCAAGCAAAAGATCTCGCAAAGTCAGCGGGTGCAATGGCCGCCTTCGAAGCATTTCTGCGACCAGGCGGTAAGAATTCAAGCGATACTCTAGCCAGTCGAACATCACTCGATGCATTCGACTCAACATTCTCCCAAGTATCGGACGATGATATTGCCCCCGCAGGACACGAATCTCAACGTGGAACGCAAACTGAAGCCCACATATCACGAATCATCGTTATTGAGGATGCGGATTATCTTGGCCACAAACGGCAACCTCTCTTGCGAAGGATGATGGAGGCAACAAGTCAGACCTCCCGATTCATTTTCACTGCACAAACACCTTCGCGATTGATCGATGCACTCCGTAGTCGGACCCAACACATACGTCTGACAGGAGTTCCTAGGAAACGAATAGAATCCAGACTCGCAGAACTCTGCTCAGCGGAAGGTATTGAACCAGTTCGCGGAATTCTGGGAGACATAGCACACATTTCAGAAGGAAATCTCCGAAAGGCAATTTTCACAACAGAAGTACTTGCTCTACGAGAACTACTCGGACAGAGAGAAAACCTTCACCGTCTCCTTACCATGATTTCAACCAATGAAGTGCAACGTATGATAGAGGCTGCACTGAGGGGCCAAGTCGTTGAATGGCGATGGGAGAAAGACGGTTACAAGAACGCTAGGAAACTCAAAGGTGCGTTAGGGATTTATGACGAGATCATCTCCAAACAGAGTCTCGAAGCAGAGGATGTTGTTGAGCAGGTGCATCAAGTCCTCACGGGCGGTAGGCTCAACTTGCCAGAAGATCAATTGACTCTCGCACTCAGTGCGTTATCGGATTGCGATGTACGTCTGCGACGCTCCTCCCAAGGGCGAATACAAATCGAGCAAATGTTGCATGAATTTGCCGCTATGAAGCAACAGTAACCTCCTTGATAGGTGGCGTTTTGGCATCGCTGGGCGTGTAGCACAGCTGGATAATGCATCGGCCTCCTAAGCCGAAGATCGCGGGTTCGAATCCTGCCACGCCCGCCAAATTGCTTGGTTTGATTGTGGAGCAAGCGAAGATGACATATGTGGGCTACACATAGTCGAGTTGAGTGAGATGGAGCCCGAGGAAGAATCCATTGTTGCTCGAACGCGTAGGACCATCAAATCCTTGCCCGATCCGTACGGTCACGGCTTTGCTCGAAACGAAGATCCCTTAGAACGCACACGGGAAGCCTGGGAAAAAAGCGAGCGCTTCCGAATGAAAAGCGGCGGAATAGCCAACAACACATTCTTTCTTGCATTCCGGAATATCGTCGGCTTTGGAATTGCAACAACAGCCGTCCTTCTAGTCATCGATTCATCCATTTTACCGTACACTTCACCGCTGTTTATCCTAGCAATTTGGTTGATTCCCGTATTGGCAGCATTCACACCACCCATCGCAGGAAGTGAAGCGACATGGTCTGCTGTTGAGGCGAAAATATCGCTTCGTGAACAAGGAGGATTTGGAGATGGGAAAAGACACACCCTCCGTTCGCAACCAGGGATGGACAGAGTCCTCGAAGGCCTGCGCGATGGTCGAAGACAAAACAACATCAGTGCATTTTTGGCGACAACATCGTTAACACTCCTCTGTCTATCGATGCTCATCACACCCCGTTCTGTAGCGTGGAACTTGTTGTTGCTTATTTCGATGACATCTGGAATCGGATTGAGCATCCATTCTATCTTGACCACATACTACATTCGTTTACAGGCTGATTCAATGCCATTACTGATTCATTATGCTCCGACCCACCACCCAACTCAATTGGGATCACCACTCGGGCAACTGCTTCAATCGCACCTCGATCCGGATTCACAAATCGAATGGTCAGAGTGGGAACAACGCTTCCATCAAGCCATCCTGCCTGGGACTGATCCAATCCAAGCAAGAGAACGCCTCCTGTTCTTGCTTCACCTGAATGCAACCGACATCATATCTGATCAAACTGTCCTCGACTCATTACGTGATTTCATGTCCCCCGATGCCATTGACCGTTCACTTCTTTCAGAAGAGGAATTTTTCAATTGGCGTACACTTCAACGCGCCCTTGAGCATGCGCGAGCATGGCAGCCAGGGGCATTCAGATTGTTCGAACGCCTCCAGAATGATTTTCTTTCAGGCGCTCCAGAAATCCTCCTCTCACCTTGGAGAATGGATATCTCTCTCGACTCAACATGTTACGATGGTTCAGGCAGCCTCTTTATCGCCCTTAACAACCAAACCTTTGATGCAACTCACGTCCGTGTCGAAGTCCAAGTCCCGGGTGGTGAACCACAATCGATTGACCATCGTTTCGAACTTGCACCCTGCCCGCCACCTCTCAAGGCAATTGAATTGACAAACCCATCTGAAGACGATGTGTTAAGTTGGCTTCCGCGTTACCTTGAGCGAACTGTGGTTCTTTGGGTCAACGTTGCATGGGATCGAAGTTTCAAGGGGGATGCGCAAGTTCAGGTTACGCTTCGAGACGATGACGAAGTTGTCCTTGGCTCGAGAATCGTGCGAACAAATGTACTCCCTAAGGAGAGCCGGCAACGGATTGAAAGAATCCGTCAATTGCTACGTGTTCGACGCTTTTCTGAACTCGATATCCCTGGCTCAACGAGTTAACCATTTGAAGCGGAACAAGCGCTTTGCTTATTGCGGGGGTTTGCTTCGCTTAGATTACCGGGGTAATGGTATGGAAGCATGGGACGTCGTGATTCTAGGAGATGGCCCAGCAGCATTGTCTGCTGCTGCACAAGCATCGAAAGATGGTGCAAGTGTTCTCATGATGAGCTCTTCAGGTCTTGGCGATGCCGGAATCGAGGCAATGGATGGTATAGCTTGCCATGTTCAAGAAGAGAGCAACAGGGGGCACAGAGAAGACACCATCAAAATGGGAGGCTTCCTTAGTGACCAAGATATCGTGGCACATCACACGACAAAAGCACTCCGAATCGTCGATCTCCTCGAACGCCGTGGCGTGAACTTCCGTCGCGACGCAAAAGGAATCGTGAAGGGCCATTACGCCTCAGGCCATTCAAAACCTCGCCTGTGCAATGCAGGAGATGCTACTGCCCAAGAACTCCAACAAGTTCTGGAAGAACAGTGCATGAAGCATGGCGTAACTCGCCGCGGCGATCAGATTCCACTTGAGTTGGTTCACACGGATTATTCTGTGAACGGGTTGGTTGCAATCGATATGCTCAACGGGCGAATTCTTTCAATCCAATGCAAAGCACTTATCATCGCTGACGGAGGCTTCGAAGGAGCGTTTACCAACGGACCATCCTCTCTTGGAATGGATCTCGCATATCGTGCTGGAGCACCGTTGAGGAATATGGAGTTCATTGCAGAGACCCCTCTGGGCGTAGTCGGAACGAACCTCATTATCCCACAATCAATTCTCTCTGATGGTGCAACGCTTCACGTCCCTTCAGGAACTCCGTTAGAGACAAGTGCAACCACTCCAACTTCCGAAATTTGTGCAAAGATGCATGAAGCAGGAATGACAGTTCTCGATGCTCGAAATCTTGGTGAACATGCTGCCTGGTGGTCCGTGATGTTTGACAACATCAAGCAACGAACAGGCATCGACATGAACCGACAAACCGTCGAAGTTGCGCCAGTTCCTGCCCACACCATTGGAGGACTGCCTGTCGATGAACATGGCCGAGTTGTTCTTCAATCATGGGCTCGATGGTTTACTGGGCTTTACGCTGCAGGTTCCGCTTCATCAAGCGGATTCCACGGTGCCGATGTGTTGGGAGGCAACCGACTACTTGACGCACTAGCCGTTAGTGATGCTGCTGGAATGCATGCTGCTGGCTGGATAGAATCCCGAAAATTCACTGCCGCATCCGCTCTTGAAGAAGCACATGGGCTTGCGGAAGCCGAACTCAGCATGCTCGGAGGAGAATCTGAAGGACCTGTTCAACGATTGAATCCTTTGCTCACTCGCCTCAAAGAGATTCTTGTTTCGCTTCAGTCTCCTGCTACGGTGGCCGCTGATTATGATAATGCAGCAGAAATGCTTGATCAACTCTCTGTCAAGGGGGAACAACTCTATTCCGATCAAACCTCATTGATTGCCAACCAAAATTTGCTTGAGATTCTCCGCACCCAAGCAGCTATTCGGATGGCACAGGCATACGTCCAATCAGCATCTCTTCGAACCGAATCAAGAGGCCTACACCAACGGGCCGATTTCACTGAAACCGATGCTGAACAACTTCACCATAACCTTGTTTTCGCAGATGGAACACAAGGCACTCTCGCCTTGCGAAAGGGCCCCTCAGGAAACTGGATTCTATCCCCAACCGCTGCGGTTTGATTATTTGTATAATCCAATTGGGATGAATATGGCCGAAGAAACACTCTTCGAACGAATCCTCTCTGGAGAAATCCCTTCCCATGCCATCGGTTCTGGAGAGGGATGGTTCGCATTTCTGGACATTTTTCCCCGGCGAGAGGGCCACACACTTGTCATCCCAATCACTCCAGTGCAGCGAATGGCCGAACTTTCTGAAGTGGAACGAAGCAATCTGATGAATGGTGTTGTAAGCGTCCAAGCGCTTCTCTCCAAACATTTCGATACGAGAGACTTCACAGTCATCGTTCATGACGGTCCTCTTGCAGGCCAGGAAATACCTCATGTTCACATCCACGTTCTCCCAAGGACAAATGGAGACTCTGGTTCAACTCTTGCAGCGATGTGGCCGCATTCTCCAATTGGTGAACCCGATCATGATGCTTTGGGCCTTTTGGCAAGCACGATTACAAAGGTGATCTAACGATGGTAAAAGGCGTTGCTCCATTCGACGGTGTCGTTGACCATCGGGGGGAAGCTCTCCCCGTTTTATCCAAATCTTCGGCCAACATGAAGATGGAAAAGTTGCTCAATACTCCGATGCCTTCCTTCGACAAAGACACTCCTGGGAGCCCGTTCTGGACAAAACTTGCCTTTTTCTTTTGTCGCCGAACAGCTGCAAACCAATTTCGTTCAATCGAATATTCTGGAATGGAGCATATCCCTGCGGACAGGGGTTCACTTTGTGCCGCTTGGCACACAAATGGCCTCATCGATCCACTCGGGATTATGCTTGCACATCCAAAGGAATTCGTCATGGGCGGCCGGCACGATTTGGTAACGAGGCCAGTACTTTCTTTCTGGACTCGAAGACTCGCAGTTCAACCAGTTGTTCGGAAGGCAGAACTTCTCCGAGGAGGTTGCAGTGAAGAAGAAGCTACGAATCTGAATGGACGCTCCCTCCTCACGCTCGCAACCGGTATTTCGAGCGGGTTTGGTTGTGTTCTGTTTCCAGAAGGAACAAGCCATGACCTAGCACACATGTTGCGATTTAGAACTGGGCCTATGCGAACCGTCCTTGCAGCCGCAGCAATTTCAAAAGCATCCGGGAAAAAATGCCCTGTCCTCCAACCTGTGGGACTTCACTTCCGAACCAGGCACCATTACCGTACAGACATGTGGGTGGAATTTGTAGAGCCCTATTACTTACCAGAAGATGAGATTCCACAAGATCTTATCCAAGCGGTAGAAAAGCGGGAATGGGTTGAACCACCGGGCGATCTTGTCCGCTCTCTTCGCGACGGTTTGCGCCCCCACCTTCTTCCAATTACACCGAATGTCTCAAGTTGGGAGGAGCACGGCGCATACCATCTCATTGCCCAACTTGAATCAAGGAGGGACAAGAATCCTCTTTCCACATGGAGAAAAGAAGTTCTCGCAGCACGTGAGGTCAGGGATCGTTACCAAGCTCACCCAGAGGGTGAGGATGGGAAACCGCCTGAGGTTGTCCACCCCGTAGTCGATTCCGCGAAGGCGATTCACATTCAATTGAAGGAACGGAATCTCGATGGTAGAGACTTGGATTCGTCCGGACTTCGCTTACGAAAAGGCAATCCTCTTCATGGCATAAGTTTCGGAATCAAGACCCTTCTCATGGCAGCGTTATTGCCTGCGTTTATTCTCTCATTATCCCCACAACTTACTCTTGGGCGATTTCTTGGGGATCGAACGGACGAGGGCGTCGATGCAAGAACGACATACCAGTTTTTGGCAGCGATGTTTGGTTCTGTAATGATCTGGCCGTTCTGCGCAATTGCTGGAACATGGCTTGTTTGGTTGAATGCCTCTGATGTATCTTCCATTCTTTCCATTGACATATTGACATTCGCAGGAAATGAAATTATTTCTTTAGTAGTAATTTATGTCTTGATGTTCCCTCTTTTCTGGAGTTCAGGCAGAATGTTTGGATTTTGGTGGGACGGATATGTTGACGCCCGCAGGGCCATTTCACGGCTTACAACAGGACGTGGCTACGCGCAACGTCTCGAAGAACGACTTCGCTCGCTTACATCGGATTTAACCTCTCAATAAGCGTTGAGTTCAAATTACCCTAACGCTCCGCAACAACATGGTCGATTCCGGTCAGATACAACAAATCCGGCAATGGCTTGCCAGTGAGCGACTTGAAATTCGTGATAAAAACGACCCACGTGCTGATGCGCACTTACTGGTTCGCTACCCTCCAGGTCCCCAAGGACACATGTTTGCTGTCGTTTTACCCAAAGGGCGAGACCTTGTCTTTGTTTCCAGTATGACACGTGTTGATTCGGGCCAACAAGACCAGATGAAAGAACACATGAATGAAGAACCAGAGGTATGGTCTGAATGGGTTCACGAATGTCGGCTTTCACTGATGCGTGCAGAACTCGATTGGGGCATCCACATGGGCCATGATGGTAAGGAGAAGCCAGGACCACTTCAAGCGTTCAACGTCAGCCTTCCAATCTGGTATGATGGGTTGAACAAGAATGCGCTCATGCACAGCCTCCGTCGATTGTGGCTTGCAAAATTGAGTATGATTCATGAGATCAAATTCGCATATGGCCCTGGAAAGGGAGAGCCGGGTCCTGTAGACGATTGGGCCAACCAGAAGAAACAGAATCAAACTGAAAACAAACCTTCTGAACCTGCCCAAATTGAGTACAACGATACCATGCCATTTGGCACGGGGTTGGATCCTGAAGAATGGGCCTGAAAACGGCTTCATGATGCGTTTTGAAACTGACGCGTAAGGGTCGCGATTAAGTACTGGTGAATACACGTTCTCGTTACACAGGTGGTACCATGCGTCAAACAACCAAATCGATAACTCTCGTCAGTCTATTTCTGCTATCTTTATTTTCAGGAATGGTTCTTGGAACTGAACAAGCGGAAGCATCTCAAGTTGTCATCACTGAAGCAGTGCGAGTTGTCGACGGCGGAACAGCCTCTGACAGTCAAGCGGCTGTAGCATCGGATAGTGAAGGTAACGTCCACATCGTATGGGCTAGAAACACGCAACACCTGTACTACTCGATGATTTCGCCACGTGGTGAAACACTTATTGACGCTACCCAAATCACAAACCCCGGGCTTCACAAGGTCTGGCACCCAGACATGGTCGTTGACGACAACGACCGAATCCACTTGGTCTGGGCAGATAAATCCGGCCAGCACAAGATCATGTACACGTCCATCAACCCATATCTTGCACCGCTCGACGGCATGGCTGCAGAGGACACCGCAATTTCAGTCATTGACGACACCATCATTTCGATGCGCGCTCAAGACCGTGACTGGCCATCCATCGACGTTGACAGTCAAGGAAACCTTCACATCGCATGGCAGGATTCGTATGATGAACTTCAACGGTTCTTCAACCAGCCCCAAATTTACTACACCATGATCCAACCAGAATTCAGTGGCGGTTCCGTACTCACGTTATTCGAAGACACGCTTCTAACTCCAATCATTGGTCACAAGGGCCATCCTGACATTGTCGTGGACTCCAATGATCTGGTCCAAATCGCATGGGACGATACCCGTGGAGGTAAGGTCGAACTTGTCTTCCTCGTCGACACATCTGGTTCGATGTACTCCGAATGGGCTGATGTTTGTACAGTTATTTACGGAGGTTCATTTGCTGCAG
>CENG01014412.1_pt1 | contig 10778 bp, 1 predicted proteins | sample 530131 | NCBI WGS metagenome assembly CENG01 (sample SAMEA2591057, study PRJEB7988) | marine metagenome | biome: marine biome (ENVO:00000447); feature: surface water (ENVO:00002042) layer; material: saline water (ENVO:00002010), including plankton (ENVO:xxxxxxxx) | depth 5 m
TTAAAGTAAAGTCCAACTCAGGTAGAGTGTCACCTACTACTAGTTTAATTGTTGATGAATAAGCCATAATTTACCTCATTATATAGTATTTACTAATCGTACCCAACTGCTGCACCATACGGCACATAATCCCATACGTTGCCTTCTCCTTCCAGTATGTCAAACCCTCTTTCAGCTGTAGGACCTAATAGAGGAGTAAAGAAAGCATCTCCATATAGTTCTGCTTCAAAAGTTGGTATTAATAGGCCTGCTTGACCTGTTATACCTGACCTATCAATGAGCTCTAATACATATGCAGGTAGAGTCATTTCATCGGAACGAAATACCTCTGGATCTCCACCTTTTAACACATATTTTAATAATTCTCTTAACTCAAGACCTAACGCTGCTAAAGGCAACATCATAGCAATTAAAATAATAATTGGTAGTAAAGCAGCAACTGGACCATCATATTTATATTTACGTCTAACATTGTTTATAACATTGGATATAAATACTTTTCCATAAGAATAATAAAAAGGTTTTAACTGAGATAATAAAGCAAAAAACGGATTATTCATCCAAATAGTTCTTTGTGCAGAATTAGGTTTTAACATCATCTCTTTCGATAAGATACTAATCCCTTGTTTTAATTTAAGGGTTCTTATATCAGTTTTAAATAATTTACTATACTCTGACATACTCTTAGGGTTATTTTCATCTAAGAAATTAACTTTATTTACAGCATACATAGCTTCTTCCGGTGTTAACTTTAACAAACCCAACCTTTCTATAGCCTGTGCATCACCCTTTAAACCACGTTTAGCATCACTCTCAATAGCCATATATGCCACGATTCCAGAGTTTCTACTTAAAAAGTTCATCATTTTTGTTATAAAAATACTCTTAAAGAAAAACTTAGATAAGTTTTGTGTAGTGGTTGTAGCCCAACCTAAATCACCGGCATATATACTCGCTTCTACAGACTGCGAAATACCCATCAAGCCAACTGCTCTTAACATGTTGTTAGCTTCATCTGTATTCTGAAAGTTTTTCATAGTAGCTCTAAAAGTCATAGCCATCCCTTCTAAGTCGCCTCTTTGTATCATAGGCCCTGCGAATTCAGGAATAGTAGACAGAGCACTAAATGTTAGAAAAGTTACTTGGTTTAATAGAGCTAAACCAGACTGTATATTTCTAAGATTAGGCATATTGTTAATAGACATACCTGCTCTACCTAATATAGCTGCAGTAGCTGTAGATGTTGCTATAGGATCTTTTACTTTAGGATCTAACCAAATAAAACTAACAGCAGCTTTCCATCCTCTTACGTTGTATATAGACTCATCATAAGTTAACTCTCCTGCGCTTTTTTTCACTTTAGCTTTTTGTTCAGCTCTAGTGTCTAAGGCTGCAAAATAACGAAGAAAGGACATATCTTCTACTACACCACTAGGTGTAGTAAATTCTTTTTTATCCATCAAATCTCTTGCTCTTTTTATGTGAGCATCTGTAATTACATTGACTACTTTTCTATTGTAAACAATTTTAGAAGTTAAACTTCTAATTGAATGTATTTGACTAGTTATTCTATCTTTTAAAGCTCCGGCACGATCTAAATCAGCTGTAGGTATTTTTCTAAACAACTCAGATCTAGCCGGACTAGATCCCACTGCCACAGAAGCTACCATCTCATGTACTTCTTCCTCATCTTTATTTACAAATAAATCCGATTCGCCTTGGAAAATAATATCATCTACTTCTCGTTCTGCTCTAGCTCTACTAATTTTCTTATCTTTATTATGAAACATGATTAAGTGTATTACTTTGTTTCTAACAGATTCGTCAAAAGAAAGTTTGTCTGTATCTAAGTTCCTAGATAAATCGAAGTTAGGCATTTTTGCTATCTCAGCTTGAGACATAAGCTTGCCGAAATCTTGGTTAACTACCTGATATATAATTAAACTTTCTTCGGGTATTCTTCTATTATCCTTACCAACATAAGTAGGATCTTTTATTTGTTTTAAAAATTCTTTATCGCCAAAAGAAACTATATGTCGACTAAAATTTTTAAGGAGTGCTGATATTTCATTTCTAGCTTGTAACCCTATTTCATTGTCATCGAAGAAACCTCCAACGGTAAGTCCTTTTAATTTTGCTAAAGGTTCAAGTAATAAGTTTATTTGTTCATTAAACAAATCATCTTTTGCTTGAATAAAACCTAAGTTACCTTCTTGTTGTGTTTGTCTATACAACATTTTAACAAAAGCTGGGTCTACATTTTGCGTAGGCAAATAATCAATATTAGACATAACTGTTTTCTTAAAAAAATCAGTAAGTTTATCTATTGTTTCTTGAAACTCTTTTGAACTTACATCTTTATATGCTTTTTCAAACGCATCTGATGACATTTTTTTAACATCTTTAGCAAGTTCAATTCGTCGTTTAGCTATCTCGTGCAACCCTCCTCTGTGGTTTTCAGGGTTTTTTGTTACAGACGCTTCATTTAAGAAAAGGTTAATTACGTCACTTGGCTCACCCGCTACCCTACCGAGTATATCTTTAGCAAATTGTACTTTTGTAGTGTTGTAATACTTACGTAAAGTTTTTTGTAAATTAATTACAAAAGCTTTTGTTTTAGGGCTCGCTGTTTTTACAGCATTTATTCTCCTATCAAATGTAGCCATTCGTCCTAGACCAGCCCTACCAGCTTGGTCTGATATAAATTCTTCAAAAGCGCCTTTTTGTTTATATTGAAAAGGCACCGCTGGGTTGTCTAATACTTTTTCAAATTCTTCTAATAAATCTTTACCTTTACCCTCTTTAATATCTAACTCGCTTTTAATATGCTCATCAAAAAAGATATGGCCAAAAGAATGGAAATAACCTGCCAGAGTTACAGCTTCTACTTCTTGTAGTGTAATTTGTTTGCCTAGGCCTCTCTTTGCAATTTCTTTGTTTATAGCAGCTGTGTAAAGTTCTGGGTTTTTTAAGATGACTATATCTATACCCCTAAAATTTGTAGTAATACGTTCTGGGTTACCAATATCTTCTGCAAATGGTTTAAGTTTTTTACCATCACCCTCTATTATTTTTTTAATAAATTTATTTATAACATAGTCTTCAAACACAATAGGGTTGTTTTCAAACATAACAAATATCTTTCTTTTTTTATGTAGTTTTAAAACACTGGCAGCTATGTCAGAGACTTCTTTAAAAACATTGCTATAAGTAGTTTTACCTAAATCAAGGTTTAAATCTTGAGCAACTTCTCTCCTAGTTTGATATACAGTATTTAAATCTGGTCCAAAAATACTATTTGCAGTTTTTTCTAAATCACGAAGCGCCGCCCTTTCATCAGGACTAAGCGTGTCTTTTGGATCTCGATCTCTTATTCTTAGATTTAATAAATTAGTTATTGTGGCTCTTTCTTCTTCGCCTAAACTCATTAAATTAAAAGCTTCACTAACATCATCATTTATATACACCCCCGGAGTTTCAGTGTCTGTTACTTTACCTTGAGTTTTGTTATTTATACTTTGGTTAAATTTTCTATACCCTTTTGCTGGTTTTTTAGTAAAGTAAGGAACTTCATACTGGTCATCTTTAAATACACCTGCATACTGGTCTGAATCCACAATTTTTTCTTGGAACTCTTCTCGTGAAAGATCATCAAGATCATCGGATATTCTTGCATAATCATTTTCAGTTAATATGTTGTTCTCTTGAGCGATTGCTTGCAGATGGGCATATTGTTCTTCAAGAGTAGGAAAACGGTAAATCTCAGGAGCTTCTAAAGCTTTTTGTCTTAAAACAGACGTAGCATCTCCTGACATTAAATCTTTTGCATCCGCTAAAGCGCCTTCTATAATAGTTCTATACTCAGGGTTATTTGCGAGATAAGCTGGCTCACTTGCACCCGCCCCCGCAATATTTAACCTTTTAATGTTATGGCGCATTAAAAAGCTTAAAATTTCTTCCTTACTTGTTGGGTTTATTAATAGAGGTTTATTGTATTGCTCTGCTAAACGTATAGTTAGAGCACTTCCAGGAGTGTTAACTTTATTTGTGCCAGGATCTGTTTGCGAAAATATAACCACGCCATCTGAATATCTAACAACTAACTCTGTTCTTTTTGCATAGCTTAATGGCTCATCAAGAAACCCTGCAGTAACTCCTTCTTTTTGAACTTTTTTAAATATTAAATCTTGTAATTCTTTTTCTGCTAAAGCTAAGTCTTTAAATTGTTGTGGATTAGTTTTAGCTTCATCAGATAGCAATAATATCTGTTTACCAAATTCTGTTTTTGGTATTATAACTTGGTCATCTCCAAACCCTACGGCTTCTGAAGCAGCTAGGCCTAAAACTTTATAACCTAATTTAGAACCTAATTTATAACCCCAGTAATCTACACCATCTTGTAGACCTGAAGTTATTTCAGTTAGCTCTAACTTGTTTAAATCTAACCTATAATCAGTTAAAGAATCTACAAAATCTTCATCATAACCGTGTAGTCTGTAATTTTCTCTATGTCTATCAATTACCTCTTGTTTTAACTCGGCTAGGGAGTTATAACTTTCCTGTATACCTTGTAGTTTATCTCTAACAACTTCAAAGGTTGGGTTTACAATAGAGTTCTCTAAAGAAATTATAGAATTAACTAAAGAAGGTTTTGATAATTTGTTTTGTTTATAAAAAGGAGTTTCGGTTATAGTTTCTGCAAGTTCCCTAGCAGATTGATACTGACCAGAACTACTGTTGTAGTAAATAGGTAAACTAAATAAATCGGGTGCTGCCCCTTTAAAAAGCTCTTTCTTACCATTTTTATTGATAAAGTAATTTTTCGATTTAACACTACCGTATTTATTACCTGTCAAACGATTGATTATTGAATCTAAATCATGGACATAAGCGCCATCCTCCATTCTACCTATTACGTCAGAATTAAAGAAAGGAAGTTTAGTTGATTTTTTTACAAGTTTATCGTCTATAGTAAGTGATTGCATTAGACTTTCTAATGCAATTTCATCTGTCTTATATTTTTTACCTTGTTTATAGCTGTACTTAAAAACAATTTTAGCTGGAACACCGTTCTTATCTTTAAAATTTGTCAAAAATTTATTTGATAGGAGTTTTGCAAACCCCATAGCCACTTTATACCCGTAACTAAGATTAGCACGTTCTAAACTGTCTATACTGCTATCAAAAAGAGCTACTCCAGCTTTTAACACTTCGTTAAAAGAAATAACATTTTCTCCTTTTGAAGTTCTTTTTACCCACATAAAACGCATAGATCCACCATCCCCTTTATACTTTTCAGCATCCTTGAAGTTCTCTGGATTATTTTTAGCGTTGTTTTGAGCAGTTTGCATACCTTGTGTTATTGCAGTTTGTACCGCTTCTTCAGGAGCCATGTCTCTAAAAGTATCATTGTAGAGTTCAGGTAAAGACTCTGGAGTAAGTTCTTTTACGATTACTTGATAGTTAGACTCAAGTCTAAGACCCATCAAGACTCCTACATCTCTTACAAACTCAACAACACGATTGGCTTGCCCTTTACCAAGTCTATTCTGTAAACCAATTAGAGGGACTACCATACTCTTACCCCCTTGTATTTTTACGATGCTCTGTAATGCTCCTAACAGGTTTTCTACCTCTTGGAAGCTATATCCAAGTTCTATTATTTTATCTGCGATTTCAGGGCTTAGCCTAAACATCTGTAGAGCTATATCTCTAGAACTTTCGACAGGGTTAAAAAGTGTTTCTTTAGATTTTTCTCCAATAATAATATCTGTAGTTTTTAATTTAAAAAGACTAGAAGGGTCAGCTTTTTGTGCCTCTAATAGCCTTTTTAATATTGCTGCATTAGCTTGTATTAATTCTGGGTCTATTAAACTAACTTCAGCCCCGTCCATGTAGTTAGCTAAGTGTGAACTAATTGTAGCTCCACCACTTATACCAAAGCTTTTTAAAGGCACTCCATACAACTCAGCTTTTGCAAGCACTGATTCAATTGCTTGTTGTCTAGCTTCTTCAATTGCCTTTTTTTCTAATTGGTCTTTTACATCGTCTAGACCACCAGCAGTAAGTGTTCTTTCTCCTTTAGTTTTTTTATCTATCCTATCAAGTGTTTTTTTAAGGTCTTGGTCTGCTCTATCTAAAAATATAGGTTCTAAATTTCTTTGTTCACTTAAAACTGCTGAACGTAGTTGCTCCATAATATCTCTATCTAAAATGTACTGAGTATCCCCCGAAGTAATCCTAACTTCTTGTTCTGCTAAAAGTTCGTTTACACGGGCAAAGAATTCACTAGAAAGACCCTCTACTAAATTTTTAGTTTCTGCGGCTGTTGCTCCTAACTCTCCAAGAAATAATCCTTCTACTTCATTTTGAGTTGGAGGTGTTGGAGAACCTGCAGTTTTGCTCGCGGTTTCCATGTTTTGTCTATTTTCTTCAATTAACTTTATTAGCTCATCTTGGGTAGTTTTAATCTGTTTTCGTATACGTGCTAGTGCTGTTTCATTAATTCTTATAAGAGTAAGGTCTTTAGGAGGTAATGCATTTAAAGCTGTTTGTACATCTTTTGCAGACGGGTTTCTTTTTGGTTTAATTTTTACCTTAACTGGATCAGTGCCTTCTCCTATATCTACGGTTCTAGCAGTGGGCCCAGATCTTTGTCTTTCATATCCTTTTTGAATACGTTTTCTTAATTGTTTAAGTGCTATAGCAGGTTCATTTTGTTGATACTTTTCATGTTTTTCTATAAGTTGTTCAAGATACTCATTTTTTTCTGCTATTAAACCATTGAGTCGCTCCATTTCTTTTGTAGCGTCACCAGACGTAAATACACTAGTGTAACTTAGTTCAGCAGCAACGGTTAAAGACATAATGTCAGCTTGAAGTTTTCTTATTTCATCTAATCCCTCTTCTGGTATTTTTGTAAGATCAGCTTTTTTAAAAGCTTGTGCATATCTACCACTAAGAAGTTTTGACACACCAATTTGTTGTATATTAGCCGCGTTCTCTATAATTTCTGCATCAATAGCTTGGTCGGTGCCCGCTACTTCATATCCTTTACCACCATCTACATCTACAATGCCTTCTTCTGTTGCTTCGCTTTCTAAGTTTTTTAATTCCTGTAGTACTTCTTCTGGGCTACGACCTAACTCTTCAGATATCTTTTTAATAATTCCATCATCATCATCTGTTTTAGGGTTATTATCTAAACGATAGTTAGCTACCTCTTCTACTGTTTGAATAATTATTTCCCTTTTTGGATCTTTTTTTCTTTTCGCATATTCTTGTAGTAAACTTTCAGTACGTTGTCCATTTTCTTCATCTAGGCTATCTAATATAGCTTCCTCTAATTCTTCTCTACTTAAAACACTAAAATCTTCAGCAGTTCGACTACTTTCGGCTTTTGTTTCTACGGCTGGTTGCCCTTCAGTATCAAATAAGTTCTTAAATTTTTCTTTTACTTCAGTTAAGGTTTTGCTTCTTTCTAAGATACTTTGAGCTCTTGTTTTTAACTTAGGGTATTTGTCTAAATCAAGAAATTTGTTAAGGGCTTCTTGTAATTGAGTAAAAGATTTACTAGCAACCCCATCATCGTACTTCTCAAGTATGCTTTGAACTTTTGTTTTTAACTTAGGGTATTTGTCTAAATCAGCAAATTTATTGAGTTCTTCATTAATTTTTACAATATTTGGGTCATCTTTATACTTCTCAATTATGCTTTGAACTTTTGTTTTTAATTTAGGATATTTGTCTAAATCAGCAAATTTATTAAGTTCTTTTTGTAATTTAACAAAAGACTCACTAGCAATCCCATCATCATATTTCTCAAGTATACTCTGGACTTTTGTTTTTAATTTAGGGAACTCTTCTATGTCTGAGAACATATCTAACTTATCTTTTTCGCTTTGACTGATAGGAGTTGTAACTATGACTTGTCCGGGGTCGTCACCAAAATCAAGTTCCATTTGATCTTCAGGTTTTAAAACACCTCCTTTTACTTGCGAATCTGCTTTTTCAACTGCACTTTCTATTTGTTGTAGTTCGTTAGGGGTGGTTTGTTCCCAAACTACTCGTTCATTTTCTAATAAAGATACAACTACCTCATCTCCTTTACTAGCCGTAGGGGTTTCAGTGAAGTCTAAAATTTCTTGTAATACATCTCTTAAAGGTCTGTCCTCCATTCTTTCTTTACTGTATTTTTTCTGTATCGCAGGATCAACAGTTAGTAACGCTCCAAAACCATCTTTATCTAGACTTATAGATATAGCAGGAACAGCACTTTCTGGTATACCTAACTTGTTATATGCATCTCGTAAAAAGTCTTGTAGCGCAGAAAGGTCAAAACCATCGGTATTTAAAAGCTCCAACAATGTAGTGTTTTCGTCTATTAAATCTAAACTTTTTAAAGTTTCTTCACTTAACCATAAAGAAGTTCTTTTATGATTAGTGTCTACCATAGTACCTAACTGAGCTATGATGTCTTCTCTTACTTCTGGTAGTCCTCCTAACTTTTCAAGATCACGTACTGTTTTATTCTTTAAAAAACCATACTGGGCATCTTCCTTAGCTTGCAAATAAAAATCACGTGCTTGTCTAAAGATACCTGAACTAACACCACCAAGGACACCACGACCACCACCAGCTACAAACCCATCAAAAAAAGCTTGGCCCCTACGTAAATTAGCCTCTACACTTTGATTATTAAAATCAAGGTTTTTTAAAGTAGCTTGAGACATGATTATTTCTTCTTGTAGTGCTTCAGTAGCCCCTTCAACTCCAGCACTTGCTAACGCTGCCCTACTAATATCGCCTAACAAAGATAACTTAGAGGGGTTTTCATACTTTCTAAGATACCTTTTTCCAACTTCCCCTATCGCGTTCATACCTTTTCTCTCGGCAAGCGCTGCTAAAGCAAGGGCCTGTTTATCTTGGTTACTTAAAGGGTAGCCAAGTGCAGCCCTTCTTTTTGTTCCAGCTAAACGAGTCTTACCCGCAGCGACTTTAAACATAGAACCTAAAAATACTGCTTCTCCTAAAACATCAATAGCAGCCGCAGGGGCTCCAACTACTAAGGCAGCTAAAGCTTCCTCTGCAGTAAGCTGCATTCCTGCTTCTTGGTATTCTCTTAAAACCTCAGGGGCTAACATTGTTTCAGAAGATATAAATGCTCCAGCTCCTGCACCTCTTTTTATGTTTCTTAAAAAGTTTCTAGAACCATCCATTAATACCTTTTCTGCAGCCGTTAAATTGTCTACTCCTTTATTACGTGCGGTTTTATACCACATCTCTTTAAATATATTTCCTGGAGAAGGTAGTAATGGAACAGTGGGATCAATAGGGTTGTCCGGTAAATTTTCAATGTCTCTACCCCTTTTAAAAGTAGCAAACTTTCTTGTGGTATCGGCTAAAATATCTTTTAAAGCTGCCCTTCCTGCAGAAGTAAATGCGGTTTGGGCTACCCCCACAGTAATACCACCAGCTAAAGCTTCAGCTATGGTTAAAGCTGCAGGAGCTATAAATTGACCTACTCCTCTAGCTGCTTGATTAAAAGCATCTCCAAAAGAAGGGTTATCTAAAAAATCAGGAAAAGTTTCTAAGGGAGCTAAAATAGCTTGAAGGTTTTGATCCCTCCTTGCCATCTCATTTAAATTTGTCTGTGCTCCTTCTTCATCTCCAGTAATTAAATCAGCAATAGCTCCCATACCATAAAAAGAGCCAACAACTTGTTCTACTCCTGCCTCTACCCCTTTTGAGAAATAATCTCCCGCGCCATAAACTATGGTAGGAGGTCCATAATCTGTTTGACCTGTAAGATCTACAAACTGAGCAGAGTCCCTGTATTCCTGTTCTGATCGTTTAATATCATCAGCTATAAACTGATCGGTTACAGGATTTTTACTCTCTTTAACTGGAGTAGGTTCAGAGTCTCCTAAAAGAACTTTAAAAATATCATCTGACATAAATTACTCAAAAGAAGAAAGGGCATCAGTATCATCAAGAGGACTTCCTATGTTAAATGGTAAGCTACCAGCCTGTTGAAACTGCATCATTTTTTGCTCCCGTACAGCGTTTATATTAGAAAAAGTTTCAAGCAATCTCATGATACCCCTAGGGTTTGATCCTACCTTAGCCTGTTTAAGGATATTTTCTAGTTTCTCTGGAGTTATTAATTGACCTACTGGCGCTCCATTCATATCATATAACTGAAACCCAGTTAATGGTTCATTACCTTGCTTCTCTATTTTAGTTCTTGCTCCCGGTCGTCCAACGAACCTATTAGCAAATTCTTTAGGAGTTAACTGCCTTCCGTTATATATAGCCCTTAATGAAATTTGATCAGGCTGTGTTATATCAACAGCTACTCCTCCCTCCTCTCGTACAAAACTATAAAACCACTCTTCAAGCCCCTGGGTTTCACCACTCGCACTTACTAATAAAGGCACTAATCCGGCTCGTATATTATTTTGTAATATTGCACCTAAAGAATCGTTCAATGGGTCGTTTTCATTACCAAGAATCTCTCGTACTTGAAGGTTATCACTTAGGTCACCGAATAACATACTAAATTTTTGCATATGGTTTGTAAATTCGTCTGAACCAACGCCACCCGCCGCTATAGCCAGTCGAGCCGTCTCTCTCAAAGGACTTATAAGGTTATTAATTATAGGTTGAAGATCTTTTTGTTGAGTCCTTAAATTCTTTAAGTCTTTTGGGGTAAATTTTTGATTTATAACAGCAGTCAGTAATGGGGCGCTTAAAGTACCAGTGAATTTTACTGTATC
>CENG01124261.1_pt1 | contig 10777 bp, 7 predicted proteins | sample 530131 | NCBI WGS metagenome assembly CENG01 (sample SAMEA2591057, study PRJEB7988) | marine metagenome | biome: marine biome (ENVO:00000447); feature: surface water (ENVO:00002042) layer; material: saline water (ENVO:00002010), including plankton (ENVO:xxxxxxxx) | depth 5 m
ACGGTCTACCGCAAGACCTGCAACAGTTGAAAGGTAGCTTTTGGTCACACTAAATGTCATATCCACTTTTTTTGTGTCTCCCCAAGATGCAATTTGATAGCCATTTTTTAAGATCATTCCTGAAGGTCCTCCTCTTTTCTTCGTTGGACCAAGAATTTGATGATATGGCTCATTTGAAAAACCCCTGAGAATAGCTATCCTCAAATCTTTTTCTCCAGAATATTCATTTGATTGAGCAAACGAAATAGCTTTTGATAATTTATTTAAACTAATATCATACTCTTTAGGATTTTTATTTTCCCATTTAGAGTTAGCAGTTGGAAAATAAATTTGTCCTAAGCTTATATAACAGGAAAAAATTGAAAATACAATGGAAACTTTATGACATTTAAGATTTTTCATTACCCTTTAAATTTAATAATATTTAGGGTTTTTAATTGTTATTTCGTAATATATATATAGTTTCAATTAAAATGCACATTCGATTCCGTTGCTTATCAATTTTTTTCTTTTCACTCTTTATTTTATTAACTAGTTGTGTTAAAAATAAAGAACAAAAAAAGTCACCAAATGTTATTTTAATTTTAGCAGATGATATCGGCTTTGAGGGTTTGAGTGTCAACGGAAGTTTATCTTACAAAACTCCTTTCTTGGACGAATTAGCTTCAAAAGGGATAAATTTTAGTAATGCCATTTCACAACCACTTTGTACTCCCTCAAGAGTAAAAATAATGACTGGGAAATACAACTATAAGAATTATGATTATTTCACTCACCTGAATATAAATGAAAAAACATTTGGGCACTTATTTAAGGAAAAAGGTTACAAAACCGCTGTTGTTGGGAAATGGCAATTAAATGCTTTAAAAATCAAAGAAGTAGACCAAAAAGTTAAAGAAGATAATTCCAGACCTTATGCGTTTGGGTTTGATGAATATTGTTTGTGGCAGCTTACAAAAACTAAAGACTTGGGGGAAAGGTTTGCAGATCCACTTATTGAACAAAATGGTGAGTTTTTACCCAGAAACAAAGATGCGTATGGTCCAGATGTTGTTTCCAATTATGCTATTGACTTTATTAAAAGAAATAAAAATAATCCTTTTTTTATTTATTATCCAATGCTCTTAGTACATGACCCTTTTGTTCCTACTCCTGACTCTGAAGAGTGGTCCTCTCCAGATTTAAGATATAAAAAGGATAACCGTTTTTTTGTAGATATGGTTGAATACATGGACAAGATTGTGGGTAAAATTGTAAATGAGTTGAAAGCAAACGGAATAGAGGACAATACTCTTATCATGTTTGTTGGGGATAACGGAACGAATGTCAAATTGGTTACTAAAACCGTTGACGGTGAAATTCAAGGTGGTAAAGGTAACACGATTACTCATGGTGTGCATGTGCCGATGGTGGCAAGCTGGCCATCGATGATAAAAAAGCCTCTTAATTACACCGGATTAATCGATTTAACCGATTTTTATGCAACATTTTCAGACATATTAAATGTTCCAAATGATAGCGATGGGAAAAGCATGATAAGTATTTTTAAAGGAGAAAATATCTCGAAAAGAGACATGGTAAGTGTTTATTATGATCCAAGATGGGGCAAATCTAAGCATAGAAATGTGTTTTCTCAGGATTATAGATATAAGTTGTATAAAGATGGAGAGTTTTATGACATGGAAAAAGACGTTTTAGAGAACAATCCATTAGAAGACAAAATGCTAAGTGAGAAAGAGAAAAAAATAAAGCAAAAGCTAGCTAAAAAACTCGCCACTTTTCCCGCTCTTAATTAGATGTGATATTAATGAATTTGTCAAAAATTAAAATCTTACTATTAATAACTGTTTGTTTTTCATGTGATAAGACAATTAATAATAGTGAAAACCCTAATATAGTTCTTATCATGGCAGATGATCTTGGTTGGACAGATTTGTCATTTATGGGTTCTAATTATTACCAAACACCAAATATTGACAGACTTGCAAAAAGCGGAATCGCTTTTTATAATGCCTATGCTTCAGCTGCAAATTGTTCGCCAAGTAGAGCTTCAATGCTTTCAGGAAAATATACAACCGATCATGGAATTTTTACAGTTGGAGATTCAGAAAGAGGAAATAAAAAAACAAGAAAACTTATTCCAATTGAAAACAAAGAAGAAATAGGGCAAGATTTTTTTTTAATCCCTGAGATGCTTAAAACTTTGGGTTATACAAATGGTCATTTCGGGAAATGGCATTTGGGAAAAGAGGGTCATTATCCTGAACAAAATGGTTTTGATGTAAACTTTGGGGGTTGCGAAAATGGGGGCCCAGGTAAAGGTGGATACACTTCACCTTACAACAACCCAAAAATAAAAGATGGTCCAGTAGGAGAATATTTAACAGATCGTATTGGAAACGAAGTTGTAAACTTTATTGATGAAAATCAAAATAAAACATTTTTTGCATACGTGCCTTTCTATGCGGTTCACACTCCCATTGAACCAAAACTAGAATATGAAAAAAAATACCAAAAAATCAAGGGAGACCGATATCACAACAGAGCAGATTTTGCTGGAATGATTCAGTCCTTAGACGAAAATGTTGGAAAGATTTTAGATAAAATCCAAGAACTTAATCTAATTGAAAAAACACTTATAATCTTTACATCAGACAATGGTGGAATACGGTCTATATCAAACCAATTCCCGTTAAGAGCCGGTAAAGGTTCATATTATGAAGGTGGCATTAAAGTTCCATTAATTTTTTCTTGGGATAAAAAAATTACAGCCAATACCAAATCCTACGAAAGAGTATCAAATATTGACTTTTTTCCAACTATTAAAAATATTGTGGGCTATAATAAGCAGATAAAATTGGAAGGTGTCGACCTCAGTCCTGTTTTTCATGACAAGAAGCTCCAAGAAAGGTCACTTTTTTTTCATTTTCCAATTTACCTCGAGCCATATGATGTCTATAAAGACAACGGTACAGACCCTCTTTTTAGAACTAAACCAGGATCTGTAATTATAAAGAATGACTGGAAATTACATCACTATTTTGAAAACAATTCCATAGAGTTATACAATTTAAAAGAGGATGTATCGGAATCCAAAAATCTAAGCAAAGAAAACAAAGAGAAAAAAAATGAGTTATTTGAAGAATTAAATAAATGGAGAAAATTAAATAATGCTCCTATTCCCAATAAAATCAATTCAGATTATGATCCAATATTTGTTGACAGTTTATTAAATTTAATTGAAACCAAAAAGATTAAAAAAAGAATATCTTCCAACTTGAATTTATCAAAGTTTTATAAATGAAAAGAAAATTAATTTTAATATCTATATCCTTTTTTTGGCTTTTCTCATGCGATAAGAATAAGAATTCAAATGATTTACCCAACATCATTTACATCATGGCAGATGATCTTGGATACGGAGAAGTTGGAGTTTTTGGACAAAAAATTATTGAAACTCCTAATATAGATAAGCTTGCATCAAACGGGATGATTTTAACCAATCACTACAGTGGAGCCCCAGTATGTGCTCCAGCACGTGCTGTATTAATGACTGGACTCCACACAGGTAAAAATCCTGTAAGAGGAAATGATGAATGGAGAGAAAGGGGGGATGTTTGGAGTTTTGAAGCTATGTTCAAAGACCCTTCATTGGAGGGTCAACGACCGCTTCCGGATACAATTCAAACCGTTGCAAATTATTTAAAGTCCAATGGTTATAAAACCGGTATGGTAGGCAAATGGGGACTTGGCGCTCCCAATACTAGTAGCATTCCCAACAAGAAAGGTTTTGATTTTTTCTATGGATATAATTGTCAAAGACAAGCCCACACTTTGTATCCGTCGCATCTGTGGAGAAACACAGATAGACATATACTAAACAATAAAATAGTAGACAAGGGACCTTTAAGTAGTGCCACCAATCCAAATGATTCTAAAAGCTATAATAATTATAATCAAGTTGATTATGCCCCTACTTTAATGCATGAGGAATCATTAAAGTTTATAGAAAGAAACAAAGACAATACATTTTTTCTTTACTATGCAAGTCCTCTTCCTCACCTTCCGCTTCAAGCACCTGAAAAATGGGTTAATTACTACAGAAAAAAAATTGGAGACGAAGAGCCTTATCTTGGAGACAAAAGTTATTATCCAAATCAGTATCCAAAAGCAACATATGCAGCTATGATTTCTTATCTAGATGAGCAGGTTGGAGAACTAATAGCAAAACTAAAAGAAATAGGTAAATACGAAAATACCCTTGTTATTTTCACAAGTGATAATGGCCCTACCCATGTGAAACAGGTAAATATTGAATTTTTCAATAGCGCTGGTATTTTTGTCAATTCTAAAAAGACCGTTAAAGGGAGTGTAAACGAGGGAGGATTAAGAGTCCCTACTATTGCTGCTTGGCCAAGTAAAATTAAAGCTGGGTCCAAATCTGATCATCCAAGTATTTTTTATGACTTTTTTGCTACTATGGCAGATATTGTGGGTAGTCCTTTACCTTATCCAACAGATGGGATTAGTTATTTACCAACATTGGTTGGGGAAAAACAAATAAAACACGATTACTTATATTGGGAATTCCCTGAGAAACAATATAAAGGTCAACAAGCAATCAGAACAGATAATTGGAAAGGTATTAAGAAAAATTTACTAAAAGGCAAATCTAAACTCCAGTTATTTAATTTGGAAGATGACCCAAAAGAAATGAATGATTTGGCTGAAAATTATCCTGAAATTGTAGACAAATTAGAAAATCTAATGGAGAAGGCTCATACAAAAGCTGCACTTGAAAAATTCAATATCCCTATTTTAGACTAATTAAATAGCTAAAATTTATGTTAAATCAAATTTTGAATTAAAATGAAAAAACTAAAGATTTATTTAATGTCTTTTCCCTTAATAGTTTTCACGTTTATCTCGTGTGCCCCTAATTCTAAGAAAAAAAAAGAAAGACCAAATTTTATAATATTTATTGCCGATGATATAAGTTGGGATGATTTTGGATGTTATGGTAATAGACAAGTAAAAACTCCTAATATTGACAAACTTTCTACAGAGGGAATGCTTTTTAAAAATATGTATTTAACTACAAGCTCCTGTAGCCCAAGTAGAAATTCTATAATAACTGGAAGATATCCACATAATACTGGGGCTCCAGAGTTACACACAGAACCTCCATTGGAAATGATTAGCGCTGCAGAAGAATTGAAAAATAATGGCTATTACACAGCTTCATCTGGTAAATTCCATATGGGTGAATATGTTAGAAGAGGCTTTGATTTAATTCATGAGGACAGAAAAATTACTGGTTTGGGAGGCGAAAAACAATGGGTTAATATCATTGAAAACAGACCCAAAGATCAACCATTTTTTTTATGGTACGCCGCTCACGATGCGCACAGAGATTGGGGTGAAAACAAATTTTCTGGTACCCACCTCGTTGATGAAATATCCCCACCTGATTATCTTATAGATGATCAGCCAACAAGATTGGATTTAGCTAATTATTATGACGAAATTAAGAGGTTTGACTATTCTATAGGCAGTGTAGTTGAAACCCTTAAAAAGGAAAAAATTTACGATAACACTTTTATAATAATTATGGCAGATAATGGCAGACCCTTTCCACACAGTAAGACAAGACTAAATGATCAAGGAGTAAAAACGCCATTTATCTTATTATATAAAAATGGAAATGTGTTGGGTGTAACTAGAAGTTTGGTAAGTGCAATAGACATTGTACCTACTATTTTAGAATTTGCTGGTATTGAAATAGGAGAAAATTATCAAGGTAAAAGTTTTAAAAATTTACTACAATCCCCGGATGCTCCATTTAGAAATTTCGTGTTTGCTGAACACAATTGGCATGATTATGAGTCACACCAGCGAATGGTGAGAAATAAAGATTTTATGTATATCGAAAATAATCGAAATCAGTATGCCCAATTAGGGCCACTGGATGCACTCAATAGCCTTTCGTTTGCGAGTTTATTTGAGAAAAATAAAACTGGAGAAATAAATGAAATTCAAGGTGAAATTTTTATATCTCCAAGGTCAAAAGAAGAATTCTATGATATGCAAAATGATTTATTTCAAAGAAAAAATTTAGTGCTAGATAGAGATTTTCAAGATGAAATAAATAACCTTAGGAATGTTCTAAATCAGTGGAAAGAAGAGACTGGAGACTCTGAGCCTGAGTCAATAACTAAACATTGGTATAAAAGAACCCCTGGTTCAATTGAAGCAAGAAACAGTTTAAGTAAATCTATAGAATCTCTAAAAACAGAATTTCACGGAATCAGGGGGGAATTTCCTGGTACCTCAAATAACGCAATAAAAATAAATAACAAAGGTCCTTTTTAAGCACATATAATTATGAAATATTTCAGATACTTATTAATGTTAACAATTGGCTTGGTTTTGATGGGCTCGAAGTCAGAGCCTAGAAAACAAAACTTGAATGTTTTATTTATTATCGCAGACGATCTTAATTGTGATATTGGAGCTTATGGTAACTCAACAATTAAAACTCCCAATATTGATCGGCTAGCAAGAAATGGCGTCTTATTTGGAAACGCTCATATTCAGTATCCTTGGTGTGGTCCCTCTAGAGCATCATTTATGACTGGATTGTACCCTGATCAAACTAAAGTCAAGCAATTAAGAATTAATATTAGGGAGGCTATCCCTGAAGTTGTTACAATAGGTCAAAAATATAGAGAAGAAAGATATCACTCAGTTAGGATAGGTAAAATATTTCATTATCATAATCCAACTCATATTGGAACATCAGGAAATGATGACAACTATACATGGGATCAAACAGTTAATCCATATGGAAGAGATAAACTAGAAGAATACAAGATTAACACTCTTAAACCACAACGTTATGGAGGGACACTTAGCTGGCTTTCTGCAGAAGGTACAGATGAAGAACAAACAGACGGAATTGGTGCAAATGAAACCATTGATTTTTTAGATAAGTTCGCTAAAAGTCGAGAAAACTTTTTTTTAGCATTTGGACTTTACAGACCACACACGCCATATGTTGCTCCAAAAAAATATTATGATATGTATGATTCAAATGATATAGAAATACCTGAGATTTCAGACCAGTATTTAATGAGTATCCCGGAGCCTGCAGCTCGGAGCGTCAGACCCCCATCAAAAATTGAGCAACATGATCTGGATAAGGACTTAGCCAAAACGATAAAGAAAGCATATTATGCGACAACAAGTTTTGTAGATGCACAAGTTGGAAGAGTGCTTGATAAATTGAAAGAAACGGGGTTAGATAAAAATACTATTGTTGTCTTTACATCCGATCATGGATATCATTTAGGTGAACATGGACATTGGATGAAAAAAACACTTTTCGATAATGGTACGCGCATTCCTCTAATTGTCTCCGGTCCAAGTATCAATAAGAATGAAAAAATAATGGATGCACCAGTAGAAATGATTGATATTTATCCAACTCTAATGGATTTAACTGGCAAAAAAACTCCGTCTTTTGTTTCTGGAAAAAGTTTTGCATCACTTTTAAAAGACTCTTCAAAAAGGGTCAGAAAAAGTGCTCTCACAGAATTAATAATAGGACCCAAAGATAAGATGGTCCAGGGCTATTCTATAAAAACCAACCGTTACAGACTTACTCAATGGGGGGAAAACGGAGTCCATGGTTATGAACTGTATGATCATAAATTTGATAAACCAGAACTCAATAACCTTGCAAATGAAGAGGCTTACAGAGCACTAAAAGACTCTTTAAAAAAAGTAATAAGGGATCGAATTGCTGATGCAAGAAAAATACCAGATGGAATAGGCCAACAAAATATTCCTAAAGAAACGGGAGAACCAAAACCTATTTACTCTCAGCCTAAAAGCAAATTTTAATTTTTTATCTCATTCAATGAAATACTTTTCATTAGTTTTTATCATTTTTTTCAATTTAGCGTGTAATGATAAATCATCTAAGAATAAGCCTAATATTATTTTGATTATGACCGATGACCAAGGCTGGGGACAAACAGGTTACTATAATCATCCCATTTTAAAAACTCCAAATTTAGATTCTATGGCTACAAATGGTCTACGCCTTGACCGTTTTTATGCAGGTTCACCTTTATGTTCACCTACAAGGGCAACTGTTTTGACTGGAAGGTCTAATGATAGAACAGGTGTTTTTTCTCATGGATATGCTCTTCGATTGCAAGAAAAGACTCTAGCAGAGGCCTTAAAGAAGAAAGGTTATAAAACAGCACATTTTGGGAAATGGCATTTAAATGGTTTAAAAGGTCCTGGTGTTCCTATTTTAAAAGGTGACAACCATAGTCCTGAAAGTTTTGGGTTTGATTACTGGATATCAACAACAAATTTTTTTGATTTAAATCCTTTAATGAGTCGAATGGGGGCGTTTTTTGATTTTAAAGGGAACTCCTCTGAAATAATAGTGAACGAGTCTTTAAGGTTTATTGAGAAAAATCACTCATCTGAATCACCGTTTTTCGTCGTAATTTGGGATGGCTCTCCACATGATCCATTTTTAGCCTCTGAAGAGGATAGAAAACAATTCAAAAGTTTAGATGAAAAAAGTCAAAATCACTACGGTGAATTAGTTGCTTTTGATAGAAGCATTGGTGTTTTAAGAAAGAGTCTTAAAGATTTAGGTATTTCTGAAAACACAATACTATGGTTTTGTAGTGATAACGGAGGCTTGGGCGAAGCAATTTCTCCATCAACAGTTGGAGGCTTGAAAGGGTTTAAAGGCTCTATGTGGGAAGGGGGCTTAAGGGTTCCTAGTATTATTGAGTGGCCTTCAACAATTAAACCCAAAAAAACCAATTATCCCGCTTCTACAATGGATATATTTCCAACGATTGCTGAAATTGTTGGATTACCCGAATCTGAAATGCTTAAACCTATTGATGGCGTTAGTATTGTCCCTGTTTTTAATTCTAAAATTAAAAAAAGAGAAAATAAAATACCATTTCGTCTTGAAGACAAAGGGGCTTTAATTAATAATAATATGAAGTTGTTAGCACATAGTATAAAAAATGAAAATTTCGAATTATACGATTTAAAAAATGACCCTAAGGAATCTATCGATATTTCAAAAACTCATCCGGATATTTTCGAAGTAATGAAAATGGAGTATACCGCATGGAATAATTCAGTAGATGCTAGTCTTAAAGGTGAAGACTACCCCGAAGGAAAGGTCTTGAGTCAACCTAAAACACATTTTTGGATGGGTGATGAAAATTATAAAATTTATTTAGAGGAATTTATTTTACGCCCTGAATATGAAAGACGTATAAAAAAATTTTATAAATAGATTTTTTACATTGCATCAACAACGGTTCTAAAACCAGCATGAATAGAACTTGTATCGGGAGATGATTTCATTCTCATTGAATTTCTATAACCTGTACAATAAGATTTATTACACAAAAAACTTCCACCACGCATTATTTTTTTTGGAAGGTAGGGCTCATTTGGATCATAACTTGTTTGTGGCCCTCTAGGATTGTCCGCAACTTCATATTGGAAGAGTTTGTAATAATCAAAAGTATACCAGTCATAACACCATTCCCATACATTTCCAGATATGTCGTATAATCCAAATTTGTTTGGAGGGTAACTTCTAACGGGAGCCAAAAACTCAAATTTATCTTCCTTTGTATTTTTGTAGGGAAACGCACCATCCCAAGTATTAGCATGAGAAGAAATATATGGGTCGTTACCCCATGAAAATAATGAGTTTTCAACACCTCCTCTTGAGGCATATTCCCATTCTGCTTCGGTAGGAAGTCGCTTCCCAGCCCATTTACAATATGCTTGCGCATCAATCCAACTGATGTGGACAACAGGGTAATTGTCTTTTCCCTCAATTGAACTTCCAGGGCCCCAAGGTTTTTTCCAATTGGCACCTTTTGATAATTTCCACCACTGAGAGTAGTTGTCTAACCTTACAGGTGAAGACGTATAATTAAAACAAAGTGATGATGGAGACAAAAGACTATCGTGGGGTTTAGGTGTGTCCGGAGGTAAATCCTTTTTCATTTCATCCCAATCAATTGTTTTTTCTGATGTGGTTACATACCCTGTTTGATCAACAAATTTTTTGAATTGAGCATTGGTTACTTCAGTTTCATCAATCCAAAACGAATTAATTTTCACCCTATGCTTAGGGTATTCATCTTCAAACCCCTGGTTATTATCCGCACCCATATTAAAAGTGCCTGATGGAATAAGAACCATTCCTCTTACTAGCAAGGAATCTTTCTTTGATTTAACTTTTGAAACAATTTTAGTTTTCTTTTTTTCAATTTGATCTTTATATTTTGTTTGATTATTTGAACATCCTGAAAATATATTGAAGATTATTGAACAACTAGTTATAATTAAAAAAAGGGGGGATTTCATGTTAGGTAATTAAAAATTAATCCGATTCTCTGTATTGAAGTAAGTCATCTGGAGGATCCAGGTTTTTTTTGTGTTCATCAACAATCGTTTTTATCTGTCTTAAAATATCAGGATTTTCGTCTGCGATATTATATCTCTCTGAAGGATCCACATCTAAATTATACAGTAATGGCTCTTTTAAAATTATTTTTTTATTACTCCCAGGAGGGTAATTGTATACACCTTGGGTTATAAAATGCGCCTTGTATTGCTTGTATCGAACCGCATAAATTTCCCTTGATCTATAATAGAAAATCTTTTCTCTTTTACTGGGTTTACCATGATAAAGAGTATTTTTTAGACT
>CENG01106413.1_pt1 | contig 10755 bp, 13 predicted proteins | sample 530131 | NCBI WGS metagenome assembly CENG01 (sample SAMEA2591057, study PRJEB7988) | marine metagenome | biome: marine biome (ENVO:00000447); feature: surface water (ENVO:00002042) layer; material: saline water (ENVO:00002010), including plankton (ENVO:xxxxxxxx) | depth 5 m
ATTCTTTACTACTCCACCTTCTGATCCAGAACCACCTGCAGATGCAACTGCAGGTTGGGCTCCACCAGAAAGTGGTGTTATGAATGGGGTTTCCTGAATCTGATATATAATATGATTAGGGGGATATAATCCCCCTTTTTTAATGGGAGGAATTATGTTTGAACTGAATGAATCTCGTAAAACAACAGTAAAAAAAGTCTACGATCATGCTAAAAATGAACTGGGACATGTATGGAGGTATGTAATTACTGTAGATGATTTTTATAAAAACCCAGATGAAGTGAGGGAGTTTGCTTTAAATTGTACCCCCAAAAAAGATAAAAAGTATACTGGCAATCTTATTGGGTCTAGAGTTGTTGAAGATGTAAATGGTTTTGATCAGAATTTAAGACAAGTTTTTGAAAAAGCATGTCAATTTGATTTTTGGAATCCAGAGTTCGATGAAACTTTTTGGAGAGACACAAAATTTATGGTAAATGTCACCACCTCAGATGATATTGAAACCAGATTTAATGAGAGAAAACACACTTATACATTCCATAAAGACTCCACCAGTTATAAGTGGGCATCATTAATCTATCTCAATAAAGAAGAGGAGTGTGATGGTGGAACCAACTTTTATGCGTGGATGCCAGAAGATCCTTGCGCTACACCTAGATTGGAATATAGTATAGAAATGAAGTATAATAGAATGGTTTTATATGAGTGTGATCATATGCATGGAGCTGTCCTAAAAAAAGGTATGTTCAGTGATTTCCCGAGACTAACACAAGTGTTATTCATGTAATTTTGGTGTACTAAATAAATCAGAATAGATCATTCTTTATCATCCCGTTTGGAGTTGTATATGAGACCCAAGGCATTTTTTATTAATGGAGGAGCTGGCAGAGTACTTTGCTCCATCCCTGCATTTGAAAAATATGCAGAAGAACATGATGATTTTATCATTGTTGCTGAAGGAGGCACTGACTTTTTTAAGGGTCATCCCACCTTAGATGGTAAAGTCTATGATGTTTGGCACAAGAATTTGTTCCAAGAACATCTGAAACACAGAGATTGTGTTTCTCCAGAACCATACAGAATGTGGCATTACTACAACCAGAAGTGTAGTTTGACACAGGCTTTTGATATGGAAATCAACGGTCTAGAAGAACCTAGAGAACTTCCCAAACCAACTCTCAACCTCACTAAGATGGAGGTTATTGCTGGTTACAATATGGTTCAGGAAGTAAAAGCAGTAACTGGTAAAGATAAAGTAGTTGTTATCCAACCCTTCGGTAGAGGTGTCGAACAAGTAGGTGACTTTATTGCAGACGCTTCTTCTAGAAGCATGTCTCTAGTAAACACTGTAGACATCATCAATGACCTTAAAAAGGATTATGGTGTCATTGTCATGTCCGAAATTCAATTCCCTGTAGAAGAAAACGAAGATAAGTCTAAGTATAAAATTGCAAGACCCCAGATTGAAGACATTCGAGTTTGGGCATCTGTAATTGATGTTGCAGACCACTTCCTAGGTGTGGATAGTATTGGTCAACATATCTGTAAGGCTTTAGATAAAAAGGCAACCGTTGTAATCGGATCCACATATCCAGTCAATATTTCTTATCCAGAAGATAAGAACTTTGATATCATTGATATTGGTTTGGATAAGAGAAAATATTCTCCCATTAGATTGACAATGGATGAAGCTGTTGATCGTTATAATGATCAATCAATGGAAATGTCTAAAGATGATATTAGTAAAGTTCTAAGTTCTGTTAGAAAAGCTATGGGTAAACCCGCTACTTTTAAGGGAACTTACACTCCTGTTCAACAACAGCAAGATTGTCCTACATGCCCACCAGGAACTAAGACAACTCCCGCCGTTGCACCAGGAAGCGCTGCAATGATGCCGCAACAACAATGGAATCAACCACCAGTTATCGCGGAGAAACCCAAAAAACCAAAAGTAGGATTCAAACAGGAAGTAAAGAATCTCTTAAAGACTGAAACTAAGTGAGGTATTTAAATGTCACAATGGATTGCGGCTATTGCCCGAGGACATAACTCGGGTCTTTGTCTCCTGAAAGATGGAGAAATTGTATTATCGATTGAGGAAGAAAGACTTTCTAGGAACAAGTATGATGGTGGTCCATATGCTTGTATGACCAGAATCCTGGATTTTACTGACAAACTAGACTATCTTGTTATTGCACATACCCAACCACTAAGTGAGGCTGGTCATTGTGATTTTAGTGGAGATCCAATCTATGTTGCATTAGCAAGAAAGTTGGGGTTGATTGATAGACATGCAAACCCACATGAACATCCACAAGTTATTGACCTAAGTTCTACTCATCATAAACTTCATGCAGCATGTGCATTTTATAGATCAGGTTTTGATCGCGCTGCTGCAGTTGTTGTTGATGGTGCAGGCACTTTTATTCCCATGAATATTAATGGGGAAAATGAAATGACATGGGAACTAGAGTCCATGTTTAATTGTGAGTATCCATCCGAATTTAAAACTGTCTACAAGCACCAAGGTGGAAGAGGTCCATGGGGATCTATTAGATTTGAAGAGTTTAGTAGTGAGAGAGAAGGTGAAGAAGGCACTCATGAGATGATTCTTGATGAGAGCGCTGGCATTACCAAAGCGTATGAAGCGGTAACTCAATATTGTGGTTGGGCACCTATCGAAGCTGGTAAGACTATGGGTTTATTCCCATATGGAAAACCCAACGATCATATTCCAGATGTATATACCGATTATAATGGTACTGCAACATGGAAAACATCTAATAGGGACCTTATTGTACCAACCTATCCTAACGGTGCCGTAGTCAACCAGGGGCGGTTTAAGTTCCTTCAGACTGACTATGACTATGAAGGAGATAAGACCCTCTTAGAGAACCGTAGAGACATGGCATACGCCATTCAAGTAGAGTCTCAGCAAATGGTTTTGGATCTTATTCGTAAAGTTGTAGATATGACTGGTCAAACTAATGTTGTATTGACTGGTGGATATGCATTAAATTGTGTTGCTAACTATTGGTATCTTGAACAACTCAAAGATGAAGGTATTAACTTATTCGTAGAACCAGTAAGTAATGATGCTGGTACTGCAATTGGAGCAGCACTCCTTCAATATCATAGAGTAACGAAAGATGCACAAGTCCGTGAACCACTAAAAACCCTTTATACTGGATTTGAATACATGTATGCAACCGATGAAATTGTAGATACTGCAGATAAGTATGAGTCTACGAGAGTCTTTGAAGCTACAAACAAAGATGTAATTGATCTAATTACCAACAAAAATATTGTTGCTGTTTTCCAAGGTAGATCTGAAGCTGGTCCTAGAGCACTGGGCAATCGTTCTATTCTATATGATCCTCGCGATCCTGATGGAAAAGACTTTGTTAATAAGGTAAAACGTCGTGAATATTTCCGACCATTCGCTGGGTCAATTCTAAAAGAACATGTTCATGAATGGTTTGATCTTCGTGGCATGGATGAAACTCCATTTATGATGTATGCTGTTAAGTGTAAGGAGGGTATTGAGGAAAAAATTCCTGCAATTATTCACGTTGATGGAACTTGTAGAATCCAAACAGTCACTGAAGAACAGAACAAAAATTATCATGATCTGATTAGAGAGTTCTATGAAGCTACTGGTTGTCCTATTGTCTTCAACACTTCTTTTAATCTGGGTGGCGAGCCTCTCGTTGAAACACTTGATGACGCTTGCAGAACCCTCGCTAACTCTGATATTGAATACCTGTACTTGCCCGAATATGGTTTGATGATTGAGGTTAAAAACTAATGAAGACAGTTTTTGTTAATGGTACATTTGATATCCTTCATCCAGGACACATTGAATTATTTCGAGTAGCAAAGTCTCTTGGTGATCGTGTAGTCGTCGCTACTGATAGTGATGCTAAGATCAAAAAAGACAAGGGACCAACTAAACCGATTAATGATTTGTGTTATCGAGTATCAATGCTTAAGTCAATTAAGTATATTGATGTTGTTCATTATTTCCATGACAGATCTGGTTTGGAGAGTTTAATTAGGCTCTATAGACCAGATATTCTCCTTTTGGGGGGTGATTGGGAAGGCGGAGATGTTGTCGGTAAAGATCTTGCCAAAGAAGTTAGATTTCTTCCAAGAGTAGGAGACTACTCATCTAGTGCTGTTATTAATAAAATTCTAACAAATCATTCAACCTGATGAATTATAATGTATTAGTTATTGGCGACTCCTGTGAAGATGAATATATCTATGGAGATTGTTCTAGATTAAATCCAGAGGGACCAATTCCCGTTCTTGATAAAACTTCTACAGAAGTCAAGGCAGGAATGGCAGCAAATGTTAATGCAAACTTGAAGTCACTTGGAATTAAAACTAATCTAATTACTCAAAAAGAGACAATCAAAAAAACAAGATTTGTTGATAGAAAGAGTAATTATCAATTACTTAGAGTTGATTCTACACCTGAGGTGACTCCTTTAAGCGCTCCTCAGGTCAAGATGGCATTCATGCACAGTCGATATGATGCATTAGTAATATCCGATTATAATAAGGGGTTTCTTACAATCCAATCAATGCAGACTATTTGTACGTATTTTAGGGGTCCTATTTTCATTGACACTAAAAAGACTAAGTTATTCCAACAATCTAATGTTTTTTACAAAATAAACAAGAAGGAATATGATCTACTTGATAGGGAATATATGCCCAGTGATACTAATCTAATCGTCACTTTGGGAGCAAACGGATGCAAATGGAGTGGTATCCATTTTCAACCAAGAACTGTCAATGTATTTGACGTATGCGGAGCTGGTGATACCTTTCTCGCGGCATTAGTTTCTGAGTTTCTTGTTACAAAAGATATGCAAAGGTCTATTGATCTTGCAAATAGAGCAGCTTCTATCTCTGTAGAAAACCCAGGAACATATCAACTAACTAGATCTGATATTGAGAGGATTTATAATGAGCGAATTCAAACAACCTAATCCAATATTTTGGATGCCTTTCTTTATCGAACCAATCGATGTCGATAAATTAGAATTTAAAGAGGAACCAAACTATAAACCAACGTTTATTTCAAGAACTCCAACTACAATGGAGGAGGATTGTCTCACTGATGAATCATACAATTATCTTGGTAGATTGATTTGGGAATGTATTGGTCAATATACAGAAAAACCTTTTTTCATTGGTTCTGTTTGGCGTAATAAGTATGGAAAGACTGATTGGCAAGATCCACATATTCATTCTGGAGCTCAATGGAGTTTTGTAATTTACGTGGATGTTGAAGAGTCCAAGACAGTTTTTCTTTCTCCAAGCAGACACGATCAGATGAATCAATGGGGATATTTGGGTAACGCATTTCCTATTGATTATTCACCTAAAGTTTCTCCTGGAAATATTATAATTTTCCCATCATTCATCGAACACTTTGTTCCCCCTGGAAATGAAGGTATAACTATATCAGGTAACATTTATTATGATCAACCCCCTGGAGGACCATGCTAAAAAAACAAGTAGGGTTTAATCTGACACATGATTCATCGGTATCAGTTTTAGATGAAGATGGTGACATAGAGCTTTTTGTAGAAGAAGAAAGATTAAGCAGAATTAAACATGATAGCATTCCATTCAAAGCATGTGATCTTGTTCTTGGTGGACTTACTTTGCAAGAGATTGAAAAATATGAACTGGGTGCAAGTGGATTAATATACAGAGATGAATATGGAGCAACAAGATTAAATACTTATTATGACCCACTGATTATTAATACTGTTAAATCATTAAAAACTGCCGTACAGGATCGCTCCATTGAAAACTATGAACTAATAAAGAAAAAATTTGATATATTTTATGAGCATCACTTATTTCATGCTTATTGTGGATTCTATAATTCTGGATTTGATGATGCAGTTACAGTTGTAGTTGATGGTATGGGAAATTCTGTAATTGATAATACGGGGTCTTTCAACGAAGATACAAATGAGGTTGCTTCAATATTCGATGCATCTTATCCAAAGAATATGAATTATTTGGGAGGAATGGCTACACATTCTACTCATAGTCCTTGGGAGAGTCAAAATACAAACCATGATGGTAATTGGACATGTGGAATTGGCATGGCATATTCTGCAGTATCTGCTTACATGGGTTTTGGACAACTTGGATCTGGAAAACTAATGGGTCTTGCTCCGTATGGTAAAGAAGATCCAAATATTAGACCTTTTCTTCTTGACAATGGATTTCATGTAAATTCATCTCTTTTTTATAGGACCACAAATGGATGTAATTTTGTTCCATATGATTATTTGCCTCGATGTGGAGATGGAGAATCTTTCGATATTGAAAATAATTTTGAAAAATTAGCTAATCTTGCTTGGAGGATTCAAGAAGATTTTCAGAAACACATGTTGAAAATTTTATTGGATGCTCTTAAAATGACAGGACGTAAAAATATTATTTTAACTGGTGGATGTGCTTTAAATTGTGCTGCAAATTACTGGTATTTGGATAAGTTGCCAAAAGATGTTAAACTATATGTGGAACCCATCAGTACTGATGCTGGAACTAGTCTTGGGATAGCCAAGGCTCAACATTATTCCAAAACTGGTTCCATGAAGAAACACCCACTTAAAACCTTATACTTAGGACCCGAATGAGATATAACGTGGATATAGACGGCACTATCTGTATTCCTGGAAAGGGAGAAGGTAGATATACTGAAGCTGTACCTATCCCAGAAAGGATCGCTAAAATAAATGATCTATATATTAAAGGACATCAAATAATCTACCATACTGCTAGAGGTATGGGTACATTTGATAATGATAGAGAAAAGGCTAAAGAAAAGTATTATGACTTCACCCTAAAACAGCTTCGCAGTTGGGGGTGTATGTTCCACGATCTTTTCCTAGGGAAACCTGCCGCCGACTATTACATTGACGACAAAGGAGTAAACTCTGATGATTTCTTCAAGACCTAGAGCAGGGGAACCGATCAAATTCGTATCCAAAGGATGGGGATATGAAAAATGGATCGTTAACTCCGAACAATATTGTGGTAAACTCCTTTTCATTGCAAAAGGAAAACAATGTTCTTGGCACTTTCATAAAAAGAAAGACGAAGTTTTCTACGTCCAAAGTGGAAAAATTAAAATCTACTATGGATGGGACGACAATATTGAGATGGCTAGTGTATCTGTCTTGGAACCAGGAGATAAGTTTCATGTTCCTATTGGAATGAAACATAGAATGTATGGTCTTTCGGATACTGAACTATTTGAGTTTAGTACAGAACACTTTGATGAAGACAGTAATAGAATTCAACCTGGGGATTGATGAAAGCAGAAAAGATAACTGACCTGATTGTGGTTTTGAAAAATCACATTCCAGATGATACTTGTGATGAAATACTAGAATGGTTTGAATTAAATAAACATCTACAAACAGATGGATGTGTTTATAGCACAGAAGGAGATCAAGATAAAGGTGCCAAAGTTGACAAAGATTTTAAGAATGCTATTCAAACTCTAGTTCCTCCAGGAGCATCTATCTCAGACAAAATGACAGAGATCACCATGTCTGCCTTCAGAGAAGCTGGTTCTAGATATCCAGTTCCAGAAAATAGTATGACCTTAAATGATTATTGCGTTAGAGTATATCCCAAAGACGAAGGGATATTTAAGACTCATGTGGATCAACACGCATTTGGAACCGTAAGTAGATTATTTGCTTGCATTATGTATCTTAATGATGTTGAGATTGGTGGGGAAACTGAATTTCCAGACTGGAACATAGCAGTAAAACCAGAGAAAGGAAAAGTTTTATTGTTCCCATGCAATTATCTTTTCAAACATAAAGGCAATGTTCCTATCTCAAACGAAAAATATATTGCTACAAACTTCATTAACTTTATGATGCAAGATATTCCTCTAGTGTCTTGAGTCTATAATTCAACCATTCCATATCTGCACAGGTGTAGTCTTGATACTTACCTTTCAGATGATCAGGGAAAGGAATCATTTCGATTTCTCCCCCTTCTTTTTTAGCAATTAACTCTGCAACTCTCTGGAATGACATTGGTTTACCAGTTCCGATGTCATAGATTCCACTAGGAGCATCATTATTCATGACAATATTGACTATATCATCTACACATACAAAGTCTCGATAAAACTTATCGGATCCTTCAAATAATTTTAGTTTTCCTGTCTCTTTAATCTGTTTAGTAAACTTTGAAACGGGACTTGCTTGATCTCCCTTATGGTCTTCACCAGTTCCATATACATTAAAATATCTAAATCCTTGGATACTCTCAAACCGATCTAGATTGTCCAATACGTAATAATCTATGATTAGTTTTGAAATTGCATATTGATTTAAGGGATTTATTTTTCTACATTCTTTTGTTTGATTGCCATACACAGATGCTGAAGACGCATACTTAATAGGAATCTTGTGTTCTATCGCATGAGAGAAGAGATGAGCAGTAAAGGTTTGGTTGTAGTGGGAGATCTTCATCCAGTTTTTTTCTGTAGTGGATGAGATTGCTCCATTATGAATGATTAGATCTACATTTTCCCAACCATTGAATTTAGCCATGAAATCCCATGCATTATCCATATCAATACCGATAACGTCACGTTCTGCTTCATTCTCTAGGTATTTTAGGAAGTGAGATCCAATGAATCCCTTATATCCAGTAATTAAAATCATCAGTATATTATCCTTGGAATAGGTAGAAATATTGATTGAGCGAGTCTATACACCTGTTGATCAAAGTGACCTGGATGTTGATATACACCATGAAGAAAATTATCTGGATATACAATCAATCTATTGTATTTCATTTCTGCTAAGTGAACAAGTTCCCAAGGACCAACACTATCTCTTACAATATCTTCGTTCCAGATTCCAGATTGGTTTACATCAACACAACTCATTCCCTTATAAGTATAAAATCCAGTGCCACCATGACATTCTTCTGGCGTGTTTAAATAAATTACACCTGCCCAACCCCTAACTAAATTTTTACTATCTATAGGAGAATCTACGTGTGGAATAAGTACTTGATCTGATGCAGTTACATTTACCGAGAATGTAAGTTGTTTGCATCCAAAGACAAATCGTTCTTCTTCTTCTTTTGACAATCCATAAACTGATTTGGCTATGTCAATCCAGATTGGAACTAAATGATCAAGATCAAAATTTGCACTAACTCTACCACCTGGAACTCCTCCACAAATTCTTCGATTAAAAGTTGGAGGAATTCTTAGAGCCAAATCTCGAACCTGATCGGGATTTTTATAGAAGTTATCGATGTATACGATTGGTTTTTCTTCCCACCCCATTAACTCTACTCTTGCATCCAATTCATCATTGATTGCAAAGACTTCGGATTCATTTATAAAGTACTTTTTCATGAGACATAAATATGTTGAGAACCCTATTATTATTAGGAATGGCTAAGCCCTCCAGCAGAGAAGAATTGAAGCAATATTGCCTCAGGAAACTTGGAAAGCCAGTATTGGAAGTTAACGTTGATGATGATCAAATCGAAGATCTGATTGACGATGCAATCCAATTATACCATGAAAGACATGGAGAGGGGATAGATCGAGTATTTCTTAAGCATAAACTTCTAGAGACAGAAAAACAAACATTAGTGGGAATTGCTAGTACAACTACAGGTACAAGCAGCCACGGTGGTATTTCTATGATGGAATATGAGGAAGGTGCGAACTATCTTCCTCTTCCAGAATCTGTTATTGGAGTCAATAAAGTATTTAAGATCGACTCTTCCTCAGTGTCTGATGGATTGTTTAATATTAAATATCAACTCTTCCTTAATGATTTATACTACTACGGAGCAGTTGATTTATTGAACTATTCGATGGTCAAGTCATACTTAGAAACTCTTGATTATCTAATCAACCCAGATGCACAGGTAAGATTTAATAAGAAAAATAATAGACTTTATCTAGATATAACCCTAAAGGACCTACAGAGCAATCACTATTTGCTCTTAGATTGTTACAGGATTGTAGATCCAGAAAGTGAGACTGCTGTATACAATGACCCATGGGTCAAGAGATATACAACGTCTTTAATTAAGAGACAGTGGGGTCAGAACCTTATCAAGTTCCAAGGAGTTAAACTTCCTGGTGGACTTGAGATGAACGGTAGACAACTGTTTGATGATGCTCAAAGAGAACTTGAGGATCATGAACAGAAACTGATGACCGAATACGCTATGCCACCTCTAGACATGATAGGATAATGCCCCTAAATCCATTTTTTCTACACGGTTCACCAAGCGAACAAAGATTGGTTCAGGATTTGGTTAACGAGCATTTGAAAATGTTCGGTCAGGATGTTTTGTATATGCCTCGGAGGATTGTTAATGAGCAAACAGTTATTAAAGAAATAACTGCATCTAGGTTTGACGATAGTTTCCGACTCGAAGCATACTTAGTAAATTTTGATGGATTTGGAAGTCCTTCGGAGATTCTATCAAAGTTTGGTGTTAGATCGCAAGATGAAATTCAGTTGGTCATTTCAAAGGAAAGGTATGATGATTTCATCTCTCCTTTGTTGAAGTTGTGGCCAGAGGATGAGATTAAAGTTGCTACTAGACCTCAGGAAGGAGATCTAATCTATCTTCCTCTAGATAATGCGTTATTTGAGATTAAGTTTGTAGAGACAAAAGTTCCTTTCTACCAACTCAATGATCTTTACATGT
>CENG01043923.1_pt1 | contig 10692 bp, 10 predicted proteins | sample 530131 | NCBI WGS metagenome assembly CENG01 (sample SAMEA2591057, study PRJEB7988) | marine metagenome | biome: marine biome (ENVO:00000447); feature: surface water (ENVO:00002042) layer; material: saline water (ENVO:00002010), including plankton (ENVO:xxxxxxxx) | depth 5 m
TTCAAGGGAGAGAACCACTTCTTCCTCCTTTGCTTCTTCAACAGGCTCAGGTGTTGATTCCGGTTCAGAGAGCCCCACTTCGTTGCGCGATAAGCCTGCTTCGAGGAGACGTTCGACCAACTCGGCTTTCTTTCCCGATGTTGTAAGGTCGTTGATGACACACAGGGCCTTGAGTTTGGCCACTGTCAGCGATGATGTTTCATCTGTCATCCGTTCACCTCGATTGATTCGATGGCTCATCCCCTATCAAGGATGGTGGTCGATGCGTCGGCATTGACCTTCTTTTGTCCTGTTCAGGCATCATACGGAACGTATGAGCCGTCCTCGGCTTGAACGTAGACGGTTTGATCGTAGGTTCCATCCGGCATCTTGCGGAAGAAGTAGCCATTCTCAGCCGGCTCAAACACAGGCTCTGTTGTTGGTTCCACGGCTGGAGCTGCTCCTGGAGGTCCTGCTGGACCTGGTGATGCGGGCGGTGGACCGCTTGGACCTGCTGCTGAGGGCCGTGGGCCACTTGGTCCAGCAACCGTCTCAAGAATTTCATCTTCAGTCGTTTTCATACCTGGTTCAGTCAAGGCTTTGACACCTTTACCGTGTCGTTGTGCTCCAATGAAAGCAAATCCGGAAAGACCGAGGAGTAAGAATGCGAAGATACCTGCCCAGATTTGGTTGGGCCACATGCTTCCGTCAATCTCCATTCCTCCAGAAATCGGGGCTCCCAAATTGTCTTTGTCAACGTATTCAGCGAACATGCACTGGCCTCCACCATCAACATCGAATTCGAAGACGAAGACTTCGTCAACAATCGGTGCCTTGTCGGTGATTTGGAACTGATAATTGTGGGTCGGTTCTGATCTTGAATCTCTCTTGATGTCGAGAATATCGCTTGAAGAACAATCATCAGAATTGAGCATGTAGACAGCGATTCGAGCATCTGGATTTGCAGGAGGGTTTGTCGCCGTAATTTCGATTTCAATCGGCACATCGGTGAAATCTTCTCCGTCGAGCGGAGGGCCCCAAACATATCCAAGGTCCTGCTCGTACGTATCACCTACTGCAACTGCAGTGAACGGGAAGGGGAACAATGCAAATCCGAACATTAATGCGGCCAAACCAAGGTACAGGAAGACATTCCAGCGTGATCGCTTGAGGGCTTCTTGACGCTCTTCAAGCGTCATTTCCTTCATCGCTTCTTCGTGTTTATCCTCGAGCGGTTGAACGGTTTCCGTGGCTTCGGGCTCCGGCTCGGCTTGTTGCTCCTCATCGGACATGTAGAAGGCCCAAAACGGCCGAGCATTTGAAATCCTCTCTGTTTTTCTTCTGTTCATGAGCGAGTTGCGAGAAGACGGTGGGCTTCGCTTAGCCGTCCTGTCGCGCGGCGCTCGTCTTTACTCGACACGGCGCTTGGTTGAAGAGGCCCGAAATCGAGGCCTCGATGTCAATGTTCTCGATCCAATGAGCTTCTCATTGTTCGTTGATGACAACGGCATTGATGTCATGCACGAAGGCCGGCCTGCAGCGTTTGATGCCGTCATTCCTCGCATCGGCCATTCCATTACTCGACACGGAGTTGCCGTTCTTCGCCATCTCGAACAAATGGGGATTTGGACTGCAAACACCGGCCAGGGTATTCTCCAGAGCCGCGATAAATTGCATGCTTCGCAACTTCTTGCTCGAAACAAGATCCCCGTCCCGCGTACCGTTTACGTCCGAGACACTGCAGACATCGAACATGCCATTGAAGCCGTTGGAGGGCTTCCTGTAGTCGTCAAAGTGACCGAGGGAACCCAAGGCCAAGGCGTGTTCTTACGCCACACCCATCACGAAACTCGCAACCTTGTCCAAGGACTGCTCCACACCAAGAAAGCAATTTTGATTCAAGAATACATTGCAGAATCGCACGGAACTGACATTCGAGCCCTGGTCGTTGGCGACCGCGTTGTTGCTTGCATGCGACGTAGAGCACGAGGTCGAGAATTCAGAAGCAATTTCCATCTCAATGGAACGGTTGAACCGGTCGAACTTGACCCTACCTTCGAAGAAGTTGCTTGTCGAGCCGCTCGTGTTCTTGGGCTTCGGGTTGCAGGTGTCGATCTTCTCGAATCCGTAGATGGGCCACTCGTTCTCGAAGTCAACTCCAGCCCAGGATTGGAAGGCATCGAGAAAGCAAGCGGCGTGAACGTCGCTGGAGAAATCGTTGATTTTGTCATCAACGATGCTGTATTTACCGAAGTTGAACTGGACAAATTGTTGCGAACAGTGCCCGGTGAAGGTGTTCTTTCCATCCAAATGTTGCATCATCCAAACCTGATTGGACATTCCATCGATGAAATCTTTGCCAACAGTGAGCAACCCCCTGTCTATGCACTCAGTCGTGGTGATCGAATGATGTGGAATCCTGATCTTGCTGTTCAACTTCGCTACGATGATGTTCTCATCTGCTACGGTGAGCTTGAATCGCTGCGATCAACGCTACGCAAGGCTGTTTTGATGTCTCCACCAATCTCCAGCGATTCGCCTACGAGCGAAGAGACCAATGCATAATCTGTGTTTTGATGAACATTCAACACATTCATATGGAGGTGTGCCAACTGCACTTTGTCCGCAAGGACACGGGATGCACTTCCGCTTGGGCGGAATCAACGGCGATGATGCCATATGGAGAGAAAACACACACAGCCGAAGGCTCAACGACCGAGCCAGCTTCGTCTTAATGACGAAGAGATTCAGCTTCCTCCACGTCTTGTTCACATCCAGAGCCTGCCGTGGCTGGATTGCTACGATCAACAATTGCGAACCGAAAACAAATCGGAAAACACTCGCAAAACCTACCTCAATGGCTTACGCGCTTTGGTCGAAACGCCATTGCCGGGCGAAGATATTCTCAGTGAGTCGGGTCTTGAAGCCATGAATGTTGCAACTCTTGCACAACGTCTTGAACCGCTCAACGGCCGTATTGACCGATGGACACATTCTATGAGTGAATTGAGTCCATCAACCTACAATGCGCGACTTGCTGCAGCTCGTCACATCATCAAGTGGCTCGGACATCGATGGCCAGACCATCTGGTCCGTGCGCGTACTGGTCGCAAACTGCCACGCACTCTGACGCGACGCGAACTCACCTCAGTGATCGAAGCCGCCAACACATCGGAGAATGCAATCGCTTCTGTCGTCGTTACCGTTCTTTTGGATACAGGTATGCGCGTTTCGGAGTTGTGCAATCTTGATCTTTCTGACATTGAAATGGAAGGATTGCATGCAAAGGTCATCGGCGGAAAGGGCGACAAAGACCGTATTGTTCTCTTTACGCAACGTACGAGAAACTGCATTGATGCCTATCTTCCAATACGAAACTCACGACTTCGAAATGAAGAACTTCCTTTCCTGCTCAATCAGGCTGGACGACGTTTGCAACCTCGAGGTGTTCAGCGCTTGATGGATCAACTGGCCATCGAAGCAGGATTGCCGAAAGGGAAACTCACACCGCACGTTCTTCGTCACAATTTCGCAACCGGCTTGCTTGAACGCGGTGCGGACCTGGTTACCATTCAGCGCTTGCTCGGCCACACTAGCATTGCAACAACTCGCGTCTATCTTGACATCTCAGACCAAACCTTGCGTGAAGTCTACCATCGTGCCCAATCGATGCGTCAAACCATGGAAGAGGAACAAGCATCGCAGAAGCAAGAACTATCCGAACAACCCGGTGGAACCGAAACGTTTGGTATTGACATCTCACGAATGTGAGCGTTTTCGTTTATCGATCGTTTCAGGACCTGCCCATTCTCGATGCGGGGTAACATCTTGACCGGAATGACCGGGAATCGGGCAATGTTTTCCCGAGCGGCATCGTGAACAATTTTCCTTTGGAGGTAATTCAACGGTCTTACGGAGACGACCGTACTTCCTCCTTGGCATAGTGAACCATCAATCGAGACGGCTTTACAATGTAGCGATAAAATTGGTCACTTCTTGTTGAACCAAGGCATATCGGTAACCTTTCGTGGCACTTTCAGAGTCTTGCCCTTGCGGCCATCATCGGATTTGACCGACTTGACCTTCTGATCGCCCTTGGCTTTCTCGACGGTCTTTTCTGCAACCTTCTTGCCAGCAGCGGTTGCTTTGGAAGCAGCCTTCTTGGTTGATGAAGCGGCTTTCTTGGCCGTCTCCTTTGCCTTTGATGTTGCTTTCTTGGCCGTTGATTTTGCTTTTGCGACCGTCTTCTTAGCGGTCTTTTTTGCTGTTGTCTTGGCGAGTGCGGCTGCAAGTTTTGCAGCACTTGATTTGTTCATACCGGCCTTCTCAAGTCCTGCCTTACCTGCTTTTGCAATCTTTGCAGCCGTATTCAAGCCAGCTGCTTGCAGCTTTTTTGCAGTCGCAGCACCAACGCCTGGTAATTCAGTCAAATCTTCGCCCTTGGAACTCCCCTTCTTAGCCATGGTCTCACTTGTTGGACCATAGCATCGGTCACTCTTGAACTATTCCACATTCAATTTGTGGGATGCTAGTCGATGCTGAAGCCCATTGATTGGCAATCAGCACACTTCTCAACGTTCGGGGAACCAACATCAACTGATCGCCCACAGCGATGGCAGTATCCAACGATTTTCGACTTGACTTTGTCTCGACTTGCTTGCACAAGGGCGAGTCACCACAGCTGTATTATGAAGGCTTGTTCATTTCTACGGAGACATTGATGTGGTTGTATGGTATCGTAGCGTCATGGAGGTCAGTTTGAATCCCGAACGCTCCGTCCTTCACGCTCAGGTTCGTCGAGCAAAAGCAAGCCATTGCGTAGACGATTCAGGGAACTATCTCCGACCTTCAACGTTCAAAGGACCTTCGTCCAAAGTCTATCTTGGGGATGTGGCTGAGACCCTAATTCGATGTTCTGCAGCAGCAGAGACTCCCGTCTTTACCCAATTGCCAGGGTTTGACGAACAACGATGGATTCTGAACTATACAGCAGGTTCACTTCGGATCTCAATGCAATCCATGCCCTACTGGGGCTTTGGATTGCTGACGTCTGGTTATCGCAACGAGGTTGTGATTCAAGGGCCAGTTGAAGAACGAGCGCGTTTGGTCCACGACTGGGTTGCAGCCTTGCAACACAACCCTTGGGAGTTCGCTCATCGGCGTTCTGCTGAGAAGGCACTCCAAGCCGTACAAGCCTCACTTAAGGCAAATGAAGGCAATTGGCGAGCACATCAAACACGAGCACGAAGCATCCTCAACGAGTCCATTGCATCATTGAACCACCACATCGACCGTATCGAAAAGAAAGGCGATGTCGATGCCAACATGATTGAATTGGCTCGTCTTGAAATCGATCTTGCTCAACAAGCTCTCGCTGAGGACAACACGCCCGCAGTCGAGCGTGCATTGTCTCGAGGAGAGGCTGCTTTGTTGATTCCAATCGAAGAAGATGACGTGGATGCTGACGGTTCAATCCTCGTCATTGAAGAAGAACTCCCACTCATCGATTTGACCGATGACGCCTCCGAGTGACCGCGCGTCGCGTTGATAAAGGGAAGGCGACTCGGAGGGATTGGTCCACATGGCAAAGAAGTCAGAAGGAAGCGGAATCCAGCAAGCAGCAGGATTGATTCGATATTTCGATGAAGAGTCGGAAGAATCAATGAAGATTTCACCGTTCCAAGTCTATTTCGCTTGTTTCGTCATTGGTGGCTTCTTCTACCTCGTCAACGAGGGTGTCGTCCAAGCCATCATGGACTTGTTCTGATCCTTACATCGGACGGATAAGAACGATTTTTTGTTCCTGTTCAGCCATGCATTTTGCAACATGCATTGCGGAAGCGAGATTCACTGTTGCACCAATGGTGCGAGTACCTTGTTCCTCATGGAGAACCAAGCGATGAGTGAGTTGGTGCAACACCTGTTCGTCAATGCGCTCAAAGACCCACTTCTCATCCTCAATACGGACAAGTGCAGGGACATCAACGAGCGGCCCCATGGATTGTTCAATGGTCTTGGTACGGGCTTCTAAGCCTGCAAGATCACGAAGTGGTTGCCAACGACGCTGTCGCATTGGTGCTTTGATTCTACGATTTTTTTCAACGCCTGCGCGAAACGCTCTGCTCATTCCCATCCCATCCAGAAATCCGAAGATTTCTAGTTGTTGCATCGCCATCTGGCATATAACAAGCGCGACAGAAATGTCCCGAAAACGGTCAATTTCAGTTGGTTATTGTATCAATCCACACGGAACAAACATTCTGATGGCCGTTTGAAGAACTTGTGACGGAATCTTGCAATCAATCTGTAACCAATGTTTCGCAGTGGAAGAGGAATCAACCACAACACGGGGAACCACATTTTGTAGTACCAACGCATGTAAAGAACGCAACGAATTCCTGCAGCAGAGCGAATGTAGGGTTTTCCGTTTCGAATGAGATATACCGAGTCCGCATCGCGAAGTTTTGTGGGTAGAGTTTGGATAACACGTTGCGCATCTTCGTCAAGGATCGGGCGATATCCGAGGTTTTTTCCTTTCCCTAAGCGTTTGTCGATGAACGTTGCAAGTCGGTGACACAGCCCACAATCACCGTCCAAAAACAAGAAATCTCGTCGGTCGTCAACATGTATTTTTTCTGCGACTTCAATCGGCCACGTCTTGACAAGAAGACCCTGTGAATAATGGATTAAATCTGGAGAAAGGGCATCCAAGCCCATGTTGTAGGATTCGAGCAACGAGTTTGATTCAAGATTGACCTCAGCTTCAGTAAACGACCACGGTTGATGATACACATAGGCCCGACGAATGCATCCTTGGTGTTCCGTATACAAGCAATAACGTTCGAAGAAGTAGTGTTCCAACGTGTTGCTATCGCTGGATTGCAGTGGACCCTTGTTCGATGTGGAACCGATCAATTCAGCACCATCGCTTGAACGTCGTGAACGCCATTGCAAGGATTCACCCTCGTACTTGACCTTGGCTTTTGCGTATCGATATGGCAAGCCGTACGCTCGAGGGGCGTAGAAGCACGTGACCAAACTCTTTGCATCCAATGTGAGGAAAAAGACGCCCGCTTGACCGTCCTTGATGACGTAGGTTCGAACATTGAATTCAGCAAATGTCGAGATTCCAGGTACGGAGGGAAGTCCTCTCGGTCGCACGTTCTTCATCACAAACGGAATGACGCCAACGTATGCTTCACCGTTGAACAAATCGATCCCAAGGCCATCCGGTAGGTGCGGTTTGAGCCGTTCAGGGTCGACCTTCCAGTGCATGAAGGTCAATTCGCGCCATTCTTGAGAAATTGCAAACGGTCGATCGGGCATCGGAAACGGAAGATGACCGTCTTGTCGCACTGCGCCCATGACAAACCCACGCGATGCTCCTGTTTGAACATCATTGACGAGAAAGAGTTGCATGGCGCACATCGAGCATGGCTGATACAACGCACAACAATGCACCCAAGGGCAAGGCATACCGCAATCCTTCACCACTCACAACGACCACAGCAAGAACAGCAATTCCAAGAACTGCGAGACCTATGCGATGCAACATCGTAGGAGATGGGGCAGAATCTTCCAAGGTCCATGCCAACGGAGAAGTAGCCATCAATGCAAACCATGAGCCAAGTAGCAGGAAAGGAGCATGTTCGAACATCAGGAACCAAAGCATGGGCCCAAACATCAGACTCCATCGAACCCAATTCAATTCAGGGCGTGACCCATCATCGAATCCAAGCAACGGAAGCAAGAGTACACCCGCCATCAGCGCACTCATCCAGCCAACCAACCACAACGATGTCCGCACCGATGTTGCATCTGGAGTTTGTTGGTCATGCATCAGGATCGCTGTCACAAGAACCAGCAAACCAACGCTTGTACCGATGCTCCAGCCAAGGGCTTTGCTTCGTCCGTTTCCTGGGCCCAAATGGGCATCCGCTTCGCGCTGAGGTGTTGCAAACATATGCAAATTGAAAGCCACAAAAATCCACAACCAAAGTGTTGCGAACGAATCGTCTTGACGCGGATCGCTCCACCACGATGAATCAAACACCCCTGACTCAAGGTAAGCCATGAAGAGGAAGACAAAGGCGGTGAGAACGAAGGGCGAGGCTGGTACAAAATATCGCTTCCGATAGCGTTGCAATCCTACGGTGGGACCGTATGCTCGGAACAATCCTGAGATGACGACAAATTGAACACACAGCAAGAAGGCGACGCTCCAGGCTTCAACCTGAGGCGCTACCATCGTACCAGTTGGCATCGTTTCAGGAGCAATGTAGGCTGAATCATCGAAAAGAAGTGTTGAGGATACCAACAACAACAGAGCGACGGTGCGCTTCAATTTGTACAAGCCTTCAGTGGTCCACGCTTGCTTTGAACCCTGTCCATTCCAAGCAAACAGATAGACCAATGGAAGAACCATCCATTCGATTCGTCCATCTCCTGCAAACAAGAGATTCATGCGATCGGTCAGTGATGCATCTTCAAGCAGGTAGGCTGCAACCTCAATGTGTGATGTATCATGCGAAAAAATCGCCGATATTCGCAACGAAAGAATGACAGCGAGGAGTGCAGAAGGCAACCATCGCAACAATCGAAGAAGCGATTCGCTTCTCTTTCGTGCAAACAGTTCGACCGATTTAGGGAACATCCAGACGGCTACAGACCCGAAGAACAGCGGGACCAACCACGGCATGTCGTCCCCGAGCATGACCCAACCACACATTCTCGCGCTATGATGCTAACGGCTTCGTAAGACACAAAGGGGCGCGTCTTCAGGGACAGCCATGGGCGAGCGAAGCGGTGAGGATGGGCTCCTCGCTCAAGCCGAAATTGCTCCCCTCACCGGCCTTGCCGAATCGCTTGGAATCGAGCGTAGCGAATGGATTGAAACTGCGACGACACCGCTTCCAGAAACACTCCGCCTTACCATGGACCACTTCGATATAGATTGGACACGCCAACAGCTGTTAGCAATGGGTGCAACTCCGTTGATTTGGTCGATAGGGAACGAAGCCTACCAACTACCATTCGCTCGCGGCCAAGCACCGCGAGACGGAACTCGTGAACTGCTTGCACTCCTGCACGATACGGGGCGTGTTACCCGCCAAGAAGCGGCCAGCATGCTGCCCATTCTTGTTCTCGATCCGAAACGCGAACAACTTCTTCTCGACCTCTGTGCAGCTCCGGGATCGAAAGCCACCCATGCTGCAGAACGAATGGTTCCAAGCGGTGTGGTTGTCGCCAACGAACCAATTTCAGGTCGCGTCAACATGCTTGCAAGCAACCGTGGACGCCTTTCACTTCACAATGTGATGATCACACAGCATGATGGTCGCCACGTCGGACGTATTCCTAAACCCGGCTTTGATGCAGTGGTAGCAGATGTCCCGTGTACTGGAAGTGCAACCTCGCGAAAGAACAAGGACGTGTGGTGGAGTTGGTCTCCGAAAGGAGGGCGAACCATGTTCCAACTGCAGGTCGATATCGCTTCAAGGGGCGCCCAACTGCTTCGACCTGGAGGCACGATGGTGTACTCGACGTGTTCCATCGACCCGGTCGAAAACGAAGCGGTGATTGCCGAATTGATTCGGAAATGCCCGTGGATGGAAGTCGTTGACATCGATGAATCCAATGTTGAAGGATTGGTTTGGCATCAAGGTTTGACCTCATGGAGTCCACTCGATGAAACCGGAAGCATTCCTGAGAATCCGGAAGATGTCCCATTCTTTGATGCTCGTTACCTCCCTCCAGAAGAACAAGCACTCCTCGAAGTTCTTCCCAAAACCCGTCGCCTCTATCCTCAGGACAATAATACGGGAGGGTTCTTTGTTGCCCTCCTTCGTCATCGGGAAGAAGCCACGCCTGAAGGTGTAGCAAAGACCTTCATCGATAAGTTGGCAAAGCGTAGAGAGAATTCTGGATGGGAATCAAGGCTTCTTGACAAACCTGGCGCAAATCGTCACACCATTCATGGGGCAAGCGAAGACGAGGCTGCAATCGTTATCGAACAATGTCAACTGAAAGAATCTGACTTCTCGTGGTGGAAACGTGGGAAGCGAATGGCAATTGCTCCGCGCCTTGTCCACGACCGGATCTGGGCACAAGAAACACCCAACAAGCGCGGCGATCGATGGCCCGGTGGAACCTTCCATCCGTTGCAAGTACTCCACGTTGGCTTGCCCGCCTTCATCTCAAAACACGGAAATTGGCGGGCGCGTCAAGAATCGATACCTCTCCTGTTCAACAAACTCTCCAGCGAATTGATAGTCATTGAAACCGAAGTGTTGCTTCGATTGCTCAAGGATGAAGCATTGGAACCTCATGTTGTCGCTGGTGATAGGGAAATCCCCCAAGGTGCACTCCTGCTTCGATGCCATCATGAGACCGGTTCGCTCGTCATTAATGCCTGGTGTGGAACACGAATTACGCTGATGCTCGACAAAGCTGAGCGGCGATTGCTTTCCATACGGCTTGGTTTGGAGGAAGAAGAATGAGGGCTTTGGCCGTTGTTGTTCTGCTCGCACTTGTCCCTCTTGCTTCGGCTGCGGTAAGCGTTCACATCGAGTGGAGCATCGATGAAGCCGTGGATGTTGATCGAAGGTATGTTGAACACTTCACAAGTTCATCCCTTGAATGCAAGAATTGTATCGAAACTGACGACGATGATGTTGTTGTTCGATGGTGGAGGTACAGCGATCAAACAGGTTC
>CENG01015994.1_pt1 | contig 10634 bp, 12 predicted proteins | sample 530131 | NCBI WGS metagenome assembly CENG01 (sample SAMEA2591057, study PRJEB7988) | marine metagenome | biome: marine biome (ENVO:00000447); feature: surface water (ENVO:00002042) layer; material: saline water (ENVO:00002010), including plankton (ENVO:xxxxxxxx) | depth 5 m
TATTTATTTTTAGCAAAAAATATTCCAATTTCAAATAAAACCCACATTGGGATTGCTAAAAATAATTGTGAGAAAATATCAGGAGGAGTTAATAACATTCCTAGAATTAAAAACAGAACTATCAAATATGGCCTTGCTTTTATTAACAATTCCTTTGAAGTTATGCCGCTATTAACAAGAAGAATAGTTGCTATTGGAATTTCAAAAGCTATACCAAAAGCAAAAACAAGCTTAAAAATAAAGTTTAGATACTGACTTATATCCGTCATAACTTGAATAGATTCAGGAGCCATTCCAATAAAAAACTTAAATATTATTGGACAAACAATAAAAAAAGCAAAGCAGACCCCACAAAAAAACAAAATTATCGTTGAAAATAATAAGGGCGCTGTGAATTTTTTTTCTTTTTTATAAAGACCTGGAGATATAAACATCCATGCTTGATAAAATAACCATGGCATTGAAAATAATAGAGCAACGTATAAAACAAGTTTTATTGGAGCCATGAACGGTGAAGCAACCTCAGTTGCTATCATATTACTTCCGTTAGGAAGAAGATTTATTAGAGGTGATGCCACAAAAGAATATATTTCAGATGCAAATGGAATCCCAGCAATTACAAAAAAACTGAATAAGATAATTACTTTTAATAGTCGATACCTGAGTTCTAGCAAATGATCTATAACTGAATCTTTAGTCATCTTTCGATTCTGTAGACTTTTCAAGTTCTTCCATTCTTAGCTCATTAAAGACATCTTTTTGGAGTTCAGAAGCACCAATATCCTGTTCAATATCATTCTTTATGCCACTGAGTTTAGCTTCAATTTTCCTATAAAACTTGATTAAAATTTTAATTACTTCTGGAAGCCTTTTAGGACCAATTACTAGAAGCCCTAATATAAATATGATTAAAATTTCAAGAAAGCCTATTTGAAACAATTTTAGCTTTCTTCGTCTTTAGATTTATCTTCTTTGACAGCTTTTTTAAATCCCTTGATACTTGAACCAAGATCAGATCCAAGACTTTTTAGCTTACCACTACCAAAGATTAAAAAAACAACAACTAAAATGATTAGTAACTGCCATATACTTATTCCACCAAAACCCATACTTTCTCCTATGAAGTTATTAGCATGATAACCGCACTCAATATTATAACAACACCAATTACCCTAATGAGATTTTTTTGATTAGATAATTGTATTTCTAATTCTTGAATTTTTTTATTATTTGAGTCTTTATTTTTTGAATAACTTCTTAATTCGTCTATTGCCTCGTATACAATTCCAGGCACTTCAGAAGCCTTAAATAATATATCTTCTTTATTTTCTAAGATGTAATCTTTGAGTTTAAGTGGACTGAATTGTTCTGTAAGCCAAGTATCAAGATATGGCTCAGCTAGTCCCCAAAAATCTAAATTAGGATATATTTGTCTACCCATTCCTTCAATATGAATCAATGTTTTTTGAAGTAAAACAAGAGATGTTTGAAGTGATAATCCATATGGTCTTGTGCTTTGAAAGAGATATAAAAGTAATTTGCCAAATTCAATTTCAGATAATGGTTTCTCAAATATTGGTTCACAACACGCTCTTAAAGTATTCTCAAGCTCAATACTGTTTGTATCAGGGTTTACCCATCCGGAGGTAATAAACAAATTAGCCAAAGATTTATAATTCTGTTTTAACACAGACTGAAGCATTCTTGCCAATGTATATCTTTCATCATTTGATAATGATCCAGTTATGGCACAGTCAATTGCAATATATCCTGGATCTTTTGGATTTTTTTTAGAAACAAAAATATTTCCTGGATGCATATCAGCATGAAAGAAGTTATCTCTAAATACTTGATTAAGAAAAATCATAACTCCATTCTCTGCAAGCAGTTTCTTATTAATCCCATGTTTTTCAATTTCTTCAATATCTGTGCATGGTATTCCATCAATCTTTTCAAGGACCATTACTTTGGAGGTTGTGAGATCCCAATATACCTCTGGTATATAAAGTTCTTTAGAGTTAAGAAAGTTTTTTCTGGTTAAGTTTGTATTAGATGCTTCTAATTTTAAATCAAGCTCTTTTAGTATTGTTGTTTCATAATCTCTAATAACTTCATTAGGTTTTAATCTATAACTATCTTTATAAAGATAAGACAAAATTCTTGCTGAGGCTTTTAAAAGTCGAAGATTTTTTTTAACACTTTTCTCAATTTTTGGCCTAAGAACTTTTACTACTACTTCATCTCCATTTTTAAGTTTTGCAGAGTGAACTTGTGCCAAAGATGCTGCTGCAAGAGGCTTTTCGTCAAACGATTCAAATATATTTGAAATTGAATTACCTAATTCTGACTCTACAATCTTTTTAAATGTAGAAACCTTAAAAGGTTTACAGCTATCGGTAAGGCTTTCAAGTTCTTTTGCAGTTTCAAGATCTAAAATATCAGTTCTAGTAGATAATAATTGCCCAAATTTTGTAAAAATAGGCCCAAGAGACTCTAAATATGAAGCTAATTTTTTGCCATTAGGATTAAAAAAAATACCCTTCTGAATTCCCAGAACAGACATTTTCAAAAGCTCATACAAAACTATCAAAAAATTCATAAAACTTTTAATGCCTCTAGCCTATCTAGCCTTATAGCAATTCCTCTAAGGCGCCTTCTTATTTTCACATACCCTTTATCATTTTGTTCATCTGATGAACTAAAAACATTATTCATCAAAGTATATGTGAAAACAGCAGGCAGACTTCCAAAATACTTATCAACTAAATAAATTAAATCAATATTTGATTTAAAAATAGCATTGAATAAAACAATAGCAGTCTCTGCATCCCCAAATATAAGATTCTTATTTAATTGTCCTGATATCATTACTTTCATTAAATCTGTAAGAGATGCTCTTATTTCAAATGAGTAATCGCATTTCTGAAAAGATATATCAGAGTTATTTCCATCTATTGTAATAAAAATATCTTTATGCCCCTTAATGTTAAGGAATATACTAATTGGAGAAATTTCTTTTAAAGCTTTTCTAAGATTTGGAGATGCATCTTCAATATCTCTTATAAGTTTGTTAAAAACTTTTTTTGTATCAATCATTGCTTCCAACATGAATAGCAACTACACCATTCAGTAGATTATAAAATTTACATTCTCTGTAACCCTGATCCTGCATCATCTTTTTAAGCTGCTCTTGATCGGGATGCATTCTTATAGATTCTGCTAAATATTGATAACTATCGGAATCATTTGCAAGTAACGATCCTAACTTTGGAAGAATGTTAAAAGAATACCAATCGTATATTTTTGAAAAAATAGGATTAATAGGCTTGGAAAATTCTAATATTAAAAGTTTTCCATTTTTCTTTAAACACCTTTTCATTTCATTAAGTCCCTTTTCTTTGTTTGTAAAATTCCTTAACCCAAATCCAACAGTTATAAGATCAAATGTTTTATTTTTAAAAGGCAACTTTTCACCACTTAGTTGGCAGAAAGAACAGTTTGAATTAAAGCTTTCATTAATAGCTCTATTTCTACCCTCATCTAACATCTCATAGTTAATGTCACTCATAAAAATACTTGTTCTTGGATATTCTTGTGAAATTAGTTTTGGGATATCTCCAGTTCCACTGGCAATATCAAGAATAATATCTTTTTCGTTAATAGAGGCTAACTCGACTAAAATTTTTTTCCATAGCCTATGCATGCCAATAGACATAGCATCATTCATAATGTCATAACTTTTTGATACAGAAGTAAACACTTCTCCAACGTGTTTACTTTTTTCAGACTCATCAACTTCTGTATATCCAAAATGAGTTTTCTTGTTCATCTTACAAATTCTTAAATTTTATGAAATTATTGTATCTGCTTTTATTTATAACTCCATCAGAAAGACTCTTTGTAACATTACAGCCTTCATTATTAATATGGTTACAGTCATTAAATTTACAATACTTTGAACATTCTAATATCTCATCAAAACCAAAAATTATTTTTTCTTTTGGGTATTCAATTAATTCAATGTCTCTCATTCCAGGTGAATCTATAATCTTAATACTATTAGGCAATTCATATAGAGAAGATATTGAAGTAGTATGAACGCCGTAATCATTTGAAAGATTATTTATTTTAAGATTTTTACCAATAATCTTAGAAGTTAATGAGGACTTTCCAGCACCAGAATTTCCAATAAATAAGACGCATTTATTTTTGATGAAGTCTATTAATTCATTGAGATTATCACCGTATTTAGCTGAACAGTTAATGACTTTTATGCTGATGTCTTCATAAATATTTATTTTTTTTAAATACTCTTTATCAGATTTCATATCAATCTTATTATTTATAATAAATGGTTCTATATTAGAAAGTCTTGCCTTTACAATCCATTTATCAATAAATTCACTAGATGTTTTTGGTTTTGGAGACACAAGTATTCCAATATGAGTAATGTTTGCTGCAAAAAACTTCTCTTTATTTAGATTTTTTATTGATAAGCAAGAAAATCTCTTCTTAATTTTTAAAATTTTTCCGAGAGGTTTTTTGCTATCTTGTATGATCTGAAGCTCTACAAAGTCGCCTACAACAATGTTCTTTATTGCAATACAATTAAATTTACCTACTTTTGTTTTTACAAGGCAGCTATTTGAATAGAATTCAATAACCTGACCAGTTTGAACTTTTTGCATAATAAGAACAAAATACACTAAACGAACGATTTTAAGAAGAGATGAAGACATTACAATCAAAAGAAAACTTGATTTGGATCGATCTTGAAATGACTGGCCTTGATCCAAGTAAGGAAAAGATTATTGAAATTGCAACTCTAGTTACTGATTCTGATTTAAATATTGTAGCTGAGGGCCCAAATCTTATAATTTCGCAATCAAATGATATTTTAGATGCAATGGATCAGTGGAATCAAAATCAACATGGTTCATCTGGCTTAATAGATCAAGTTAAAAATAGTGATGTGACTGAACAGATAGCAGAAATTGAAACCTTAGACTTTATTTCTAAATATGTTGGAGAAAAAGTTTCACCAATGTGTGGCAATACTGTTTCTCATGATAGAAGATTTTTATCTAAATATATGCCCAGACTAGAGGCTTATTTTAACTATAGACATATCGATGTTTCTTCTTTTAAAGAGGCTGCTGTTAGATGGATGAATGGTGCACAAGTTTATGAAAAAAAGGGATCTCACAGAGCCATGGGTGACATCAAGGAGTCTGTAGAGGAACTAAAATTTTATAAAGGTCTTTTTTTACCCGATTAACTTATTTTTTATTCGAAGGCTGAATATTCATTGGAAATGGACTTACCTGACCCTTGTTCTCTTTAATTTTTGATTCCCCCGTCTCATTTACTTCGTCAATTCTTATAATTGAATTGATTGGAATATAACTTCTTTCAACATTTGAAAACTCATTTTTTAATTTTTCCGAGCTTGGATCAACCACTAGCTGTTTATCTTTATTGAAGATATACTCTTCCACCTCGATAAATCCATATATATCACTTTGGTATATCTGTTTAGTAAAAACTTCATAGATTTCACCAAGTTGAATAAAAATTATCTTGTAAACATTTTTTGTTTTCATAATACTTAATTATATGGAATAAAGTTTAAGATAAAAACTATCGATTTTTAAAAAAAAGATATGACAAAAAAATTATTTATAAAAACTCATGGTTGTCAGATGAATGAGTATGACTCTGCAAAAATGGTTGATCTTTTAGAAGAAAAAGAAAATTTTGAATTAGCACAAACAGAAGAAGAAGCAGACCTGCTTATTTTAAATACTTGTTCAATAAGAGAAAAAGCTCAAGAAAAAGTTTTTCATCAAATAGGAAGATGGAGAAAAATAAAAGAAAAAAATCCAAATCTTAAAATTGCTATAGGCGGTTGTGTTGCATCACAAGAAGGAAAAGATATTATCAAGAGAGCTCCAGCAGTAGATATAGTGTTTGGACCTCAAACTCTTCACAAACTTCCTGAACTGTATAAAGAAAAAAATAAAACAGATATTAATCAAGTCGATATATCATTCCCCAAACTTGAGAAATTTAATCATTTACCTGTAAAAAGTGCTGGAGAGCCATCAGCATTTGTTTCTATTATAGAAGGTTGTAATAAATACTGTTCGTTTTGTGTAGTTCCTAAAACAAGAGGTCATGAAGTATCAAGATCTATTGAAGATATATTGAATGAAATTTCAGCCCTCGCTGATAAAGGTACAAGAGAAATACATTTATTAGGACAGAATGTAAATAACTTTAAGGGAAGTTATAAAGGTGAAAAATCCTCTCTTGCTAAATTAATAGAGTTAACTGCAAAAATAGAAAATATCGAAAGAATTCGATACACAACAAGTCATCCTCATGAGTTCAAAGATGACCTTGTAGAAATATATGACAAAGTCCCTGAACTGGTAAGTCATGTTCATCTTCCTGTTCAAAGCGGCTCAGATAGAATATTAAAATTAATGAGAAGAAGATATAACATAGAGAAATACTTAAATTTGATAGAAAGAATTAGGCAAATTAGACCAGAAATGAGTTTCTCATCTGATTTTATTGTTGGGTTCCCAGGCGAATTAAAAGAAGACTTTATGAACACAATGGATGTAATTAATGAGGTAAGATTTGATGAATCTTTTAGTTTTATTTATAGCCCTAGACCTAATACTACAGCCTCTGATATGCAAGACAATGTAACTCAAGAAGAAAAAAAAGAAAGATTGAGTATTCTTCAAAATAGACTTAACCAACTTTCTTTTGGATTTAGCAGAAAAAAAGTAGGCACCTTACAGAACTGTCTTGTTTATGGACAATCAAAAAGAGATCCTGGACAGCTTCAAGGAAGAACAGTATGTAATAGGGTTGTAAATTTCTCATCTAATAAACTTGATTTAGTTGGACAATTGATTAATATTCAAATAAAGGAAGCTTTACCTAATTGTTTAAGAGGTAACCTACAAAATTAATGTCTAAAGACTCAGCTTTAACAAACTTAAAATTAAATCCATTTGATGCAAACGTAATGGTTAGATTTGTAGGAGAATTGAATGAAAATCTAAAATTTGTTGAAAAAACTTATAATGTAAAAATTTTCCAAAATGGAGACAGTCTAAAAATAAAAGGATCAAAAAAAAATGCAGAACTTTCTGCTGATGCGCTTATTAGATTATATGAAACCGCAGGTCAGGGTTTTGAAATTACAAAAGAAACACTTCATTTATGCACTCAAGAATCAAGTGATAAAAATATCACACAAACTACTGTTATAAAAACTCCAAAGAAAAGTATCATCCCTAGAGGTATTAATCAAAAAGAGTATGTAAATAACATTTATAACAACGAAATCAATTTTGGTATCGGTCCAGCTGGAACCGGAAAAACTTATTTAGCTGTTGCTGCTGCAATAGATGCCCTTTTAAATGAAAAGGTTGAAAGAATTGTTTTAATAAGACCAGCTGTAGAAGCAGGAGAAAAGTTAGGTTTTTTGCCGGGAGATCTGTCTCAAAAAGTAGATCCATATCTGCGCCCTCTATATGATGCTTTATATGAAATGCTGGGAATAGATAAAACAGAAAAATTACTTACCAGAGGATCAGTAGAGATTGCCCCCTTAGCTTACATGCGTGGAAGAACTCTTAATAATTCTTTTATCATTGTTGATGAAAGTCAAAATACTACCAAGGAACAAATGAAAATGATTCTTACAAGAATGGGCTTTAATTCCTATCTAGTAATAAATGGAGATTTGTCTCAAATTGATCTTCCAAAGACAATAAAATCTGGTCTCTCCCATGCAATTGAAGTTGTAAAAGATACTAAGGAAATAGGTTTTACATATTTCTCATCTGTCGACGTTGTAAGACATCCTTTAGTAAAAAAAATAATAGATGCATATAAATTATTTGAAGAAAAAATAGGAAAGTAAGTGGGTCTATTTATTTCCAATGAAGAAAATTTCAGTTTAACAAATGTTTTAGAGAATAAACTTAATGAAGCATTTTTTTTGATTTGTAATGAAGAGAGTATTCCCTATTGTTCGATTAATCTTAAAATAACCAATGACGAAGTTATGCAACAACTAAATAACAAGTTCAGAAAAAAAAATAACACTACTAATGTATTGTCATTCGTAAATGAAGATATTTCAAAAAAATTAACTGATAATTTAGGAGATATAGCAATTAGTTACGAATATATAAAGAAAGAAGCTCAAGAATTAAATATAGATTTTGATGATCATATGATTCACATGTTAATTCATGGCGTATATCATATATTAGGATTCAATCACGATAATGATAAAAGAGCTTGTGTGATGGAAAAAAAAGAAATTAAATTATTGAATAAACTAAATATTAAAAACCCATATTAATGAAAGAAAATTTAAGCAATGAAGAAAGCAAGCCTCCTTCGTCAATTATTGATAAATTAAAAAAATATTTTAGAAATCCATTTTTTATAAAAACACAAAGTGTATCTGAGGTTACAGATTTTTTAAAAGATGCAGTTCAGCATAATGTAATTGATAAAGAGGCTGAATCGATTGCAACCAAAGCAATAAAGCTAGGTGACATTACTGTTAAAGAAATAATGATTCCTAAAGTTGACATGGTAACAATCCAAGTCGATGAAAATACTACACAAATTATAGAAAAGATAATAGATTCCGGCCATTCAAGATACCCCGTAATTGGAAATGAACGTAATGAAGTAGCTGGAATACTGCTTGCGAAAGACATTCTTCCAAAATTATTTAAAGGGTCTATTGATTTTAACATCAATGATATGCTTAGAGACCCAAAAGTCGTACCAGAAACAAAGAAGGTAGACTCATTGCTGGATGAGTTTAAACAAGATAGATCACATTTGGCTATAGTAATAGACGAATATGGTGAAATATGCGGATTAATAACTATTGAAGATATTTTAGAGGAGTTAGTAGGCGAGATAGAAGATGAGCATGATATTGATGAGGAAGAAATAGTTCAAATAGCTGCAAATAAATATAATGTTGATTCAAAAATAGAAATAGAAGAATTCATAAGTTTTTTTGAATTAAAAATTGATCCTTTATCAATAGATGCTGAAACTCTTGGTGGGTTATTTATTTCTAAGTTTGGTGTTTTGCCAAAAATTGGAGATAAGATCAGTATTGAAGGAATTTCAATCAAAGTAGCAGATACTGACAAAAGAAGAATTAAGAAGTTTATAGTAACTAAAAATAAATGAAGTTAAACCAAGTTTTAGTTCCATTCTTTTTTGGATTACTTGGTATTTTATCCTTTGCGCCCTTCTCAATAAAGTTCACTATCTTTATTTCTTATGCCTATTTAATAAACCTAATTCTATCTTCTAAAAAAAATAGTTTTTTAAAAGTATTCTCATGGGGTTTTGGTCATTGGGGTTTTGGTATGTCTTGGGTAATAGTGAGTGTTTACTATTATGGAGAGACAAGTATAGCCTTATCTCTTTTGATTTACATATTACTAATAATAATTCTGTCAATAGTTTTTACATCCCCTCTTACATTGATAAAACCTTTAATAAATTATGTAAATATTAGCAATAAATTTTTGAAAATATTATTAATATCTGCATTATTCTCTGTAAGTGAATTAACAAGATATTATCTTTTAAATGGAGTTCCGTGGCTTATACCTGGAAATATTTATTTAGATACAATTAGTCAAAATATTTACCCCATATTTGGCGTATCTGCTTTATCAATAATGATATATATTTTATGTGCCGGTTATGCCGTAAATCTTAAAAAAAAGGCACAATATTTTTTATTAGGATTAGTCTTAATAAGTATTTTTCCTGAAAATAAAACTGCTACTGTTCAAGATGGGGTATTAGTATCGATAATTCAGCCGTCCTCAGATCCTTTTTTGAAATATGAAGATAATTATTCTTACAAAATTGAAAGCAATCTTGATGCTCTTATCAATAAAACATCAAAGGAAAGCCAACTTATTGTAATTCCTGAGGCTGAGCTGCCATATGTGTTAAATAGTAAAAGATTCAAGTCTTTTATAGAAAATACTCAGAAATCAAACAAAATTATAATGGGGGCATGGAATTATGATGAAAATAAACTATATAACGTAATATATAGCTCTAAATATACAGAAACTTATAAAAAGAAGCATTTAGTCCCTTTTGGAGAATACATACCATTTTTTGAAAGATTAAGAGGCATTATTAAATTCTTTGATTTGCCAATGTCAAACGTATCTAAAGGTAGCAATAATCAAAAGAATTTAAATATTCTAAACAATGTTAAAGTTTCAACTCCTATATGTTTTGATATTGCATTCAGTAATACAATAAGAAAAATGAACAAAAGTTCTTTATTAATGATTAATATCTCAAATGATACATGGTTTGGTAATTCAATTGGTCCTTATCAGCACCTAAATCTTGCAAGAATTCGCTCAATTGAAAATAATAGGTGGACTATAAGATCAACAAATGACGGTATATCAGCAATAATTTCTAATAATGGAACAATTGTTAATTATTTAGAAAAAGGAGTCTCTGACATACTAGAGGATCGTGTAAGTCTGATTTCTAATAGAAGTTTTTATAACAAAATTGGGTATTTATTT
>CENG01035752.1_pt1 | contig 10625 bp, 14 predicted proteins | sample 530131 | NCBI WGS metagenome assembly CENG01 (sample SAMEA2591057, study PRJEB7988) | marine metagenome | biome: marine biome (ENVO:00000447); feature: surface water (ENVO:00002042) layer; material: saline water (ENVO:00002010), including plankton (ENVO:xxxxxxxx) | depth 5 m
TAATAAACATGAATTATTGAAAAAATTAGAGAATATTTTTCATCGTTATTAATGAAAGCCAATTTAAATGACTTGAACTTATAACCCATAGTCCATTAATCCGCAGAGCACTAGACTAAACTTTGTACCTTTACGAAAAGAAGTTATATGAGACCGAACAATCCAAGAAACAATATCGTTGGTATAACTTTTTCAACATTTGATTTTTTTCATGCTGGACATGTCAAAATGTTGGAAGAAGCCAAATCCATTTGTGATTACTTAATTGTAGGATTACAACTAGATCCCAGTATTGATCGGAAAGAAAAAAATAAGCCAGTTCAAAGTATAATAGAAAGGTACATTCAAGTTAGTTCGTGTAAATATGTAGACGAAGTAGTGCCTTATGTTAGAGAAATGGATTTGGATGAAATAATGCGAAGTTTCAAAATTGATGTACGAATTATTGGAGAAGAATACCGAGATAAAAACTTTACTGGAAAAGAGTATTGTGAGGCCAATGGAATTCAATTATACTTCAATCGACGGGATCATAATTATTCTTCTTCCAATATTAGAAAGAGACTTTCAAAAGAAAACTAAGTGAAAGCTATTCTTCTTGCCGGTGGAACGGGCTCAAGATTGTTCCCTGTCACCAAGGGATTATCAAAGCAATTGCTTCCCATTCACGACAAACCGATGATTTATTACCCTCTATCGGTTATATTACAGGCAGGCATTCGAGAAATACTCCTTATTTCCACTCCAATAGATCTTCCCCTTTTTAAACGCCTTTTGGGCGATGGGGAGCAGTGGGGCGTCAACTTAAGTTATGCGGAACAAGACAAGCCCAATGGAATCGCAGAGGCCTTTTTAATTGGGGCTTCTTTTATTGGCGAAGATCCAGTTGTTTTAATCCTTGGTGATAACCTTTTTTATGGTGCTGGTTTGGAAAACAAACTACTAGAGGCTAAAGCAGCAGCATCCCAAAGAGCAACTATCTTTGGCTATCACGTGGAAAATCCAGAACGCTATGGCGTCATTTCTTTTGATAAGCAGGGAAAAGCAAATTTCATTGAAGAAAAACCAATGAATCCAAAGAGTAACTATGCTGTTGTAGGATTGTATTTCTATCCCAATTCGGTGGTTGAGATTGCTAAATCAATAAAACCCAGTGAGCGCAGGGAATTAGAAATTAGCGACATTAACCAGGTCTATTTGGAAAAAGAAATCTTAGATGTAGAAATCTTAGGCAGGGGTCACGCTTGGTTAGATACTGGAACCCACGAATCACTAATGGAGGCCTCTCAATTCATCCAAACCATTGAGAAAAGGCAAGGACTAAAAATAGGTTGTTTGGAAGAAGTTGCTTTTCAAAAAGGCTTCATTTCCCAAAAACAAATCCTTGAGCAAGCCAAAGCCATGGAGAATACTTCCTACGGACAATACCTAATCAAACGATATGAAGACTAATGGAAATCAAAAAAACTTCTATTAAAGGATTATTGATTCTTCAACCAGCTGTTTTTTCCGACAAGCGTGGGTCGTTCTCAGAAAGCTTTCGCCTCGATGTCTTGGAACAAGCACTGGGTCACAAAGCAGATTTTATTCAAGACAATGAATCGTTTTCAACCTATGGTGTAATTAGAGGCTTGCATTATCAATTACCCCCTCATGCTCAATCCAAATTAGTAAGGGTGGTTCATGGAAAGGTTTGGGATGTAGTGGTCGATTTACGACCCAACTCCATGACCTTCAAAAAAAGTTTTGCCCTAGAACTGAGCGATGAAAATAATTTACAATTATTTATCCCAAGAGGATTTGCCCACGGATACATTACCCTAAGTCCAACCTCCATTTTTCAATACAAGGTGGACAATTACTATCATCAAGAAAGCGAGAAGAGCCTCCAATTTGATGATCCCTTTTTAGCCATAGACTGGCAACTGCCAGAAAAGGATTGGCTCGTTTCCGAAAAAGACAAGCAAAACCCTTTCTTGGAAGAAGCCGTTTTGTTTGATTCCAATACTCCGTTGTATGAATAGAATCTTGGTCACTGGAGGGAGTGGGCAACTGGGGCAATGTTTTCAAAATCTAACCTCCAATCGTCCTGAATGGATATTCTTTTTTCCCTCGAAAGAAGAAGTCAACATCTGTGAGATAGGTACGGTGGAATTCTATGTCCAAAAACACCAAATAAATACCATAATTAACACAGCGGCATACACCCAAGTGGATCAAGCGGAAAAAGAAAAATCCCAGGCCTATGCTGTCAACAAACAAGCAATTGAAAACCTTCTTTTTGTAGGAAAAAAAAATAAAATGAAGATTTTATTTTTTTCTACAGACTATGTTTTTAATCAACAAAAAAAGGGTTTTAATAATGAAAGTGACACAATTTTGCCAAAAGGAATCTATGCGCAATCCAAAGCAGCAGGAGAATCCCAAATACAACAGTCTGATTTTCCAACGGTTCTTATTCGAACCTCTTGGTTGTTCAGTCCATATGGTAAAAACTTTGTAAAAACGATCTTGCGTTTGGCCCAATCCAATCAACCGTTGAAAGTGGTCAATGACCAATGGGGATCACCTACCTTTGGCCCCGATTTAGCGGCTATTTCTTTAGAACTATTGGTTAATTATCCGGCCCAAAATGAAATATTTCATTTTTCAAATCAAGGGGTAACCAATTGGAGTGATTTTGCAAAAGAAACCCTCAAACAGGCCAAAATTAATAAGCAAGTCGTTCCTATTTCATCCGAAAAACATCAAACTCTGGCTCCTCGCCCCAAACGTTCTGTATTAGGAACTTCCAAAATCCAGTCTTATCTTGGTATCTCACCCCGCCCTTGGCAAGAGGCCCTTGGCGAATGCTTGGAACAACTTATCGATGGATAAAAAACAAACAATACTGATAACGGGTGGCGCAGGCTTTATTGGTTCCCACTTGGTGCTTTATATGGTTGATAAGTATCCTCATTACCATATCCTCAATGTAGACAATTTGACCTATGCCGCTGATTTGAGTGTACTGGACACTATAGCTCAGCAGAAGAATTACACCTTTATCAAAGCTGATATCACAGATCGCCAAGCGGTACAAGAATTATTTGAAAAACAGCCCATTGATCACGTTATCCATTTAGCCGCCGAATCCCACGTCGATAATTCCATTGAAAACCCTGCAATTTTTGCAGAAACAAATATCATGGGAACCCTCAATCTACTTCAAGCCGCTAAGGAGTATTGGCAAGATAATAGGTCTCATCATCGCTTTTATCACATTTCTACGGATGAGGTTTTTGGAAGTCTAGGCCAGACAGGAACTTTTTCGGAGAACACCTCCTACGAACCACATTCCCCTTATTCAGCCTCCAAAGCCAGCTCCGATCATTTTGTTAGGGCCTATTACCACACCTATCAACTTCCTATACTGATTTCCAATTGTTCCAATAATTTTGGGCCCCATCAACATGCTGAAAAGTTGATCCCCCTTTTCATTAAAAATATTGTAGCAGGCAAAAAATTACCCATCTATGGGAAGGGTATCAATATTCGTGATTGGCTCTATGTCAAAGACCATATTAGTGCCATTGATTGTATTTTTCACAACGGCACCCCAGGAGAAACCTATACCGTGGGAGGTAATAATGAACTTCGAAATATTGATCTGGTCCATCAATTAATTCTTCGATCTGACATTTTATTGGGAAACCCAAAAGGCACATCGGAAGTATTGATCTCTTATGTCACAGACCGAAAAGGACACGACTATCGCTATGCGATTGATGCTTCCAAACTAAAAGATGAGTTGGGTTGGGAACCAAAAACTTCCTTTGATGATGCGTTAGAAGAGACGATTCTTTGGTATCTTAATCAATACAAATCTTAAAGAAATTCAGTTATGTTTAATCCAAATGCAGGCCTGCTGATGTGGCGGGTAGTCCTCTCCTCATTTTTCTTAACTCATGGCCTCGATAAATGGCAACGATTGTTTGCAGACCAAATAGATTTTGGTGATCCCATAGGCTTGGGACCTGCACTGTCTTTATATCTCGTTGTTGTGGCAGAAGTTTTTGCTCCTATTTTCATTATTATGGGCTACAAAACCCGATGGGCATGCCTATTTCCCATTGTGGCGATGTTCGTAGCGGGGTTTATTACCCACGCAGGCGATCCTTTTCCAGAAATGGAAAAAGCCCTCCTGTACCTCTTTGGTTACATACTTATCTTTATGACAGGTCCAGGACAATATTCTTTGGATTATTTGATAGATCGAGAACGTAGATAGGAATTGACTTCTACTCTTGTAGATTGAAGCAAAAACCGTATATTTGCCGTCCAAAAACAGACCAAAATGTACGCAATTGTAGAGATAGCAGGGCAGCAATTTAAAGTTGCGCAAGACCAAAAGCTTTTCGTACATCGTCTCGATGCAAAAGAAGGAGCCAAGGTTTCCTTTGACAATGTATTATTATTAGATGATGGAAAGAAAGTGACTGTTGGCGCCCCGGCTATAACAGGTGCTTCCGTAGAAGCCAAGGTAACCCATCACCTTAAAGGAGATAAGGTTATTGTATTCAAAAAGAAACGACGCAAAGGATATCGTGTCAAAAACGGACACAGACAAGCCCTAACAGAATTGATTATTGAACGAATTACGGCTAGTGGTCCCAAGAAAGCGGCAGCGCCTAAAAAATCAGCTCCAGTAAAAGAAGAAAAACCAAAGGTCAAAGTCGCAGCCAAAAAGGAGGTTCCTTCTAAAAAAGAAACAACGCCTAAGAAAACGGCCCCTAAAAAGACGGCAGCCAAATCAGATTTATCTTCAAAAACTGTTGCCGAACTAAAAGCAATGGCAAAAGACAAAGACATTGCAGGCTACTCTTCCATGAAGAAAGCCGACCTAATCAAAGCATTAAGTTAATCTAATAAAAACCAATAATCATGGCTCATAAAAAAGGAGTAGGGAGTTCTAAAAACGGAAGAGAATCCGAATCGAAACGCCTCGGGGTCAAAATCTTTGGGGGACAAGCCGCACGAGCTGGAAACATCATCGTTCGCCAACGCGGCACGGCTCACAACCCTGGTGAAAATGTGTACCTGGGGAAAGACCATACATTGCATGCTAAAGTAGACGGTGTGGTGCAGTTTACTAAAAAGCGAGACAACAAATCATATGTGTCTATCCTCCCATTTGAAGCGTAAACAGCTTTAAAAATTAAGAATATAAAACCCATCAAATGATGGGTTTTTTGTTTCTATTCCAAGGCTGCATAAATCCATTTATTGAGCTGTTTACCATACTCTTGACTGTATGGGAATTTTTGGGTCATGAGTATAGCTGCAAAATTCTTCTTGGGATCCACAATAAAATGGGTTCTGAAATAGCCATTCCAATAAAATTGTCCTTTCTTTATTGGGCTTACGTTTCCTCTTAAAACACCAAATCCATATCCAAACCCTCGAGAGTTTCCCAATAGATTTCCAACCATATTGCTTCTCATTTTTAGAGCCATTTCTGGGGATATAAGCGTTTGATTATTCATCTTGCCTTGATTCAAAAATAATTGGCAAAACTTTGCGTAATCTTTAGGGGAAGAAAATAGCCCATGGGTTCCCCCATAGACTGTATTGCCCTTTGTCGGTACTTGTTCTTTGCTTATCTGAATATTTCCATCAGCTCCAACCACATGTAATTGCATCATCCTTTTGGCTTGTGACTCTGATAAATTATAGCCTGTATCTTGCATCCCTAGCGGATCAAAAATATATTGTTTTAAATAACTGGGAATGCTTTGTTGGCTTACCCGTTGCACAATTAGAGCTAGTAAGTCAGTACTGGCACTGTAATGCCATTGGGCACCTATCTGTCCAATAAGGGGAAATTCTAATAAGGTAGCGACTCGACTTTCAATAGTGTCATGCAACGTATAATCAAGGGTTTCACCGTATAGGGCTTGAAATAACTCTTTGTCTAAAAGAGTGTTTCCCAAGCCATGTGATAACCCGCCAGTATGGGTTAACAAATGTTTAATCTGAAGGGTTTTTTGAGCCGGGACGAAGGGGCTGTTTTTGCCCTTTTGAGGGTTTTTTGTGATTCGTAAGTTCGATGCTTCTGGGATATATTTGGCAACGGGATCGTCTAAAGCAATCAAGCCTTGGTCTACCAATTGCATGATGGCTAAGCTTATAATTGGCTTGGTCATCGATTGGATATAATAGAGGCTGTTTTTTTCTAAAGGAGTTTTTTCCTCAAGGTTTTGATAGCCCTGTACACTGTGCCATACCACGGTGTCATTTTGAAAGATCAGGACTTCTACACCGGCTAATTTCTGAAAATTAATTTCTTCTTCTAGGAAATCTTCAAAGGCTTTCAGTTTCTCCTTCGAAAAAGAGCCAATCGTCTCTTGTGCCGATAGAGGATTAAATAATGAAAGTAACAGTACGCTACACAAGAAAAAGCGAATCATAATATATTGGGGTTTTCTCAAAGATAAGAAAACAAAAAAACCCACTTTAAAGTGGGTTTATTATAGAATATAGACTGTCGTTATTAGTAACGATAGTAGTCAGGCTTGTAGGGTCCTTCTACTGTCACACCAATGTAACCTGCTTGCTCAGTGCTTAGGCTTTCCAATTCAGCACCTAAGTTTTTTAGGTGAAGCGCAGCCACTTTTTCATCCAATATTTTAGGTAACATATAGACTTTATTTTCATATTGTTCGGAATGACTCCACAACTCAATCTGCGCTAGAGTTTGGTTGGTAAATGAGTTACTCATTACAAAACTAGGATGACCAGTCGCACAACCCAAATTGACTAAACGTCCTTCCGCCAGAACAATAATCTCTTTTCCTTCTTCCAAAGTGTAGAGATCTACTTGTGGTTTAATTTCTGATTTACTCGCTCCGTAGTTTTCGTTCAACCAAGCCATATCAATTTCATTGTCAAAATGTCCAATATTACAGACAAGGGCTTTGTCCTTCATCGCCAAAAAATCAGGACCCTTGAGAATGTCTTTGTTCCCTGTAGCAGTGATCACGATATCCGCATTGCCAACTACGGTAGAGAGCTTCTTAACCTCAAAGCCATCCATAGCGGCTTGAAGGGCACAGATAGGATCAATTTCAGTAACGGTGACAATGGCACCTGCTCCACGAAATGAGGCAGCCGTTCCTTTCCCAACATCTCCATATCCGCAAACAACCACACGTTTCCCAGCCATCATCAAGTCTGTCGCCCGGCGAATAGCATCCACAGCAGATTCTTTACATCCGTATTTGTTGTCAAACTTCGACTTGGTAACCGAATCGTTTACGTTGATCGCGGGTAAGGGTAGGGTTCCGTTCTTCATTCGCTCATACAAGCGATGAACCCCAGTAGTCGTTTCTTCAGAGAGCCCTTTTATCTCTTTTGCCAACTCGGGAAAACGATCGAGTACCATATTGGTCAAATCACCTCCGTCATCGAGGATCATATTTAGGGGTTCTTTTTCTTCACCGAAGAATAAGGTTTGCTCGATACACCAATCAAATTCATCCTCATTCATTCCTTTCCAAGCATAGACAGGTATTCCAGCAGCAGCAATTGCAGCAGCAGCGTGATCTTGGGTAGAAAATATATTGCAAGAACTCCAAGTTACGTCAGCACCTAGAGCCACTAATGTTTCAATCAATACAGCGGTTTGTATTGTCATGTGTAAGCAACCAGCAATTCGGGCGCCTGCAAGAGGTTGGCTGTCTCCATATTCTTCGCGTAAGGCCATCAAGCCTGGCATTTCGGCTTCGGCCAAATGAATTTCTTTTCGACCCCAATCTGCCAAACTAATGTCTTTTACTTTGTAGGGCAGGTAAGTGGCTTCTGTTTTCGTTTCCATAGTTCTATATTTGTAAATAGATACGCAAAATTACAACCTTTTTATACCACTACCCAATGCCCTTTGCATTTCACCATTCAATCAGTACTGTAGCAAACCTTTGGGTTTGGAAAATTGAAGAATCAGAGGAAGAATTGAAACAAGGTCTTAGATTTCATCCGCACCTTCAAAAACGGTTGAATACCTTTAAAACCCAATCCAAACGGGTAGGGGTATTAGCGGTGCAACAATTGCTTTTGAAGGCTGGAATTAACCCAGATGACATGCAACACGATGCGACTGGGATTCCTAGATTGCCTAGTCAACACATTTCAATTTCCCATGCCCGAGGGTATGCTGCTATTGGTACTGGACCAGGTCCCATTGGGGTGGATGTGGAGCATTTGCGTGAACAGGTCCAACGCATCAAAACTAAATTTGTCCACAATTCAGAAGATTTTGCTCAGAGTACCTCGGAACTGATTCAGCTTTGGACAGCCAAAGAAGCCGTATACAAGGCCGCCGAACTTCCAGGGATTCACCTCAATCAACAGCTATTGGTGCAACCCTTTGAACAAGGATTGGCTCAGATAAGTCATCCCCAAAAAAAACAATCCTACTCCCTTTACTTTTTTGATTTAGACCATCACAAGGCCACCGTTGCCGTACAAAACCACTAACCCATGCAACTTTCAGTAGAATTAACCCTCTCTCCGCTTCAAGACAACTTTGAACCAACCATCAAAGACTTTATCAAAAATCTTCGTGCTTCTGGGTTTACAGTTAAGGAAACCCCTTTGAGTACCCAAATATATGGGGAATACCAAAGCCTTATGAACTTTCTGACAACAGCCATTCAGGAGGCTTTTGAAAATGAAAAGGCAGTGGTGCTTCAAATGAAATTGTTTAAAGGAGATCGCAGCAGTTATGTCCCCAGTTTTTGAATTTTTGTTTGAGCCCTATAAAGCGTATAGTTGGGCAACGATAGGTATTGAAATCACAGCGGTGCTTTTCGGTTTTGCCAGTGTGTGGTATTCCAAACAAAATAAGATTGCCGTTTTTCCAACGGGAATGCTCTCCACAGCACTTTTTGTCTATCTTTTATGGAAAGCGGGCTTATTGGGAGATATGCTTATCAATGCCTACTATTTTATTATGAGTATTTTCGGCTGGTATTACTGGACTCAAAAAAAAGGAAATCAACGTATAAATCCAATTTCCATAACCTCTATTAAAGAATGGATACAAGCACTTTTATTGTTCATGGGTACGCTTATTTTTGTTGGTTTTATTTATAGCTATTGGGAGCGATGGACCACTTGGACAGCCTATGTAGACACTTTCACTACCGCATTATTTTTTGTTGGGATGTGGCTCATGGCCAAACGAAAAATTGAAAATTGGATTTTTTGGATAATTGGGGATTGCATCTCTATTCCACTCTATTATTATAAGGGCTTGACTCTAACCAGCCTTCAGTTTGTTATCTTCACCTTTCTGGCCTTTTGGGGCTATCAATCATGGAAACAATATCTCAACAAACAGTCAAAGACCTCTATCGCATAGTTCTATACGGTCCAGAGTCTACAGGAAAAACAAGTTTGGCTCAAGGCCTAGCTGCCCATTTCAAAACCCAATGGGTACCAGAGTTTGCCCGCACCTATCTCCAAGAAAAATGGGAACGTGAACAAGCTGTGTGTGCCTTGGCCGACCTTCCCCATATCGTTCGTGGACAAATACGCTGGGAAAATGAACGCCTTCTTTCGGCCGAGAAATGGTTGTTTTGTGATACGAATGCATTGGTGACACAAGTCTGGTCTCAAACTCATTTTGAGGGCTATTGCGCCCCAGAAATCAAAAAAGCGGTTCAAGACTATCACTACGATTTCTATTTGCTCACCCAACCAGACCTTCCTTGGGTTAGAGACGACCTGAGGGATCGTCCAGCGGCACGCGAAGAAATGTTTGAGTCTTTCAAATATCAATTGGATAAACACAACCTTCCCTATGCTCTGGTAGGGGGTAAACACACCTCTCGATTACAAAATGCGATTACTGCACTTAAGAAATGGGAAAAATCCTTGATTTAAACTCAAGGTTTATTTAGCTTTACTCCATCTCAAAGGGGTGCCCTAGTGGCTGAGATTATACCCATTGAACCTGGGCAGGTAATGCTGCCAAGGGACATTTTTCGCAATTTATTAACTTAAGAATAACGACCCCTTTTATTCGAATAAAAACATTCGAATGAAAACAGTTATACGTTTTTTAGTTTTATTTGGAGCTTTGCCAACCTTGGTTGCTCAAAACACAGCAATACAAGACAGTGTTGCCACCGTTTCGCTAGAAGAGGTGAAAGTATCAGGACTTAGAGTGAACGAAGATACACCCGTAGCCTTCACAAATCTCACTCAAGAGGAGATTGCCTCGCGCAATTTAGGACAGGACATTCCTATTTTGTTGAACTATCTGCCAGCAGTGGTGACCACCAGTGATGCGGGAAATGGAATTGGCTATACGGGCATACGCGTTCGTGGGGGAGATGCACGATCTGTTAACGTAACCATTAATGGGATTCCGTACAATGATGCTGAATCTCAAGGTACTTTTTGGGTTGATTTACCCGATTTTGCTTCTTCTGTCTCTAGTTTTCAACTCCAGCGAGGAGTTGGTACTTCAACGAATGGTAATGCGGCTTTCGGGGCTAGTTTAAATTTATTGACACAAGCGGTCGCTTCTGAATCGTATGCCCGCTGGTCACAAAGCGGCGGGAGTTTTAATACCTTAAAAA
>CENG01117444.1_pt1 | contig 10550 bp, 10 predicted proteins | sample 530131 | NCBI WGS metagenome assembly CENG01 (sample SAMEA2591057, study PRJEB7988) | marine metagenome | biome: marine biome (ENVO:00000447); feature: surface water (ENVO:00002042) layer; material: saline water (ENVO:00002010), including plankton (ENVO:xxxxxxxx) | depth 5 m
CAGTTACAGTTGGAACTGATACAGTTGGTGGTCAAGCAACAGGTGTATTTTATTTTGATGGTGTAGAGAAACCAGCTTCTTATTCTGTAAAGAAAGGATCTACTTATATCTTTGATCAGTCAGATTCAACTAACTCTAGTTGGAATAGTCAAGAACATCCAATGATGTTTAGTACAACACAAGACGGAGAGTTGGCTGGTGGATCTCATTACATGATGGGTGTCACCTACAAGTTAGATGGTGTTCAAGTCACCATGGCTGGATACGTTAGTGGATTTGGTGCTGCTACTACTCGTACAATAGAATGGACTGTACCTATTAATGAACAGAATGCAACACTTTGGTATTGGTGTCATTTCCATACAGGTCAAGGTAATAGCATAGCTGTATCAGATCAAACATGGGGTTCAATTGGTGGAGCAACTTCTGCATCATATACAACTGCTGCAACCACATATGCTGCAGATCATCAAGACAAATATCGTTGTAAGATAGATGCTGTTGGAGCATCTGGTTCGGCATATACTAACGCTGTAGATCTTACAGTTGTAAGAACATTCTCTATTACTGCACAACCAGCTAACACAACTGTTAACGAAGGTGGCACTGGAACATTCTCAGTATCAAGCACATCTAGTAGTGGAACTCCAACATACCAGTGGAATAGATCTGATGATGGTGGAAACAACTACACCACTGTAGCAGGAGCAACGAGTGCATCGTATACAACTCCAACAACCACGTTTGCTGCAGACAACAATGACCGTTATACATGTACTGTATCTCTTGTAGGTTCATCTGCTCCTATCACATCTACATTTGCTTTACTAACAATCTTACGTGTCATATCAATCGGTACACAACCACAAAACGTTGGTGTTATTGAAGGACAGACTGCAACACTTAACATAGTTGCATCAATAACAAGTGATGTTATTACATATCAGTGGCAGAAGTCTGTTGATAATGCAGCAACTTGGAGTAATATAAATGGTGCTAACACAGCAACATATACAACTCCCGCTACAGTTTATCCAACAAACCCATCAGAACAATTCCGTTGTATATTAAGTAATCCAAATGCTACAACAGTTACATCGAATGCAGCAACACTCACTGTTAATGAGTCTGAGTTCGTATCTGCACCTAGTTCCATCACTCCTGTTATTGATACTGATACCAGTAAAACATTCTCTAGACAACCTGTAATTAATACATCAGCATATGTTGTAGAGTATTCTGGATCAGTTCACTTCTCTAGTTTCTGGAGAATAAGAAGAGTTAGTGATAACGTCACTGTGTATAGCACAGCAGACACATTTGCTAGTGGTGATACTGGTAACAAAACATCTATCACTGTTCCATCTGGAACTCTAGACTTTGATACTGCATACTCTGTACAGGTTAAATTTAGAGACAACGCTGGTCTTGAGAGTGCATTCTCATCAGCAGTAAACTTTACAACTCCATTAGTTGATCAACCAGATATACAAACTATTACACCAGCATTCAACCCAACAATAAATGTTGCTGGTATACAGATGAAGACTGGTTACACTCATTCATCTAGTGATTGGCAATTTGCTCCTGCAAATACCTTTTCAACTATCGTTCACCAATCTCTTGGTAACTCAACAAACTTACTATCTTATACCTTACCTGGTGCAGTAAACTTAAGTGCTAATACTACATACTATGTAAGAATTAGATTCAACATCAATCCTACCTAACATGGCTTCCCCATCAACCAGACAAGGACTTATAGATTATGCATTGCGTCAAAACGGTGCACCAGTCCTAGAAATAAACATAGAGGATGATCAAATCAGTGACCTCGTGGATGATGCTATCCAGTTTTTTAATGAAAGACATATGGATGGTTACATCAGAACCCATTTGAAAGTACAGTATAGTCAGTTGATGTTAGATGATATGACAACAGATACTGATACCACTGTAAGTTCTGGAACATCATCTGGTCAGACTGTCACATTCAAAGAGCAGAACAACTACATCAAGATGCCACCATACGTGACATCTGTTATTAAGTGTTTTGATTTTGTATCTAAGAATGTCACAAACTTATTTGATGTTAGATATCAGTGGAGATTAAATGACCTTTGGGATCTTACACAAACAGAGATCCTTACATATGAAATGGTCAATAGAAGATTAGAAGATATCTACTATCTGTTAGAGGGACAGAAACAGATTAGATTTCAAAGACGTGGTGATAGATTATATCTTGATTTAGATTTTAAGACTGATGTTCCTGCAGATCAGTTCTTAGTTCTAGAATGTTATCGTGCAGTTGACCCTACACAATTTGAGGATGTTTATAATGACGTATGGTTAAAGAGATATGTGACTGCATTGATTCAAAGGCAGTGGGGTGCTAACTTAATCAAGTTTCAAGGAGCACAGTTGCCAGGTGGAATTACTATGAATGGTGAGTTTATATACAACGAGGGTAAAGAAAAGGTAGCAAAGTTAGAGACTGAAATGCTTACACAGTATGAAATGCCACCTCTAGACATGATAGGATAATGGCAAGAAACACCTACTTCACAAATGGTACTAGGAACGAACAGTTCTTACAGCAAAATCTTACTGAGGAATTCATTAAGATGTTTGGTATGGATATTCTCTATTGCCCTAGAGAAATAATGTTAACTGATGGTGTATTTAATGAAGAGGTCATAGGTCAATTTAATGACTCATATATTATAGAAGCATATATGGAAAACTTTGATGGTTTCCAAGGTGGTGGAGATTTACTTACAAAGTTTGGTGTAGCACAAACTGATGAAATAACTATGGTCGTTTCATCTCAAAGATTTACAGATCTTATATCACAATTTCTTTTACTAGACAAAGATTATAAAGCTCCAGAGAGACCACAAGAAGGTGATCTAATATACTTACCACTTACTGCTAACTACTTTGAAATTAAATTCGTAGAGCATGAAGAACCATTCTATCAATTAGGTAAAGGATATGTCTACAAACTTAGAGCAGAATTATTTGAATACAGCGACGAGCAAGGCGATGTATTTGCTGGAGATGATGAGATTGTTGATTACGGTTACACTGTTAAGCATTACTATCTCACAACTGCTGGTATCACAGCAACAGGCACTTCTGTACTAGATGGTGGTGCATTGAGTAATATCTTTATTACTGATAATGGTAGCAGTTATAATGAAACACCTCTAATAACTATCACGGGAGATGGCACGGGTGCAACTGCAGAAGCATTCTTAGTTAATATAACTCTTAGTGGTGGTTCACCAACTTCATCTGCTGTGATTAGAGGAGTTGTAAAAGAAGGACAGATAAGATCTGTTAACATAGTAAGCGGAGGTGCAGACTATGATGAGGACAGAGTTTCTATAAATGTAACAGCACCTGATACTGGTGGAGTTAATGCAACTTTAGTCCCCACATTTACTAATGGAGTATTAACTTCAATTAACATTTTATCAGGTGGATCTGGTTACAAGAGTGTAAAACTCATAGATATAACTAACGGTGGTAGTGGTTACACAAGTGCAACTGTTGCATTTACTGCTGCACCATCTGGTCTAACTGGTACATTCGCAGTACCAGAACAAGTCACTGGTGCTACATCTGCAGCAACTGCTCAACTAGTTGAGTGGGATGCTCAGGAAGGTTGGGTCAAACTTAAGTCCCCAACTGGTTCATTTGTTATAGGAGAATCCATGGTAGGTGATACTTCGGGTGCTACTATGATTCTAGATAATAGAAATGAACAGGCAACCGCTGATCCTAAATACTCAGAGAGTGTAACTTTTGAATCTCTAGGTGATGACATTATGGACTTTAGTGAAGGAAACCCATTTGGAATAGCAGGAAACTTATAACATGTTAGGTGCATACACATACAATAAAATTATTAGAAAGTGCGTTATTGGATTCGGTACTCTTTTTAATAACATAGAATGTCGTAAAGAAAACGCAGACGGTTCAATATACAGTAGGATGAAAGTACCACTAGCGTACGGTCCTCGACAGAAATTTTTAGCAAGACTAGAACAACAAGCAGATCTTAACCAGAAGGTTGCGATCACAGTTCCCCGTTTATCTTTTGAGATGACAGGGATATCATATGATGCTGCTAGAAAACTTGCTCCCACTACACTTACTTTAAAATCTAGTGATAAGGATACAGTAAAGAAACAATTTACTCCCGTACCATATAATATTGATTTTGAATTAAATGTAATATCAAAAACAAATGATGAAGCGTTAGAAATAACAGAACAAATACTACCATTATTCCAACCGTCATATCAAATGACTATTAGATTAGTTGATGATATGAGTGACTTCAGAGATATTCCTATCATACTGAATAGTGTAAACTATAGTGATGACTATGAAGGTTCATTTGATGACAAGAAAATTACTTTGATTACAATGAATTTTACTTGTAAGTCATATATCTTCGGACCTGTAGGAACTCAAGGACCTATCAAGAAAGCAAAAGTGGATACTTATACATCTACAGATCTTTCTGCTACAAGGCAAGTTTCATATCAGGTTGTACCTAAAGCAAAAACAGATAAGGATCAAGATGGTACTACTGAATTGGTCAGTGCTATCAATACAAGAAACCTTGTTATACAAGTTCTTGACTACAGTAATATTCCTACTCAGTCATACATTGAGATAGGAAACGAAGTCATGTATGTGAAGAGCAAGACTTCACCTGATAAGTTAAATGTACGTCGTGCACAGAACGGAACAAAAGCAGGATCTGCAAATGCAGCAACACCTGTTGATGTAATCTCTGCTGCAGATGATGCATTACTAACTGCTGGTGATGACTTCGGATTCGGTGAAACAACTTCTTATTATGAATAACCCAAACCCAATCAATAAAGATACATCAGGTCTTGACCAAGTATTTGATACTATGGAAGAAGCAACTACACCAAAAGTAGTCTCTGATAAAAACAAACTTCACTTATCAAAAGGTGAAGATGTTGATAAAGACTATGATTATGCAAGAGGAAACTTGTACTCTTTAATTGACAAAGGACAAGAAGCAGTCAATGGTGCTCTTGACCTTGCTATGTCATCTGATCATCCACGTGCTTATGAAGTTGCAGGACAACTAATAAAACATGTAGGTGATGTCGCTGATAAATTAATGGCACTTCAGAAAGATAAGAAAGCTATCAAAGACGAAGGACCTAAAAAAGTAGTAACTAACAATTCGTTATTTGTTGGTAGTACTGCTGATCTTCAGAAAATGCTCAAAGAAGCAAGTAAGAAGAAAGATAAATAACAAAGTAAAGGAAGTATTCTATCATGGTAATCAAATTATTAGCAGCTGAAGCGGATCTATCCTCTGCATCTAATGTAGGTAATGCAACTCTTGTTCGTTTATATAATGGACATAGTGCTGCGTTAGTAGTTACAAGGAAGAACTCTGGTGGTACAACCATTGGTAGTATGACAGTTCTAAATGGTGCAGTAGAAGTATTTGAAAAAGTTGCAACAGATACACTGTCTGTAGCATCTAACGGTAGTTCAGTTAAAGTAGCAAAAATAGCATTCTCAAAATAATGGCAACACGCATACCAACAATGTACGGAAGATACTATGTTATCTCTCTAGTATGGAGAGGTAAGCAGTTTACTGTTCCAGTGTATAGAGCAAGTCTTTCAAAAATGCAAAGACCTCAAGCACAAAAAATTGTAGATGGTATGTATCCTGGCAGTAGAGTATTAGCATACCACGAGTCAGATGCTACAGATGATGCTGTCATCATGGTGAAAGAGGGTAAAGAGAAATGTGGTAAGGGAGAATATTACTGTAACGATTGCCAGAAATGTAAACCAATACCAGCTGGTCATCACGTAATGCCAGATGGTACATTGATGAAAGGTAAGAAACATAGTGTGAAAGAAGAAGCACCAAAGGGTGCAAAGTATGATAGGATGATAAAGCATATAAAGAAGTCATATTCTAAGGATGGTAACTTGACAAAAGGTGAAGAAGGTATAGCATACGCTACAGCATGGAAGCATAAGAATAAAAAGAAAAACGAAGAATATGATAAGTCAAAGAACTGTGGTTGTGGGAAAGATCCATGTATCACATATGGTAAAATGACTGATCCAGATTCTCAGGTTGACGAAGGTAAAAAGATAAAGAAGAAAGAAAAGTCAGTTCAACACGCAACGGATGTTCCTAACTTTCCACAAGATCAGGTAAGTGAGGGTGCAGCATGGACAAAGAAAGCAGGAAAAAATAAAGAAGGTGGTTTAAATGAGAAGGGAAGAAAGTCTTACGAAAGAGATAATCCTGGTTCTGACTTAAAAGCACCAAGCAAGAAGAAAGGTAATAAGCGAAGAGCAAGTTTCTGTGCTAGAATGAAAGGTATGAAGAAGAAGTTGACAAGTGCGAAGACTGCTAGGGATCCTGACAGTCGTATAAACAAGTCACTTCGTGCTTGGAACTGTTAATTATAGGAGACTAAATATGTCTAGAGTTCAAGAATTGCAAGCAGAACTTAGAGTTCTGGAAGCATTTAATGAAACAACTCGTGCAACTATTCTACGCTCTATGCTAGAATACGAAATCAAAGCAGAGGAAAAGTCTCATGTCAACAGTTTGCGAAGACCGATTAGATCCTGATTGGAAGGATTACGAAGGTGTGATAGGATATGATCCTATGACCCACAAGTTCCATGTTCAATTGAATCACCACTCACATTGGTTTGATGACAAGAAATCTGCAAGAAGATATTTAAAAGATAATAAATGATTTGTGAAATTTATGATGATAAGTTTGATGCAAAATACTTGCACGAACTTTATGATTTAGTACAGAATAAGTTAAGATATAGAGCTTCTAATGTAGCGAACTCACATACGTGGCCATACCACCAACAAGGTAGTCACAGACTTTTTGGTTCGACAATTTTCAGTAGGAGTCATCCTAATTTTATAGACTATGTTGACAATGTACATGCTAAAAATTTTTATAGCATGTTTGAGTTTCTATGTGAATTGATAAATGTCAATACTAGAAATGTCTACTTAAAGAGAATAGATGTCAATCTACAACACTCTGGATGTGATGGGTCATTACATATAGATTCTGAAGGTCCTACAGATAAGTCTGGTCATACTATAATGGTAATGCCTAATCCAGTATGGAAAGATGAGTGGGGTGGTAAGTTCCAAATCTTTAATGAAGATAAGACTGAAATGTTAGAAGAACATGATTATGTGCCAGGTAGAATAATTATCTTCCCATCCCATTTACCACATAGAGGATTAGGTCCTATGGAACCCCATCTCTATAGATACAGTATAGTATTCGGAGTAGTATTCTAATGTCAACCGATGCATATCTAGGCAACCCCAATCTTAAAAAAGTTGGGACTGCAATTAATTTTACTCAGCATCAAGTACAGGAATACCTCAAGTGCAAAGAGGATCCTGTATATTTTGCTAGGAATTATATTAAGATTATATCTCTTGATGAAGGTATAGTCCCTTTTAAGATGTGGGATTTTCAAGAAGAACTTATAGAATCATTTCACGAACATAGATTTAATATAGCAAAACTACCAAGACAGACTGGTAAGTCTACTACTTGCGTATCATACCTTTTACACTATATACTTTTTAATGATAACGTTAACGTTGGTATTCTTGCTAACAAGTTATCTACTGCTAGAGATTTACTTGGTAGATTACAACTAGCATACGAACAATTACCTCTTTGGATACAACAAGGTATTGTCGTTTATAACAAAGGAAGTATGGAGTTAGAGAATGGATCAAAGATTCTCGCTGCATCTACTTCAGCATCTGCTGTCCGAGGTATGTCGTTCAACATCATCTTCCTCGATGAGTTTGCGTTTATACCTAACCATATTGCAGAACAATTCTTTAGTTCCGTTTATCCTACTATTACTTCTGGTACATCCACAAAAGTCATCATTATTTCCACACCAAATGGAATGAACCATTTCTATAAGTTATGGGTAGATGCACAGAAAGGTAGAAATGGATATGCTTGGTCTGAAGTACATTGGTCAAAAGTGCCAGGTAGAGATGCGAAGTGGAAAGAGACAACTATTGCTAATACATCTGAACGACAGTTCACACAGGAGTTTGAGTGTGAATTCTTAGGATCTGTTGATACTCTAATCACTGCATCTAAACTTAGAACACTGACCTACGACGATATTTTAACAACAAATGGATCTCTCGACATATATGAAAATCCTATATCTAACCATGATTATATTATATGTGTGGACGTATCTCGTGGTCTCGCACAGGATTACTCTGCCTTTGTGGTGATAGATATTACTCACGCACCATGGAGATTAGTAGCAAAGTATAGAGATAAGAATGTTAGACCAATGCTATTTCCTAACGTTATCTACAACGTCGCAACAAATTATAATAAAGCACATGTATTGATAGAGGTCAATGATATAGGAGAAGCAGTTGCTTCAAGTTTATTTTACGATATAGAATATGAAAATGTATTGATGTGTGCTATGCGTGGTAGAGCAGGGCAAATAGTTGGACAGGGATTCTCAGGTAACAAAACACAGATGGGTGTGAAGATGAGTAAGACTGTCAAAGCACAAGGATGTTCAAACCTCAAGACATTAATAGAAGATGATAAGTTACTTGTTAAGGATTATAACATCGTAGCAGAGTTGACTACATTCATACAAAATAAGCAATCATTTGAAGCAGATGAAGGGTATAATGATGATCTTGTAATGTGTTTGGTTATCTTTGCTTGGTTAGTGCAACAGGAATATTTTAAAGAATTAACAGATCAAGACATTAGAAGAAGGATATATGAAGAGCAAAAGAACCAGATAGAACAAGATATGGCACCATTTGGTTTTATAGTGGATGGGTTAGAAGATGAAACTATAGTTGATGATAGTGGAACTGTTTGGAGTATTGATATGAACGAGTCAGATCAGGAGAAATGGAAGTTAGATGAGTATGGTGACCGTAGTTATATGTGGGACTATAAGTAAAGAAAGACCTTTTTCTAAATAATATTAGACAAAAATTAATTTATCTGACGGAGTAATCGCATGGCAAGCACGCTTCTATCTCCAGGAGTTGAGATCCAAGAAAGGGATTTAACACTTGGGTCGATTGAGACGGTTGAAGTAAACGTAGGTGCAATAGCAGGAGCATTTAGTAAAGGACCTGTTTTAACACCTGTACGTATATCCACCGAAGCTCAACTAATAGAAATATTCGGAGAACCAGCAGAGGGCAATGCAACTAGTTGGTGGACTGCAGCAAGTTTTCTACAGTACGGTGGAGTACTAGACGTTGTTCGTGTAGCAACAAGTGGACAGTTAACAGCATCTGATGATTCTGTAACTTCCCCATATCTTCTTTCCATTCCAACGAAAGATGTATACGAGGCAACATACTACAGTGCAACAGCTAACCCATTCAAATGGGCATCTGTTAATCCTGGCGTAGAATCAAACGCAGTAAGAGTTGGTGTAATAGACAAAGGTGCTGATGTAACGTTAACCCTTGACGGTGCATTATCAGTAACAACAGTAGGTACACAAGTACAAACTACAAGTGGTAACGCTGGCGGTGCCAAGTCAGGTTACATTTACGCATGGGATTCAGCAAGCAATAAGGTTTCTCTTATTACTTCTGACACATGGACAACTACCGATCAGATTGAAAATGGTGTTACTGACCTTAACGTAACTGCTAATGTTGAGTGGTACGACCAACAGGAAGTATTCACTGGACTTAAGTGGGCATCTATTGCTCCTAGACCTGGCACATCTCCTTATGTTGGAGACCGTGGTGGTGCTAACGATGAAATGCATATCGCAGTTTGGGATGCTACTGGTGCAATTACTGGTAAACCAAATACACTTCTTGAGAAGCATACATATGTTTCTAAGTCAAACAATGCAAAGACTTCATCTGGTTCTGTAAACTACTACCCAACAGTTATACTTGACAAGTCAAGTTACATCTATTGGGGTTCTCACGAAACAGATGTATATGATGTAAGTGCTAATCAAGCTGCTACTGGTGGTAACATTGCTGGTACAAACAATGCTGGTAGTGCATCTACAGAAACATTTGATCTGTTTGCTGCTCCTAAGACTTACACTTTCCAAAAAGGTGCTGAGACATTAGCTGCAACATCAGGTGAGATCATCACTGGACTTGCAGAGTTCGCTGACACTGAGACTTTAGATATTGATTATCTACTTATGGGTCCTGGTGACGCAGCAAGTAAAACTAACACACAAGCAATTGCTACACAGGTTCTTTCAATCTGTGCTGCTAGAAAAGATTGCGTTGGTTTCTTATCTCCTTACAGAGGAGACGTTGTTGGAGTTACAAGTTCAACAATGCAAACAAACAATGTAGTTAGTTTCTATTCTAATATGGCATCCACATCATTCGGTGTGTTTGACAATGGATGGAAATACATCTACGACAGATTTGCTGACAAGTATCGTTACGTTCCTCTTAAC
>CENG01012105.1_pt1 | contig 10537 bp, 27 predicted proteins | sample 530131 | NCBI WGS metagenome assembly CENG01 (sample SAMEA2591057, study PRJEB7988) | marine metagenome | biome: marine biome (ENVO:00000447); feature: surface water (ENVO:00002042) layer; material: saline water (ENVO:00002010), including plankton (ENVO:xxxxxxxx) | depth 5 m
AAAAAAAATCCAAAAAAATCACATTTAGGGGTTGACCTTTTGAACCTTTGGCCATATACTGTAAGAACAATAAGGGCAACAGAGGAGGGAAAAAGCCAACATAAAGGATCGCAGATAGATCCACCCGCCGGGAACGTTAAGCGAAAGCCAGATACCGGAGTCCAATACACCCCAGGTGCCTGAAGGTTCAGGATAGTCCTAACCTCTTGAAATCATTGAAGAATTTTGAACGACCTCCGAAGAGACCCCCCGGCCCCACCTAACCCATTGATATCATTGAAGAATCTCCGCCTCACACAAAAGAACAACCTCCTACACGGATTCCCCCACTCCCTCTTGTTCTTTCACACGAACCCCTCTATAATACAAGGCATAAACAAGAGGCAAGACCGTCAAAATTCCAACAATTTCAAGGACATAGCGTTAGATCTTATAGTAGTGTTAGAAGCCTAAAGCCTAGTAGACTCAGTAGACTCGTTGAATGCCAACTCCTAAGTCATTGAAATCATTGAATAAATCAGTGTTGACGGTAGTAGTGTAGTAGACTGTTATACTATAGTAGAGTCAAACCACCCCGATTCTCAACACTATATGCGAGGCATTATAGGTACGGCAAACCGAGCATAGTTGAGAGAATGAGGCCCCGAAGGGGCCATTGTGGATCACCATTAGAGAACCGTTGAAAATGGTCCGATTAGGCCAAAATAAGGGGTGTTTAAGGGGTCTGTCGTGGTGTGAAATGTTGCAAAAATGCCACATCTATTACGAGATCTATAGGTCTACAGTCAAAAAAAATCTGAGACGACCGTGGTGACGAGAGGTATAGTTCAAATACTCTACACCATTTGAGGCACCTTATTCAACTCTGTCTAAACCGTAGAAGCAACCTAGATATTCTACCCTGCCTAGGACACCTCGATCCTAACAGCGGGGCCTCACAGTTGATCTATCCTTACTCAAGTGATCTCTAGCGAACGATTGCTCTACTAGGCTTTGAGCTATCGAAACAAGGTCCTCTACACGATCCTCTTAGCTCTGCTCTACTATAGATAAGTTAGACACTCTGTCTAGCTCAACCAACCTAGATACTTACAGCGGGGCCTTGCGTTCTAGTAGATCTAGGACAATAGATAACTCTGTGATAGCCTTATCTAGTATCATATGAGCAGTAGGATCCGTGTTCTTTGATCTTTCTACTGTTAGACTGTCAATGCGAATACGTAGATACTTTACGGGGTCAACGGGCTGTTTCTGTCTACGAGTCATGTGAATAGTGATACCACAAAGTTAGCGACTACCGTGATCGTTATGAGTGTCGCAATGCTTAATAGTATTGAAGTGTCTTCGTTCATTGCTTTCTCCTTTAGTTTGGTGCCCCCAGCGAGACTCGAACTCGCACGCCATATCGGCCACGGATTTTAAGTCCGTTATGTCTACCATTCCATCACAGGGGCTTGTTATCTCTTACCTTCCTAACTCTAGTTTACCGCCGCCTTTTCTAGCGAAAAGACGCTTCGCGCCTTCTAGGAAAAAATCGCTTTCCGTTTCACGGCTTTCTTGGAAATGGAGTGACATTTGAATCCTCTTTGTTGCCTTCTATCACTGTGAGCTTGGGTTTAGGTTCTTGGTCGGGTTCTAGTTTGATATTGATGTCCACTGAACCATCGTCATTGGCAGTTTCCGTAGTGACGATCCTTGCTCTCTGTATTTTGAAACGTAGGGCCAAGTCTTCTAGTTCCCATTGCATCTGTTCCGCAGTTTCATCATCTTCCTGCAGATCAATCACTCTCTGAGCTAGATTCATAGCACTCTCTAAGAGTTGCTGAGTGTCGTCATCTAAGGCGTATGTTGGGTAGTCTGCCAATCCATGTGTCTCCTTCTATTGGCTCTTTGTATATAGTTCTTCTTCGCGTTCTGACTCGTAATAAGTGACAGCCATATCAGCTTCATCGTCAAAGTCAACACCCATCTTGTCGCAATAGTGTCTAAGATCTGTTAGCACGTCTGCGACCCTGTAGTATTCGGTGTCTGTGTCATTGCCTTTGAGGCCGAGGATTCGACTGATCTTTTCAGCTCTTTTGTCGTTGTCCATACCTGCATTAGCCATTCACAGTCTCCTCTTCCATCTGCTCTTCGATCCACTCTCTAGCATTTTCTACAAGCTCAAACTCTTCGTCTAGTTTCTGGAAAAGCTCTGGAGTATCTCCTAAGGCGCAAGTGCCTTTGACTACGGCTTCACACCATTCACCTAGGCCTTCCATGTATTGATCATCACCATTATCATAGAAGCCTGCAAAATCCATACCAGGCTCGTGATAGTCTGCTGTCAATGAACAACCGTCCATATCGTCTAAGAACGTGTCATATGCTTGAATGGGTGGTGCCCATGCTGATTCAAACCAACCTGATATCTGTGCAGTACCGTCACCATTGTCTGTGAACTCTAGCCCTTCTTTAGGGTCAATGTCCCACTTGGTACCCCAGTTCTTCACCCTCCAATCATACCAATTGTCAAAGCCATCTATCTTAGGCTGTGGACCTTTGTATCCTGCTTGACCCTCTTGGGGTGTAGGTGAAGTTGTGCCGTCTAGTTCTTTAGGCATAGGCTTCATTGCATCTAGCAAGCCTGAACCTTCTTTGTTCGCTTCGTCCCATAGGGTCTTGATAGTCTCTGTGGACCCTGAAATGTTTATTGAATTATTACACCAATTTGGCATATTGCCCTCCTTTTGTTTCCTTATTGTCTATACATTATAGCATCACTGTAGATAATTGCAACCTCTATTGGTTGATAAACTCTCCTAGAAAATCCTTTTTTCGATTGCGACCCTTACGGCCACGGATGTAGTTGGCCTCAGATACAATCTTCGGAATACCGTGACGTCCGCCTGCATTCACAACCCAACCTGCTGGACCCTTCATCACAGCCTTACCTCGCATCTCTGCGGTGTGTGGTGTTGAAAATACAATTGAATCACCGATTTGAATATCGTCATAGGTTAGCATCCAACAGCCTCCAATCTTTTGTTAATGTCTTCTTTTGAATCATCTGGTAGGTGTTCCCAATGCTCCATTAAGATACTGTAGGCTACTTCAAACTTGTTTTCGCTCTTGTATCCTGTCTCAGGGTCTACATTCCATTGTCTAGCTCTTTGAGTCACAGTCATTTGATCACAATTATCATAATCTTCTGTACCGAATTCGATCTTGTCCTGCCAATGATTCATAATTGAAAATAGATATTCATTTGCATGATCGTAGTCGTCACCTATCCAATCATATTCATTGTCGTTGATATAGGCTTCAAGTTGAGCATCAGTCATCACAATCAGTTCTGAAAGTAAAGCCTCGTCATTGATCTTATACATTCCGTTATCATGAAATTCTATGCAATTATAGAACCTATTGTCCTCTTGCCCTAATTCTAATTGCTTATTGTCTGAATAAGAATTACCTGGTGACAGCTCTAAGGTTGCTAGGATATATCTAATCCTTTGACTGTCTTCTTGATACCAGTCTTGATTATTATATACATATTCACCAATGTTATTAACGTCACTGACGAATGCTTTTTTAATTTGTTCTTTGGAAATGTTTATCATATTGCCCTCTTATTTTTAATTGTTATACTTACAGTATAAGGTCTTTCTATGAGAAAGTCAACCTCAATTGGTTAACATATGTGACCTTGTATGGTTCCTGTTCCGTCTTTCAAATAATAGCCATGGCCTCTAGGGTCATCCCAACTAAATTCTGCTATCTCTTCGTAGAGTTCTTCTGCTCTTTCTGAACACGAAAGAACGATCTCACTATCTGAAAATCCTTTTGTGCCATCCCAATCTCTGGGTTGATAGTCAAAACTTCTATATTCTAATTGGCCTGAGAATAACAGGACTAAGAGAATGCCTTTCAAGCAACCTCCGGATCTGCTCCTGATACAAGATGCATTTTTTTGATAATACCCAACACATCACTCTCTGTGAGAAAACCTTTTACAGTATCTCCTTCTTCAGTAATGCCAGGAAGTTCAACTTGATTATTGCCTTTGAACACCGCGATTTCATATAGGCCCATGACATTGCCATAGGACGACTCATTCTTTATGATACTCAGTTCATAGTCTTTGAACTTCACAAGTGCCTGAATACCTTTTGGCACTGCCGTATCAGTGAATGGTATATCTTCAAATTTTTTTATCATTTCTTAGGTTCCTCTTTATCCCATATCCATAACATCAATAGGGGTATTGCCAAACATAGCATAACCCCTAAGATGCTGAATATCATTAGTGGTTTCCTTCTTTCTCCATAAGCTCAAACCCTATATCGCTCATCAATTGATCTGCTAGGTTAGGATATCGGCTTACCATATCTTTTACAAACTTCTCTCTTTGGGTCAAGTTCATACAAGCCACCGCTTCTGCTGACTCACAGATAGGTGCTATGATCTCGGTACCTACAACCTCCTTAGAGGTCTTTACAGCCGCCTTCTTAGGTGTCTGTAGGAAGTAGGGCTTATTCCACTTGCCCACGTTAATATCGCAATAATGCTTGACGTGGAAATAATCAGTCATTGCATCACTCTTATCAAACCAACCTGGACCTTTCATAGCCGCCAACAGTTCTGTTAGGAATGCCTGAGCCTTGCCCTTGTAATGATTTTCAATGTGATATGTATTGACTTGAATATAACCATCACCGTGAGTGTATTCACCAAAGTCGATTTCTCCGCTTTGAAGTGTCACTACCAATGTTGAATGATGTCGGATTGAAATAGAACCTTTCATTCCGTATTTTGACAGCACCTTTTTGATCTCTGGTGCAAGTGCCTTCTTATCTTCTTGTGAAACGTATGCCATTTTGTGCCTCTCTGTTAATGCCTTATTGTCTATACAGTATATGATCAAAGAGCCCTAAAGTCAATCGCTTTTGGTATCTTTTTTCTTCCTTCCACGTCCTTTTTTCCATACGTTTACCACGTCATCTGGATCAGTCCTAGTCATAGGCGGACATATCGTCACCTTATTTTTCTTTAACCATTCATCTATCATCTTCTGTTCTTCTGTTGTCGTTTCTGCTCTAGCCATTGTTTGACCCTTTCTTTATGTAATATGAAAAGCCGAGCACCGTACCTATCCCACGATACCCAACTAGGTGGTAAAAATCTTAGATGTAAAGGCCAGGGTCTGCTAATCATATCATTCCACACTTCTGATCTAGATCCTCTAGACCATCCGTTACCAGAATATGCCAATCCAACACAGGCAGGATATGATCTGTAATCGGTCTGCAATTAATTACAACCGCTCCCTCTATTGCCTGGATCGAATATGTCCTTTAGACAATTAGTGGCTTCTTCGGTGACCCCTGCTTTAGAAAGGGTACCTATCATTCTAACCTTGTTGATCTCTTTTATGGTTTGGGTGCTACAGGCACTCACAGAGAGTGCCAATAGACCAATTAGGATTAATCGCATTAAGACCCTGTCACTAGGTGGATCTCATCACCTACCTTCTCAAAGCCTTCAATGAAAATGTGATGGTCATCTGACTGACCAATGAGCTTGTCGCATAGGGCCCAAACATCACCCCAACGATTGCTTTTAAGTTCACCTGCGACATCATAGTCCCAAACGGTACACTTGTTTCGGAAAATAGTGCCGACAGCAAACGGACTTTCTTCGCCCATCTTAATGCCTTCGCCATATACTGACCAACGGCTGTCTTTGATACCTGTTGCCAGAGCATAGTCATCAAAGTAATCCATCTCTGCGAAGAACTCTTTATCTTCGTCTGTGGCAGTATTGTTCGCTTCAAGAAATTCTTGAGCAGTTTGAAAATCGTCTAAGTTTGGCATGGAGCCCTCCATTGTTGAATTGTTAAAGTTAGAAAGTGGCCGAGCCTTGGTTCGCAAATGATCGGACTCTGGTTTAATATAACGTAAACTAGTATTCACCATTCATAACCACTTTCTAATTCCTTATTGTCTTTACAGTATATGATCTTTCTATTAAGAAGTCAACCTAAATTGGTTGAATTTGATATCCGTATGCCCAATGACCATTGTCTAAATCAAATGTGCATCTGTCTTTGTCTTCTAAGAAAACTTTCTTTTGATCGATACCATACTTCTCACCGTTCTGACAAAGTTCGATACCTGTTACCTTAGCCTCACCAAATCTGCTGTCGACCTTGGTTCCAATTTGTATATATTTTTTATTCATGTAGCCCTCCTAATTTGTTATTATATAAACATTATATGATCATTCGTCTGAAAAGTCAACCTTAATTGGATACTTAGGTTTCTTTTTTCTTTGATCTTTGATTACCTTAGGACGGAAAGGACTCTCAGGATCTCTCAACGCCTTTGCTTCAAAGTTCCTCTGCTTAGGTGCTTGAGGTTTACGGATTGGCTTAGACATAATCTGTCCTCTTTTTAAGGTTCCACTTTTCAATTACAGGCTTGCCGTATTCATCTTCGTCTACTGCAATGTAGGCCACAGTCTTTTTGACTTCAGCATAACGATAACCACTGTCGCCTCCTATCTGTCCTGAGGCAACCCAAACCTTGTGTGGTAAATTACCATAGTCCCAAAAGGCCTGTCCTTCTAGTTCATCTTTGTTCCAGGAGAACTCAAAGGTATTGCCTGCATCTTTTTCAACAAATGATCCTATAGGATCGATAGTATAAGTTAGGTATGCCATTACAGTTTCTCCATTTCGAAGTTATCATCATCTTTGATTAGAACCCAACGTCCGTCGAAGTGTCCTTTATCTGTCTGCTTCTGACTCCTAAGGCTCAAAGCAGGTTGACCTTTGAACTTATCAACATTCAGAACCAACCAATGATTGCCGTGCTGATTAATCCTGTTCTTTCCGTGTCGGGTCTTCGCTTTCAGTTTGACCCAATCGCCTTTTTCAAACATCTTCTTGTTCTCTACCCTGTGCAAAGTCCAACAAGTCAGCCGCCAATGCCGCCGCCTGTGCCCTAGTCAATTGAACTGAATCAAAGAACTTGTCTGCAGGTCCTCTGTTTTCAGTTGGGTCAAATCTCTTATGGGTCACTTGAACACAAGACCCTCGCTCTTTACCGCCGAAGAATCTTGTTAATGAAACGCCATTTGCGTGTGATTTTAATTCTGTAGACATATCGCCCTCCGATAATTGTTTCTTTATTGTCTATACAGTATAGACTCACGGAGGAGAAATGTCAACCGGTTTTGGTAGTCCTGGGGGGATTCGAACCCCCATCGCTCTCTAATCTGGAGACTTTGCCGAGTATAAGCCGGGTGTTTTACCATTAAACTACAGGACCACATAACCTTAATGAAGAACAGGGTCGTTTGGACGTTCCTCCTGATCAGGATGCCAGTGAGTGACATCGCCAGTTAGAAATCCATAATCGCAATAGAAAATAGACATTCCTGGCCATTCCTTTCCTTCTTCATCCTCATAGAGCCCTCCATAGAATCCTCTATGGCTTCCTACCACATCAAAGAAGTACCAACACGGTTCTCCTACTTCAGGCAGTCTTTCATTTACATTAATCCATTTCATATCTTTCTCCTTTCATAAAACAGATGGTGGGCCCCGCCGGACTCGAACCGACAACCAGACCGTTATGAGCGGCCGGCTCTAACCAATTGAGCTAGAGGCCCTGTTGTGTCTGTTGTTTTATGATATTCGGAATTCTTCTTTGACGTATCGTTGGAGCTCATGGTCACCAACGTCTTCGGGTAGTTCGTTCTTAAAGAACAATCTGTAAGAGTCGGAACCATATTTGCCAATGCCATACAATTCTGCGGCATCCTCTCCGTCCCAATCTAAAAACTGTTCACTCATTCGATACAATCTTTCTGCTCTTACTCTCTTCATACCTAAGGGTTCAATAACATCTTCAATCTGTCTGCTCGTTGCATTGAGCAAAGACTGAGGGTTAGGCCAACGTGAAAGGAACTTAGGCAATACCTTCTTCACTTGTTTCCTACCTGTTAGGTTAAGCATGATGACCCCTACCATATGTTGCCAAGGGCCATCAATCTGTTGTTGGACCATAAGGTCATCTCTAAGAGGCGTAGACAATTTCTTTAGCCTTCTCATATAATTTAGGATCGCCTTTGTCAATCACCTTTAACAATTCTTTGATCTCCGCCACATAAACTTCTGCGAACTTTGGATCATAGACTCTAATGTCCTGGGTGTTTGAAATGACGTCTGCATATTTTATGGTTTGAACTTCGGGAGCCTGTTCAGCCAAGAAATCTCTATCCAATCCTTTTCTAACTTTTCTGTTTCCGTCTTCAGGCTTGGATACTTCTGTCATGCCTTTAACTAAATCTGCAACCTCAGGACTTGTCTTTTCTGCGATATCCTCATAGGTAAATTCTGTGTCCTCTATTACGTCATGCAATAAAGCGGCCGCGATCATTTCATCAGTGCCACCTGCTTCTTCAACAATGGTAGCAACTTCAACAGGGTGAATGATATAGGGCAAGCCAGAATATTTTCTAGTCTGTCCTTTGTGAGCTTCACCTGCCAACATTTTCGCGGCTGTGATGATAGGTGTATCTTTCATTCTATTCCTCTACGTATTCAACTTCGTCGACATCCCAAATCTGCGAAAAGGGAACAACGAATTCTTTTTTACTCTTTTGATCAAGTACCTTGACCAATTCTTTTTCAGAGTCTCTCTGAATCAATTCACCAAAGCCTTCATACCACCCTAGTCCTTTCAAAGGTGTATCACTTAGGCCTGGAATTCGACCATACTCATCTAGAATATGTTCGATCTTAAACTTGCAGGCATAAGACTTGCCTGGTGTGACATTTCTAATATCAATCATTTTGTCTGCTCCATAATACCACTGATGGTAAGTTTCTTTTCGGTGATCTCTGCAAGCCAATCTGCAAATGAATGGATCCAACTTCTAAACATATCTAAGATACCTTCGTGTCCTCCATTTAGATATAGGTATGCCATCGATGCACCTATTGAAATATATATAATCGCCTTAATCATTATTCGCCTCCGTATGTGATCCAGTTCCTATTTCTGGGCTTCAACAACGAATAAACGTGCTTCACTCTATAATTATATGTGGTTTCATTCAGAGCAAGATTAGTAAGATGCTTCTTCCACATATTTCTGTAGAGCGGATCTAGGTCCGGATTATCTTCGAGCAACCTTTTTATCGCGGTTGCTCGTTGAAATTGTTTATCCTCTGAATAAGGTCCCATTATGCAATCTCGTTAATCTTTGTCAACATGGTTGCAGGAACTCTCCACTTCTCCCCACCAATGTGAGTTGAAACAATGACATATTTCTTGTTGACTTTTTCAACGGTTGCATTAACTTTGCCACCTGTCCTTTTTGAAGTGAATTGAACCATATCACCTACAATAAAGTTTCTGATAGCCTGCTTGGCTAGAAACTGTCGTTTGAGTTGAATTGCCTCAACTACCTGATGAAGTTGATCACCGTCCATTTGATAGATCAATTCGGATGCCTTGGTTACTAAATTTGTCATTTGTGCCTCTCTTTGTTGCCTTATTGTTCTTACAGTATAAGGTCTTAGTAGATAAAAGTCAACCTATTTTGGATAACATTTCCTGCCGATCTACAAATCGTTTGGCCATTTCTAGTAAGAAATTATCATCACTGTGATTTCGGGCATTGTTATACCAAGTTGAGACAAGTCTTACATTGCCTTTGACATATCCTTTTGAGTTATCAATCCTGTCTAAAGAAACAGACCTCAGGTTTCTTTCTGCTCGGCTACCTGCTTCATATTCCATAGCAATACCTGTCATAGGACAGAATCCTTGTGTGCCAATATAAAGGGTCTCAATATAATCATCTGTAAGATCAAAATCCATACCTTTCTTCTTTGCACGAGATTTGGCTCCATTCTTGAGCTCATTTAATTTTCTTTCCATTGATGTAATCTGTCCCATTTTTTACTCCTCGTTATGTTTTAGAATTTCAGGGTTGCTCTTTGGACCTTTGTATTTCAAGAATCCTTGTTCAATCAATTGATCAATGCAATCTGCAATACCAATCTTATGACCAGTCTTACGACCCCAATACAATCCTAAGATCGTTCCTACCATGTAGGACATGAAAATAAAAACTATCTCAATCATAGTTCATCGCTCCTTCTACCTTTGCTACCACAGCCTTTGAGTGCTTACATTTACCGTGAAAAGAAAAGCCGACACATTCACATTCAAATCCTTTGTCGGTAAGGACAACCTGATATTCGTTGCCTTTCGATCCCTTCACAGGCCATTCAATACCTACCATCCAATGATCCTTAGGGTCAAAGGAAGTAGGCATCAAATAATGTTTCTTAAACTTCTTAGGCATATTGATACTTGGACCACTTTTCGTTCCAAGCCTCTGCTAAATGCTCTTCGATCTCCATATCGTTATAGAAGGCATACATTTTTGGATAATGTGGCTTCATTCTTACAACGAACTCGTTGAATGCTTCGCACTCACCTACAATTTTATCTGCGATGGTATAAAATTCTTCTTCC
>CENG01125254.1_pt1 | contig 10532 bp, 10 predicted proteins | sample 530131 | NCBI WGS metagenome assembly CENG01 (sample SAMEA2591057, study PRJEB7988) | marine metagenome | biome: marine biome (ENVO:00000447); feature: surface water (ENVO:00002042) layer; material: saline water (ENVO:00002010), including plankton (ENVO:xxxxxxxx) | depth 5 m
TCTGCCCAATTCAACCAGCAAACCGTGGAAGCAGCCACAGCACTTACGCAAGACGGAGATTTAAAATTATTCACTTGGAAAGATCAAGAAGGACAATCTGCTTTTTGGCATTCTTCAGCTCACATTCTTGCTCAGTCAATATTGGCTTGCTATCCATCGGCAAAATTGACTATTGGACCTGCGATAGAAAATGGCTTTTATTACGATGTAGACTTTGGTGATACCTCGATAAGCGAAAAGGACTTAGTGGCTTTGGAAAAACAGTTTTTGACCTTTGCCCGAGAAAAATATCCCTTCCAAATGCGAGCTGTTTCCAAGAAAGAAGCTTTGGAATACTACCAAAAAGAAAATAATTCTTACAAAATTGAATTAATTGAGGGGCTAGAAGACGGAACCATTACTTTTTGCGATCATGCCGATTTTACGGATTTGTGCCGAGGTGGTCACCTCCCCCACACAGGTTTTGTAAAGGCAGTTAAACTTCTCAATATAGCAGGGGCCTATTGGCGAGGAGATGAAAACAATACTCAACTCACTCGGATTTATGGAATTTCATTTCCCAAACAAAAAGAATTAACCGAATACCTACAACGAGTTGAGGAAGCAAAAAAGAGAGATCACCGCAAATTGGGGAAAGAACTGGAGCTTTTCACCTTCTCGCAAAAGGTGGGTCAGGGATTGCCCCTCTGGCTTCCAAAAGGAACGGCCCTCCGTGAGCGGTTGGAAAATTTTTTAAAAGAAGCACAACGCAAAGCCGGTTATGAGCAAGTAATATCTCCTCACATTGGAAATAAAGAATTATATATCACTTCTGGGCATTACGAAAAATACGGGGCCGATAGTTTTCAACCCATTGAAACACCCGTTGACGGAGAAACCTTTCTGCTGAAACCCATGAATTGCCCTCACCATTGTGAAATATACAAATCCCGCCCTTGGAGTTATAAGGAATTACCTAAGCGGTATGCGGAATTTGGTACAGTCTATCGTTATGAACAAAGTGGTGAATTGCATGGACTCACCCGGGTTCGCGGATTTACACAAGACGATGCCCATATTTTCTGCATGCCCGATCAGCTGGATCAAGAGTTCAAAAATGTTATCGATTTGGTACTCTATGTATTCGGTTCCTTAGGGTTCGAAGACTTTGTTGCACAAGTATCCCTACGCGATCCCAACAAACCAGAAAAATATATTGGATCTAAAAAAAATTGGGACTTGGCAGAAGCTGCTATAATCAATGCAACTAAAGAAAAAGGGCTCAACTATATCATTGAAGAAGGGGAAGCTGCTTTCTACGGTCCCAAACTAGACTTTATGGTTCGGGATGCTTTGGGTCGCAAGTGGCAATTGGGAACCATTCAAGTAGATTATAACCTTCCAGAACGATTCGAACTCACCTACAAAGGCAGTGATAACGAACTCCATCGCCCTGTAATGATTCACCGAGCTCCTTTTGGAAGTTTGGAACGCTTTGTCGCCATTTTACTGGAACACACAGGGGGAGACTTCCCTCTCTGGCTGTCTCCACAACAAGTGAGTATTCTATGTGTCAGTGAGAAACACGAAAAATACGCACAGAAAGTTTTAAATATCCTAGAAAATAACGAAATTCGCGCCCTCTTGGACAATCGAAACGAGACTATTGGAAAAAAGATTCGCGAAGCCGAACTCAATAAAATTCCATTTATGCTCATTGTCGGTGAAAAAGAGGCTGAAACCGGAAAGGTGTCGTTGCGAAAACACAAGGAAGGCGATATTGGAATTCTTTCTATGCAAAGCATGATTGATCGTATCCAACGAGAAATATCGGAAAGTATTTCTACATTTGAAGTGTAATTTAAAATAAGGAGTCATAGCAATACGAAGAAGACGAACCAACCGACCCGGACGTGTGATCAAACAAGATCCACACCGTATCAATGAAAAAATCACTGCACACGAAATTCGTTTGGTAGGGGACAATGTTGAGGTTGGGGTGTATAATCTCAATAAAGCTTTATCCCTTGCGCGAGAAATGGAATTGGATTTAGTAGAAATTTCTCCGAAAGCTAGCCCCCCAGTGTGTAAAATTTTAGAGTATAAGAAGTTTTTGTATGAACAGAAAAAAAGAGAAAAAGCCCTAAAATCCAAGGCAACGAAAGTCATAATTAAAGAAATTCGTTTTGGTCCCCAAACCGATGAGCACGATTATGAGTTTAAAAAGAAACACGCCATTAAGTTCCTTACAGAAGGAGCTAAATTGAAAGCTTTTGTTTTTTTCAAAGGACGTTCGATCGTCTTTAAAGAACAAGGACAGATACTGTTGCTACGATTGGCACAGGATCTTGAAGAATATGGAAAGGTAGAACAACTACCCAAGCTAGAAGGAAAGCGAATGATTATGTTCATTACGCCCAAAAAATAAAGTACAACGAGTAGTAATATAAAAGAGCATCATGCCTAAAATGAAAACCAAATCCAGTGCAAAAAAGCGGTTTAAGCTGACCGGCTCTGGTAAAATCAAAAGAAAGCATGCGTTCAAGAGTCACATTCTGACCAAGAAATCGAAGAAGCGTAAGTTGAAATTAACGCACTCTGGATTGGTTCACGATAGTGATGTGAACAGCATCAAAGAACAATTGCGTTTGAAGTAGAACGCAATGGTTATAAATTTGTTAAACCCTGATGGGTGGCTCCTATAAGTGTAGCAATACCGCCACCATCAAAAAAATTTAAATTATGCCAAGATCAGTAAACTCCGTCGCCTCTAGAGCCCGACGTAAAAAAGTTCTTAAACAAGCCAAAGGATATTTCGGAAGACGCAAAAATGTGTGGACCGTTGCTAAAAACGCGGTAGATAAAGCGATGAGCTATGCCTATCGAGATCGTAGGGTCAAAAAAAGAAATTTTCGCTCACTTTGGATTGCACGTATCAATGCGGGGGCCCGTCTTCACGGAATGTCGTATAGCCAATTCATGGGAAAAGTGAAAGCCAATAATATTGAGCTCAACCGAAAAGTACTGGCCGATTTGGCCATGAATCATCCCGAAGCTTTCAAAGCCATTGTGGATAAACTAAAATAAGTCACAGCCTACTACTCGCTAAAAACCTGCTTCACGCAGGTTTTTTTTATTTTTACGCCATGATAAAGATTTACCACAACAATCGGTGCCGCAAATCCCGAGAAGCTTTGCAGTACTTGGAAAAAAATGGAATAGAAATACAAATTATTGAATACTTGAAAAATCCATTAAGTGCAGCAGAGTGGAAAAATCTATTTTCACAAATCGACAAACCGCCTCAAGATATGATTCGAACACAGGAGGCTTTATGGAAAAGTGATTATAAAGGCCAAGAAATCGATGATACAAAATTACTTGAAATCCTTACCAAACACCCCAAACTCATTAAAAGACCCATTGTATTAAAAGGTCAAGAAGGGATTTTGGCACAGCCGTTGGAGGCTTTGAAAGCTTTTCTATCTTCCCATTAAACCTTTGGTTACTTCTTTAGTCTAACACTAAAATCAACGGCAAGCGATTGACGGAATCTGAACTCTTACGTTTACTCAGCAACCCCAATACCAAAACACGAGGGTTTACATACCTTTTTGATCTATACAAGCAACGGCTCTACCATCACATTCATAGTATCACCCACAATCATCAATATACAGATGATGTTCTGCAGAATACATTCATTAAGGTTTATCATCATGTAGACCGTTTTGAGGGCAAAAGTTCCCTCTATACTTGGTTGTATCGGATTGCTTCCAATGAAGCTTTGAGTTTTTTGAAAAAAGAAGCCAAGCATCGACAAATATCTATTGATGAATTGCGGCTCTCGGCATTGAATAAACATCAGACAACAGACGATTTAGATATTCCTAAAATCGAAAAGAAACTGTCTAAGGCTTTGGCACAGCTACCCCATCGCCAAGCTATGGTTTTTTCAATGCACCATGACCAGCATTTGAAGTTGAAAGAAATTGCAGTGATTTTGGAAACTTCTTTAGGGAATGTAAAGTCACTGCATCACCTGGCACAAAAAAAAATTAAAACAATTTTAAAACAGGATTAAACCTTTGACGTATTATTGCGTCTAATAACTATGACATTGAAAAGACGATTGTTATATAATCCTTCAAAGGATAGCTATTTTACGGATTTGGAGGATCGTGTGTTTTCCGAATTGGGTATTGAACCTATTCGCTCTCCTAATCGATCCACTCCATATCCTGTTGCAAGCTGGTCTTTAGCAGCGAGTATTGCCTTATTAATTGGAGCCGCTTGGTTGTATTCACTTATTTTTCCTACTGTTGGTATTGACCGTTTGGCTACCGATGAGATTGCCACCTTTTTGAGTGTAGATTATGAATCTGAACGCTATTTGGATGAAGCTATCCTAGCGATGGGGAATGAAATAACGCTTAAATGGCACGAAGAAGAACTCACTAACGAAGATGTCACTCTATTCTTAAATGAAACTAATGACAATTATTAGAACACATACTCCAACCCCCCTCAAACCGAAACGTTTGATACTTTGTTTAACATTACTTTTCAGCATAGGAATATCCCAAGCCCAAAATCGAGGTCATTACAAAAAAGAATACCAACAAAAAATAAAGGCCTACCGTGTTTCCTATTTTACTGAGGAACTGGATTTGACAGTTGAAGAAGCTGAAAAGTTTTGGCCATTGTATCGTCAATACGATAAGCGCAAAGATAGCCTACACCGATCCTATTCCCATCGACATAAAACACTCCGCGATAGCCTATCAGAGATAACTGAAGAACAAGCCCTTCAACTGCTAAAACAACAACAGCAGAAAGAAACCCTATTATTGCAACAAAAGAAGGAACAAATAGAAGCCTTCACAAGAATCATTGGCCCCAAGAAAACTTTTAAACTAATGCATTTAGAACATCGTTTTCGACAACGACTCATTGAAAAAATACGAAAAAAGGAAAAAGAACATCAAGAATAAATACTAATTATATTTCATTCCCATCCGTCAAAAAAAAGCTATGAAAAAAAGACACTTTGGGATCCTATTCCTTCTTGGAATGCTATTTGCCTATGGGCAAAGGCCTGGGGGTCCACCAAAATTGGTGATTACAGGTAAAGTAATTGATAAAGAAACCAATCAGCCGCTAGAATACGCAACAATTACCTTGAAAAACAAAAACAGGCCCGATTTAATTCAGGGTGGAATCACAGATGCTGAAGGAAATTTTCGAATCGAATCTTTTCCAGGCCAATACGATATCAATGTTGAATTCATCAGTTTTGCAACTTACAGCCAGAACGATGTATCCATCAAGTCGAGTTTGAATTTGGGAACCATTGCTTTGAAAATTGATGCCAACGAACTGGAGGAAGTAGAACTGGTAGGTGAACAAACACAAGTTGAAATTCGATTAGATAAGCGCATCTATAACGTGGGTAAAGATATTACAGTCCGTGGAGGCAGTGTGGCCGACGTCTTGGGGAATATCCCATCCATCACTGTAGATGTTGAGGGAAATATTGCCCTCCGAGGTAATAATAATGTTCGAATTCTCATCAATGGGAAACCCTCAGGCCTTATCGGTATTTCTGGTCCCGACGGGCTTCGCCAACTGCCCTCTGAATCCATAGAGAAAGTAGAAGTGATCACTTCGCCTTCAGCTCGTTACGATGCCGAAGGCACCGGTGGAATTCTCAATATAATTTTAAAAAAACAAGAACGTTCTGGCTTCAATGGTAATTTTAATATCAATGGTGGTGTCCCTGAAACTTTCCGCGGAACGGCAACCGTCAATTGGAAAACAAAAAAATTAAACCTGTTTTCAACCAATACTATTGGCCGCAGGACCAGTATTAGCAATGGATTGTCTGAAAACGAGTATTTCAATGGTGAAGAAGCCAATTCCTATCTCTTTGAAACCGCCAAAACAAATCGAGAACGGGATCAGTTATTTTTTTCCTTAGGAGCGGAATACTTTATTGACGATACCAGCAGTTTTACCTTAAATGGATTTTATCGAGACAATGAGGGTATTAATGATGGTGTTGTTACCATTGATGAACTGAATGCCATTGGTGGAAATCGTATTTCCACTAACGAGCGCAAGCAATATGAACCCGAACTTGATGAGTCTTTTCAGATCTCTGGACTTTATGAAAAAAAGTTTAATGACAAAGGGCATGAAATCAGTGCCACCTACCAGTATGAAGAAAGTGCTGAAGATGAGTTGGCACAAATCACAAGCCTTCAAACCTTTCCTTTCACAAGAATCAACAACAACGAAGAAGTGACCACACTAGAGTCACAAAAGAGAATCTTGGCTCAAGTAGATTATGTCTATCCCTTAGATGAGAATACCCAAATAGAATTGGGATATCGTGGTACTTTTAATACGATTGAAACCGATTATGAAGTCGCTTTTATAGAAAACAGCGTTCGTACAACCGATATGGATCTAACTAACGTATTGGTGTATAAAGAATATGTGAATGCAGCCTATGCTCAGTTTGGGAAAAAAATTGATCAGTTTTCTCTTTTACTCGGGTTGCGAATGGAGGACTCCAATATCGTCATTGACCAAAGAACAACCAGTGACTACACCAACAAACGATACACGAATTGGTTTCCTACAGTCAACCTCTCCTTTGAAATCGATGAAAAGGAAAACATTACCCTTGGCTATGCCAAAAGGATTCGTCGCCCTCGAGGATTTTTCCTAAACCCCTTTCCCTCACGAAACAGTATCACCAACTTCTTCCAAGGAAACCCTGATTTGAATCCTGCTAGCACCGGGAGCTTTGATTTGGGTTACTTGAAACGCTTCAAAAAATTCACTTTAAATGGATCGATTTATTATCAACGCACAACGAGTAACTTCCAATTTGTTAATGAAGATACGGGAGAAACAGTTATCATAAGTGGTGATCCTAACGATTCTAATTCTGATCTTGTAATCGTACCCGTATTACGTAGAGGCCCAATAAATCTTTCCAAAAACAAACGCTACGGAGGAGAGGCTAACCTAACATTTACTCCGAATCGTAAAATTCGTTTAAATGCCAATTTCAATGTTTACAGCAATGAAGTCATTGGAACCTACAATGGGTTTGTCTTTGACGCCAAAAATGTAAGCTGGTCTTCGCGGTTTGTTTCAAGTATTAATTTTGGTAAAGGCCTTAGCTGGCAAAATCAGCTTTTTTTCCGTGGACCACGGGTAACCGCACAATCCAAAAGTAAACCGCTAGGTGGATTATCTACCGCCATTAACAAAGACATATTTAAAGACAAAGGGACTTTATCCTTTCGGATCAGTGATGTATTCAATTCTCAGAAATATCGCACAGACACCTTCACCGACACGTTTAACAGTTATACCGAATTCCAATGGCGGCAACCCACGTATATTGCCACCTTTACCTATCGATTGAATCAAAAGAAAAACCAGAGACGCCGACGAGGCGGATATGGCGGTGATGACGATGGTGGATATGGCTATTAACTAAAAAAGCGTCTGTAAACAGACGCTTTTTTTATTCGGTTTGTCTTTTTTCGGTTCGCCATTCATCAAAGCGTTCCTTAGCAGCACCAAAGAGCCAATATGGAATTACAAAAGTGAGAAGAAAAATCATCAACCAAAAGCCGATGGTGAGGATGCTTAAGAAAGCGAGAAAGCCTAAGTATTGGTCAAATTCAAACATATCCAAAGTTTGATACAAAAATACAACTAAAATTGAATTGTTTCTTCTAATGAATTATATTTTTGTAGAAGCAACTGTATAATCTAAGACTGCCATGAAGTATCGTATCGAAAAAGACACTTTGGGAGAAGTAAAGGTTCCTTCCGAGGTTTATTGGGGGGCACAAACCGAACGCTCTCGCTCAAATTTCAAAATAGGCACTCCTGCATCTATGCCCCTTGAAGTTATATACGGTTTTGCCAATTTGAAAAAAGCTGCTGCCCATACCAATTGTGATTTGGGTGTGTTGAGTGAGCAAAAGCGGGATTGGATCAGTCAAGTTTGTGACGAAATTCTAGCAGGCAAGCACGACGATCAATTTCCATTGGTCATCTGGCAGACGGGCTCGGGAACCCAAAGCAATATGAATGTTAATGAAGTGATTGCCAATCGAGCGCATGTTTTGGCAGGAAATCCCCTAGGACAAGGAGAGAAAGTTCTTTTACCGAACGATGATGTAAATAAATCCCAATCCTCAAACGACACTTTCCCTACGGGGATGCATATCGCTGCTTATTCCAAAATAGTAGAGGTAACCTTGCCTGGAATTAGGAATTTACGGGATGCATTGCTAGAGAAGAGTTCTGCTTTTTCCAAGGTGGTGAAAATAGGGAGAACCCACTTGATGGATGCAACTCCACTGACCCTAGGACAAGAGTTCTCAGGGTATGTTTCCCAACTTGACCACGGAATAAAAGCGCTAGAAAATACACTCCCCCATTTATCCGAACTAGCCCTGGGAGGAACGGCTGTGGGAACAGGAATTAATACACCTAAAGGATATGCCGAGAAAGTGACTCAATATATTGCTGCTTTTACTGGTCATCCATTTGTTTCGGCTCAAAATAAATTTGAAGCTCTTGCGGCACATGATGCCCTTGTGGAAAGTCATGGTGCATTAAAACAAATAGCCGTATCCTTAAATAAAATAGCCAATGATATTCGCTTGTTGGCTTCAGGGCCTCGCTCCGGAATTGGAGAAATACAAATTCCTGCCAACGAACCTGGAAGTTCTATAATGCCGGGAAAGGTGAATCCAACCCAATGTGAGGCTGTCACTATGGTATGTGCACAAATCATTGGAAACGATGTAGCTATTGCCTTTGGTGGAGCCCAAGGGCATTATGAATTAAACGTATTTAAACCAGTAATGGCTGCTAATATTATTCAATCGGCAAGCTTACTAGGAGATGTGTGCCATAGTTTTACCAATCATTGTGTAAAGGGAATCGAACCCAATTACCAACGAATCCAAGAATTACTCAACAATTCCCTGATGTTGGTCACCGCATTGAATACGAAAATTGGTTACTACAAAGCAGCTGAAATAGCAAACAAAGCGCATGAAGAAGGGACAACTCTTAAAGAGGCTGCTGTTGCTATAGGCTATCTTAGTGCAGAAGAATTCGATGAATGGGTACAGCCAGATAAGATGACAGGACATGGAAATTGAACTACAGATACTCCCCTATCAACCCAAATACAAAAATGATTTTGTTACCCTGAATTTGGACTGGCTGGAAGAGTATTTTGAGGTTGAACCATATGATAAAAAAATACTGGAAGATTGTGAAAATCAGATTCTAGCCAAAGGAGGGCATATTTTTTTCGTCCTACAAGAGGCAGTTGTAGTAGGTACCTTTGCTTTTATGAAAATAGAGAACGGCGTTTATGAACTGAGTAAGATGGCTGTTCCAAAAAATTTGCGCGGTGCCGGGATTGGCAATCAGATGATGGCATTTTCCATACGCTTTGCCGAGCAACACCATTGGCAAAAACTATTGTTGTATTCCAATACAAAATTGAAAAATTCAATTCACCTCTACCGTAAGTATGGATATGTAGAGATTCCCCTTGAATCCAACGCTCCGTATCAACGAGGAAATATAAAAATGGAGCTTATCCTCGATTAGAGTGTTTTATAACGAATGCGCTTGGGAATAATTTCAGTCCCTAAGCGTTTTTTCCTATTCTCCTCATAGTCTGAGTAGGAACCTTCAAAATAGTAGACCTGTGAATCTCCTTCAAAAGCAAGAATATGAGTGCAAACTCGATCTAAAAACCATCGGTCGTGAGAAATAATAACGGCACAGCCTGCAAAATTTTCAAGCCCCTCTTCAAGGGCTCGAAGTGTATTCACATCTAGGTCATTTGTGGGTTCGTCTAATAAAAGAACGTTGCCTTCTTCCTTTAATGCCATGGCCAAATGCAAGCGGTTGCGTTCGCCACCCGATAAGGTGTTTACCTTTTTATTTTGCTCGTTTCCACTGAAATTGAAGCGACTCAAATACGCCCGTGAGTTGACTTGTTTTCCTCCCATCATTATCAGGTCTTGTCCATCGCTAAAATTTTCCCAGATGGATTTTTCAGAAACAATTGAAGAGTGCGACTGATCAACATAAGCTACTTTAACGGTGTCCCCCACAGAAAATGACCCTGCATCGGGAGGCAATTGATTCATAATCAACCTAAATAAAGTTGTTTTTCCAGCTCCATTGGGCCCAATAATTCCAACAATTCCTGCTTGAGGAAGTCTAAAAGACAAGTCTTCATATAATAATTTATCATCAAAAGCTTTTTTTACTCCCTGCGCTTCTATCACTTCCGATCCCAACCGAGGCCCATTGGGAATATAAATCTCCAGTTTTTCTTCCGTAGCTTTTTGATCTTGACTCAGAAGTTTGTCATAATTACTCAATCGGGCTTTTTGTTTGGCTTGCCGTCCTTTGGGGTTCATTCGAACCCACTCCAGTTCTCGCTCCAACGTTTTCTGTCGTTTAGAGGCTTGTTTTTGTTCCTG
>CENG01096997.1_pt1 | contig 10515 bp, 8 predicted proteins | sample 530131 | NCBI WGS metagenome assembly CENG01 (sample SAMEA2591057, study PRJEB7988) | marine metagenome | biome: marine biome (ENVO:00000447); feature: surface water (ENVO:00002042) layer; material: saline water (ENVO:00002010), including plankton (ENVO:xxxxxxxx) | depth 5 m
ACCACACTTATGAAGCTATTTCTTATAACTTTCGTCCTATTAGCTCTTGCTTTCGCTGGAATTGCTATTAAAATTTGGGCAAAAAAGGGAGGGGAATTTTCTGGTACTTGTGCCAGTCAAAGCCCTTTTCTTAACAAAGAGAATGAAACTTGCAGCTATTGCGGAAAATTGCCTTCGGAGCAAAATTGCAAAACAAACCCTCAGCACAATTAATCCTGTTTCTTCAATCTCCCTATGAAGAATGTTAAACTTGTTATTGGAAAAGCTCAAAAGCAAGATCAAAAAGCTTTCAACGAACTTTTCAATTATCATTGGAGTTATCTCTATAATTTTCAGTTGAAAAAAACTGGAAATAAAGATTTTGCGGAAGAAATTTCAATAATTACATTCGCTCGAGCCTTTGATCGAATCTCTACTTTCAACGATCAATTTGAATTCAAAACTTGGCTCTTGACCATTTCTAAAAACATTTACAACGATTTGTTGAGAAAGGAAAATAATAAAATAAATCTCCAAACACTTTCCTACTCCTCAGATCTTCAGGCGTTTACCAATGAAGATCAACCCTCCCCAGAAGATATTTTGATTACTAACCAAAATCTGGAATCTTTACTTAATAAGATTAGGTCACTCAAAAAAGACTATCGAAAAATTTTGCAACTTCGATTTTTTGATGGACTTTCTTATAAAGAAATCAGTACAAAAATGGATCAACCCATCAATACTGTAAAAGTAAAACTCTTAAGGGCCAAAAATTTACTGAACCAAAAAATTAAAGAAGATGCTGACTAGGTTAAAGAAATTAGGTCCAGGTTTGCTTTTTGCAGGAGCAGCCATAGGGGTATCTCACTTGGTACAATCTACCCGAGCTGGTGCCGATTTCGGATGGGGGCTGATATGGGTACTGCTCTTGGTCAACCTTTTCAAATATCCCTTTTTTCAGTTTGGACCCCGTTATGCTTTGGCCACTGGAGAAAGTTTACTAGATGGGTATTACAAACTGGGAAAAATTTATTTGTGGATCTATTTTTTTCTCAATATGGCCACCATGTTTACCATCCAGACTGCTGTTACCATTGTCACAGCAGGATTGGCTTCCAACCTCTTTGATGTCGATACCGAAATCATTTATTGCAGTATAGGTGTAACAGCGTTCTGTTATAGCATATTGTTAATCGGTCGCTACCAGCTTTTGGATAAAGTAATCAAAGCCATTGTGTTGGTTCTTACCATAAGCAGTATACTGTCTCTAATGATTGCCTCCTCAAAAGGAAATGCTTCCCTTGAATTTACGCAAGTATTTCCCGAGGGAGCTGGATTGTTGTTTGTCATCGCTTTTATGGGTTGGATGCCTGCCCCCATGGACATTTCTATTTGGCATTCCATTTGGGTTTTAGAAAAAAAGAATGACCTGAAAAACAAACTATCCCTTAAAGAAGGTCTTTTTGATTTTAATATTGGCTACCTGACGACGGTTGTTTTGGGGGTTTGTTTTGTAGGCTTAGGAGCGCTTGTTATGTTTGGCTCTGATCTCGAATTCTCCAATAAAGGGAATGAATTTGCAGGCCAATTGATCGAACTTTATACCTCAAACTTGGGTGAAAATTGGTATAGTGTAATTGCCGTTGCCGCCTTGACTACTATGATCAGCACCACCATTACCACTCTAGATGCCTCTCCAAGAGCTATGTCTAAAACCGTACAATTGCTCTTTCAACAAAAAAACAAAGATTATTATATGCTTTGGATCACCATTCTGGCATTGGGAACTTGCTTGATCTTTCTTTTTTTACTTTCCGAAATGGGACTTTTGGTTCAAATTGCTACTGTTTTGTCATTCATCACTGCCCCTTTTTACGCCATCCTCAATTATCGTTTGATCACCAGTAAGCATATGCCCACCAAGGATCACCCCTCTCATAAAATTAAAATTCTTAGTCTTTTGGGAATCATTTTCTTGATCGGCTTTACTGGAGTTTACCTTTTGAGTCTCTGAATTTAGTTTGTATCTTTGAAAAAAATATTTTTTGGAAATAGCAGAAAGGGAAAATAAGGGCGTTGGCAAACCAAAATGGATCAGAGTAAAACTTCCTACAGGAAAAAAATACACCGAACTAAGAGGGCTTGTAGATCAATATAAACTCAATACCATCTGTACTTCAGGTAGTTGTCCAAATATGGGTGAATGCTGGGCAGAGGGTACTGCTACCTTTATGATATTAGGAAACGTCTGCACCCGTTCTTGTGGATTTTGTGGGGTCAAAACAGGAAGACCTGGAAATGTGGATTGGGAGGAACCAGAAAAGGTGGCACAATCCATTAAAATCATGAAAATTAAACATGCGGTAATTACCTCCGTAGATCGGGATGATCTTAAAGATATGGGTTCTATCATCTGGAATGAAACGATCAAAGCTGTTCGCCGATTGAATCCCAATACCACTTTGGAAACCCTCATTCCTGATTTTCAAGGAAACAGAACCAATATCGATCGTATCATAGAAGCGGCTCCCGAAGTAGTTTCACACAATCTCGAAACCGTAAGACGATTGACCAGAGAGGTGAGGGTTCAAGCCAAATACGACCAGAGTTTAGAAGTCTTGAAATACCTCAAACAAATGGGGGTCAATCGAACCAAATCCGGGATTATGTTAGGTCTAGGAGAAAAGGAAGAAGAAGTTTATGAAACCTTACATGATCTTAGGAATGCATCTGTAGAAGTCGTAACCATTGGTCAATACCTTCAACCCAGCAAAAAACATTTACCCGTAAAATCTTTCATTTCACCCGAAACCTTTGAAAAATACGGAGCAGTTGCTAAAGATTTAGGTTTTAGACATGTGGAAAGTGGGCCTTTGGTTCGTTCATCATACAAGGCACACAAACACTTGAACTAGAGTCCTTTGATCATCTTTTCAAAAAACTGTTGCTCTTCCTTAAAAATAAAATCAAGTTCAATTCTAAGACAATACAGACTGTTGTTGTCTAATACTTTTTCGAGTTTGGCATAATCCTTTTCAGTCGTCACAATTATTTTTCCTCTTGCACGCTCATTTATCCTCTCCGCATCAGCCACCGAATAAGCATGATGATCTTTAAACTTGAGATGATCAAAAGATCCATATTGTTTTTCTAAATATTCAACCAAATGATGGGTATCCGCAATTCCTGTTACCAGCAAAAAGTCTTCGCCCGTCAATAAGGTCAAATCGAGCGTTTTTCCGTTTTGTGTTAGAAGCTTTGAATATTGAATCTTGGTGAAAAAAACGGGAACATTATTTTTGATCTTTTTTAAAAACTCTTCTTTTTGTTCTATAGAAAATTCCTCTGGTGTTCTGGTAACCAACAAAATATCAGCCCGTTTGACTCCCGATCGGAATTCTCTTAAATCTCCAGCAGGAAAAACAAAATCCTTAAAATAGGGCCGTTGGAATGATGAGGTCATGATCATCAATTGAGGGCGTACCCATCGATGTTGCATCACATCATCGAGGATGATAAAATCAATAAGATTCGGCATTTTTGCCAACGCTTTCACCCCGATGGCTCTTTTTTCAGATACCGCAACAACCGTTTCGGGATACCGATTGAAAAACTGATAGGGTTCATCTCCCAAAGTAGTAGGATTGTCCTTTGGCCCAGCAATGACCAAACCCTTAGTTTTTCTTCCATAACCTCTACTCAATGAAGCGATTCGAAAATCTTTCAATGTTTTGATGAGATACATGACCACTACCGATTTTCCTGTCCCACCCATGGCCAAGTTCCCCACTCCAATAGACTTTATAGAAGTGTTTTCACAGCGCAGTATTTCCCAATCAAAAAGCTTGTTCCTTATGGCCATAATACAACCGTAGAGAATTCCGAGTGGAAAAAGAAGTAAGCGTGCTTTTTTCAATTGATTGATAACTCTGTCAAATTTAGTAAATCCTGATTGTAAATGTAAAAAGATGGTTTTCCTCTACCAGAAAGATAATATTATATTTGCAATGAATAGCATTAAGATGAAGATTCAGGAAATACTATCCATACTGGAACAATGGGCACCGACCACCTATGCAGAAGATTTTGACAATGTAGGTTTACTCATTGGAAAGGCAGAAACTGAATGTACAGGAATACTGATTACACACGACGTATTGGAAAATGTAGTCGATGAGGCAGTGGTCAAAAAATACAATTTCATTGTTTGCTTTCATCCTATTATTTTTTCGGGCTTAAAAAATTTAACGGGAAAAACCTATGTGGAGCGTGTTGTGGCCAAAGCGATTAAAAACGATATTGCCATTTATGCAATTCATACCGCTTTGGACAACCTCAAGAAAGGCGTAAGTTACACTTTGGCCAATGCATTAGGACTAAGCGATATTCAGGTGCTGATTCCACAACAAAACACTTTAAAACAGTTGACTGTTTATGTTCCCAAGGAGAACGCATCTTCCCTTTTGGAGCAGCTCTATGAAGCCGGAGCAGGTGCTTTGGGCAATTATGACCAATGTAGCTTTGTGAATACGGGAACAGGATCATTCAGAGGGAATGAAAATACCCAACCCCATATTGGAAAACCAATGATAAAGGAGGAGGTTGATGAAGTTCAACTCAACTTGGTTTTCCAGAAACACTTGGAACGAAAAATACTTCAAACCCTTTTTGAAAATCACCCATATGAAGCGGTTGCTTATGAACTATACTCCCTTGACAATCAAAATTCGGAAATCGGAATGGGCAGTGTGGGAACGTTAAAAAAAGAAATGACTGAGGAGGAATTTTTGAAATGGGTAGGGCAAAAACTGGAAACAAAGTTCCTGAGGCACTCTGGATTCCTGGACAAAAAAATAAAAAAAGTAGCTGTGCTAGGAGGATCGGGAAGTTTTGCCATCACCAAAGCAAAACAAATCAAAGCCGACGCTCTGGTTACTGCAGACCTCAAATACCACGATTTTTTTCAAGCAGAAAATCAAATTCTTTTGGTCGATGGAGGACATTACGAAACAGAACGTTTCACAAAAAAATTGATACACGACCATCTTACCGAAAAAATGCCTAATTTTGCAATCGCTTTATCTAAATCGATAACCAACCCTGTAAAGTATTTTTCCGATGGCAAAAAAGAATGAGGTAACCGTAGAAGACAAACTAAGAGCTCTTTTCGATTTACAACTTATTGATTCTCGTGTAGACGAAATCCGAAATGTAAGAGGAGAATTACCTCTCGAAGTAGAAGATCTTGAAAACGAGATCGCAGGCTTGGAAAAAAGATTAGAAAACTTCAACCAAGAAGTGAGTGATTTTGATTTTCAAACCAAAGAACAAAAAAACAGCATAGAAGTTGCCAAGGAAGAATTCAAAAAATACGAAGAAAATCTAAAGAATGTTCGTAACAATAGAGAATACAACTCCATTGTAAAAGAACAAGAGTTTCAAGAACTCGAAATTCAATTGGCCGAAAAACGAATCAAAGAATTTGCCGCAAAAAAAGAGCTTAAACTTGAAGCCATTGGTCAGCTGGATGAAAAATTAAACGAGCGTAAAAAACATTTGAAAGCCAAAAAAGGAGAACTGGACGAAATCCTAAAGGAAACTGAAAAGGAAGAAGACCTACTGGGTAAAAAAGCCAAAGAGTTCCAAAGTAAAATTGAATCTCAACTTTTTGAGGCCTATCAGAAAATAAGAAAGAATGTTAAAAATGGTTTGGCTATAGTCGCCATCGAAAGAGGTGCTTCTGGTGGATCATACTTTACCATTCCCCCACAGATTCAAATGGAAATCGCTTCTCGCCAAAAAATCATCACGGACGAACACAGTGGAAGAATTCTTGTTGATACCGAATTGGCCAAAGAAGAGCGGGAAAAAATGGAGGCCATTTTTTCCTCCAAAAAATAGTCTTTTAGGACCGAATCAACCTCCCTTTATTACTGAGTAATTTTGTTGGATTAGTCAACCTATACTTGCTCTTTCCCTGTATTTTTTATCGCAGATTGTGGACGCTTACTTATTTATCTCCCATCACGACCAATGTCCCTTCCCAAACTTCTTTTGCTCCCAAATGGAAATAAGAAACGTTTTTAAAACCTGCCGCTTTAAAATAATTAATCCAAGTATCTTTTGGAAATAACTGCATAATGGAGACACCACAATCCTCCTGCCAAGTGTGACAGCTTGTGTTCTCATAATAAAAATCTATGCCCATGATTAGTTTTCCTCCTGGATTGATCCAAGAATCAAAAATATTCTGAATCAATAAATCGGGCTTTTCCACATAATAAAAAACCTCCATGGAATGCACCAAATCAAAAGTCATAGATGGAATCCAATGCCTAATATCCTGACAAAAATAATTACCAGTTTGATCAATAGATTTGGCCTTAGCAATCATGTGTTCTGAACCGTCAACTCCAGCAGCATATTGGCATTCTGGATGGTTGACCAATTTTCGCACTACCCATCCATTGCCACAGCCTACGTCCAAAAAACTAAATTTTTTTTGATCGGTAATTGCAAGTTCAAGCATTGCTTTGACAGCATCAGCATGCCCCTTGGCCATAGGCTCGTCTCGGCCGGACAATGCCCATTCTCCAAAAACATTTATTGGCTCTTTTTTCATGTCAACCAAGATAAGTAAAAGTAAAATTAGGATTTCATCCGTTAATAAATAAATCAATCTCAAACTTTTTGACTACAGCCTATAAGGACATAATCAATTTTAACAAAGACATAAGAGTCATTTAATATGTGAATTGTAATCGATAAATCCCGGAAATAACACCAGCGATTATAATTGGTGTGAATACCCTCATTTAGATAGGTTTTAATGGGTGATTATAGAGCAGACAGCTGGGAGTTGAATAAAAAAATGCCCAAATTCTTGGGCATTTTTTCTATGTTAAAAAGTACACTATTGAGCTGCGTTCTGCTTTTTAATTAGGTTAAGGGCAGAACCCTCTTTAAACCACTCAATTTGCTGTACATTATAAGTATGATTGGTTACTATAGTGTCTTTAGAACCATCGTTGTGTATCACTTCAATAGTTAATTGTTTTCCAGGTGCAAAATCCACCAGATCAATAAAGTTAAAGGTATCGTCTTCTTGTATTAAATCGTAATCCGATTCATTCGAAAAAGTAATCCCCAACATTCCCTGTTTTTTAAGGTTGGTCTCATGAATACGTGCAAAAGATTTTACCAAAACTACTTTTACCCCCAGGAAACGAGGTTCCATTGCGGCATGCTCACGTGAAGATCCTTCCCCATAGTTATGGTCACCTACAACTACAGTTTCAATACCCGCAGCTTTGTACTCACGTTGAGTATCGGGTACTCCACCGTATTCGCCCGTCAATTGGTTTTTGACAAAGTTTGTTTTTTCATTAAATGCGTTCACTGCTCCAATCAAACAGTTGTTTGAGATGTTATCGAGGTGACCACGGAAACGCAACCAAGGACCAGCCATAGAAATATGGTCGGTGGTACATTTACCGTGTGCTTTGATTAATAGTTTTGCTCCAGTTAGGTTTTCTCCATTCCATGGTTTGAAAGGGGTTAATAGCTGAAGACGCTCAGAAGTTTCACTTACTTTTATACTTACAGAAGAACCATCTTCTACAGGCGCTAGATAACCGTTTTCTTTTACGTCAAAACCTAATGGAGGAAGCTCCATTCCGGTTGGTGGATCAAGTTTTACTTCTTCACCATTTTGATTAATGAGCGTATCGTTAACGGGATCAAAATCCAATCGTCCAGAAATCGCTACTGCAGCAACCATTTCGGGTGAAGCAACAAAAGCGTGGGTGTTGGGGTTCCCATCATTTCGCTTTGAGAAATTTCGGTTAAACGAGTGAATAATGGAATTCTTTTCTTGTTTGTCTGCTCCTTCTCTTGCCCATTGGCCGATACATGGTCCGCAAGCATTCGTAAAGATTTTAGCATTTAGATCTTCAAAAATGGTTAATAGACCATCGCGCTCTGCGGTATAACGTACTTGCTCTGAACCTGGGTTGATACCGAATTCCGCTTTGGTGACTAACTTTTTATCAACGGCTTGTTTTGCAATAGAAGCAGCACGGGATAAATCTTCATAAGAGGAGTTGGTACACGAACCAATTAGTCCCCATTCTACTTTAAAAGGCCAGTCATTCTCTTTTGCTACAGTGCTCATGTCTGTAACCGCAGTAGCTAAATCTGGTGTAAAAGGACCATTGATATGTGGCCCTAATGTATCTAAATCTATTTCGATGACTTGATCGAAATACTGTTCTGGATTGGCATAAATCTCTGAATCAGCAGTAAGGTGTTCACGCACTGCGTTTGCTGCATCAGCCACATCATCGCGACCAGTAGAACGCAAATAACGCTCCATGGATTCATCATAGCCAAAGGTAGAGGTGGTTGCCCCTACTTCTGCTCCCATATTGCAAATTGTTCCTTTTCCTGTACAAGACAAGGATTCTGCTCCTTCACCAAAATATTCAATGATGGCTCCTGTTCCTCCCTTTACAGTAAGGATACCCGCTACTTTTAAAATAACATCTTTAGGTGCTGTCCAACCGTTTAATTTTCCAGTTAATTTCACCCCAATGAGTTTTGGGAATTTTAATTCCCAAGGCATATCAGCCATGACATCAACAGCATCAGCTCCTCCTACTCCAATGGCTAACATTCCAAGACCACCCGCATTTACGGTGTGTGAATCGGTACCAATCATCATTCCTCCTGGGAAGGCGTAATTTTCTAACACCACTTGGTGGATGATTCCAGCTCCTGGCTTCCAGAATCCAAGTCCATATTTGTTCGAAATGGATTCGAGAAAATTAAATACTTCAGCAGATGTATTACTTGCCGTTTTTAAATCTGATGTAGCACCATCTTTGGCTTGAATCAGGTGATCACAGTGTGTTGTTGTTGGGACGGCAACTTTGGGTTTTCCAGCTTGCATGAATTGCAACAGAGCCATTTGCGCGGTCGCATCTTGTAATGCAATACGGTCCGGGGCAAAATCAACATAATCTGCTCCACGGGTGTAAACACGATCAGAGGTGCCCTCCCATAAGTGGGAATATAAAATCTTTTCTGAAGCCGTAAGGGGCTTCCCAGTGAGTTTTCTAGCTTGTGCAACGCGCTCTTCCAAGCGAGCATAGACTGCGTTGATCATTTCAATGTCAAATGCCATAATCCTTTTAATTTGGGTAAATTTACAAAATTTAGTGTACGAAATTCTTCTGTTTTATATAATAAATAATGTTTCACGAATTAGATGGAGGTCCTTTAAACCTTGCGTCTAATGAGTTTAGAAACGTCTTTATCACTCATAAATCTTTGTCTGCTCAACTCCTCATCCCATTCAAGCCTGAATAATATTGTCCAAAGTTTCTGTAAGCACTAAAACCGAAATCTTGTGTTGAATTAATTTCTGATCTGATTTTATATATCTCTATTTTTTAGAAAAAACGTCCATAAAAAAGTTAATAATACTCATTGATGATAGGAGCAGTATTATTGAAAAATATTTGAGTTGGGCAAGTGTTATATATTGAGAAGGAGATAATATTTGGAAGAAGTATGAGGTTAGAATTAAGATAAATTTAGAAAGAAAGACTTAATAGGTCAAATAGAGCCACCCCTGAAGAACTTTATTATTATTAGACACCTCAATTATATAGTAATAAGATCCTGCCGGAAGCAAGTCTCCGGTTTGTTTAAAAGTTCCAGCCCAATCATTTTGGTAATTAATCTTCTTATAGACCTGAAGACCATTTCTGTCATAAATCGATACTTTTGATTTTGGGTAGTTTTGAATATTAATCACTTTCCAAGTAGCTTCATTACCACTCACACCGGGAGTTACAAGCGCTGATACAAATATTTGCTGATCAGAAAATCCATCACCATTAACATCATCATCTGAATTATCGCCTATCCCGTCACCATCAGAATCAACAGATTCATTAGGGTCCAGCGGGAAATCATCCATCCCGTCTATAATTCCATCTTTATCGGTATCTCTATTATTCGGATCACTTCCAATTTGATTTTCTTCACCATCTCCCAATAAATCATTATCCGTATCAAAAACACATGGATCTGTCCCGTTAAGTGTTTCTTGAGTGTCTTTAACCCCATCATTATCATCATCTTCATCTATTGTATCTCCTATCCCATCTGAATCACAATCAGTATCATTAACAGTAAAAATAGTACTTATCGAAGCAGACTTATAATCTGGTGTCGCAATTTGAATAGCTGAAATGGTACAAGAACCTATTCCTTTAATTATTATCTGATCATCAACTATTACAGCAATATTGGGATTACTACTAATGTACTTAATTATTCCAGGTCTATTTGAAGAAGGAGGTGATATTACAAAATCATCATCAATGATTAATTTATCTGGAATATTAAAGTTTGATAAAATAGTCATTCCTTGAAGAACTTTTATTATAAAACTTCTACTTACAGCAGGGTTAAATGAACTATTCCCAGGTTGACTTATCTCAATTTTCAACTCTCCAATACCAA
>CENG01049252.1_pt1 | contig 10495 bp, 10 predicted proteins | sample 530131 | NCBI WGS metagenome assembly CENG01 (sample SAMEA2591057, study PRJEB7988) | marine metagenome | biome: marine biome (ENVO:00000447); feature: surface water (ENVO:00002042) layer; material: saline water (ENVO:00002010), including plankton (ENVO:xxxxxxxx) | depth 5 m
AGCAAATCTAACTGCTCTAAAAATTCTTAATGGATCGTCAGAAAACGTTAATTTTGAATCTAATGGTGTATTTATATTTTTGTTATTAATATCTGTTAAACCATTATGATAATCAATAAGTTCCCCAAAATTATTAGCATTCAAAGATACCGCTAATGAATTCATTTTAAAGTCTCTTCTATTAATATCATCATGTAAACTCCCGGGTTTAATTATTGGATTTCTAGAATCTCTGGAATAAGACTCTTTTCTAGCACCAACAAACTCAATTTCATAATTTTTATATTTTAGGTTAGCAGTTCCAAAGTTTTTAAAAATATTTACTTTAATTTTTTCATCCAGCTTTGCCGCAAACTTATGGGCTAAAAAAATACCATCTCCGATAACTACTATGTCAATATCCTTAGATTTTCTTTTTAAAAAGTAGTCTCTAACAAAACCACCAACAACATAACATTCAATGTTATTTTCTATTGAAACCTTTGAGAGTTTTTTAAAAAAATCTAATTCTATTAACTTATTTAATAACATAATCTAACGAATGTTTAAAATCTCACCATTTTTTTTAAATTTTACAATTGATGAAGGTGTAATATTCCAGTTTTTCACTGGCAAATTTACAACATAGTCAACTTGTAATAAAATTTGATCATCTATTTCGGCAAATGATTGAGGAAATGGTTTATTACTGATATTTGCAGAAGTTGATACAATTGGTTTGCCCAGTAAATTAATTAATTTTTTACAAAATAAATTTTTAGTGATCCTGAATCCTGCATCATTATTTTTTGAAATAAGTAAAGGACTAATTTTTTTTACATTGCTATAAATTACAGTTGTTGGTTTTTTGAAATTTTTAATTATTGAAATAATTTTATCATTTTGTTTTTCAGCATAGTTTTCAACCATTTCAGTACTACTCACTAGTGACAACATAGGTATTTCCATTGATCTTTTTTTTATATTAAATAATTTCTCAACAGAAACTGTTTTGGTAGCATCACAGCCGATTCCCCATAAGGTATCAGTTGGATACAATATTATTCCACCATCATTAATTATTCTAAATGATTTTTCTACTTCTTTGTCTATTAGTTTTGACATTAGTTAAATATCTTTACTTCAAAAATAAGAATACTATATAAAAAAACAGTTTCATTTTTAATTCAGTAAAAATTATGTCAAAATATATTGGTATTGATTATGGTCAAAAAAAAATAGGTTTATCTATTACGGATGATGATAAAATATTTGCTTTTCCACTTGAAACAGTCAAAAGAATTGATTTTTTCGATTTTATTACCAAATTTCTTAAAGAGAATGATGTAGAAAAGTTTATAGTTGGTAAACCTACTAGAATGTCTGGAGAAAGTTCAGAAATTGAAACCGAAATCATTGAATTTATAAAAAAGTTAGAAAAAAAATTTCCTAAAATTCTAATTGTTAGATATGACGAAAGGTTTACATCAAAAATTGCAACTAAGTCGATTTTATCATCTGGTGCTAAAAAGAAAATGAGATTGAATAAAGAAATTGTAGATAAAATAAGTGCAACCATAATTTTAAGAGATTTTTTGGAATACATTACAAAGAATTCTTGAAATTTAAATTGTAATTTTGAAAATAAACTATATGGTTTTACCAATTTACGCATATGGACAAAATGTTTTAAAGCAAAAAGCCTCTGTAATATCATCGGACTACAAGAACTTAAAAAAATTAATCGATGATATGTACGAAACTATGTATGCTGCAAAAGGGGTGGGACTTGCTGCTCCTCAAATTGGGAAACCCATCAGACTATTTGTAATTGATACATCACCTTTTGATAGCGCAGAATTTGAAAAAGAAACTGGATTTGAAGTTGGAACCCTAAAAAAAACTTTTATCAATCCAACCATTGTAAATGAATCGGGTGAAAATAAAACTCTAGAGGAGGGTTGTTTAAGTATCCCTAGTATTAGAGAAAAAATTGGTAGAAAATCTAAAATTAAAATAACATACTGTGATGAAAATTTTAAAACAGTTAGTGAAGAGTATTCGGGTATTATTGCAAGGGTAATTCAGCATGAATATGATCATATTGAAGGGATACTATTTACCGATAAGATTTCTTCTTTTAAGAAAAAAATAATTAAAAATAAACTTCAAAATATTATGGTTGGAAAAGTTGATGTTGATTATTTTATGAAATACGTAAAATAAATTTGGTATTAAGTAAATATTATAAGGAGTTTAATTATAACTTGAGATTATCATTTCCAATTATAATTGGTCTACTTGGTCATACAATTGTTGGTATTGTAGATAACATCATGGTTGGAAAGTTAGATCCAGATAACCTTGCTGCAGTATCCCTTGGAAATAGTTTTTTATTTATAGCAATGTCAATTGGAATAGGTTTTTCAGCTGCAATAACCCCTGTAGTAGCTGAGGCAGATTCACAGAATAATTCAGACAGATTAAAAAAAGCATTTACTAATGGTTTTCTATTATGTTTTTTTTTAGGCTGTTTTCTATTTATGTTCATTCTAATATGTAAGCCTTTATTAAAATTACTAGGGCAGCCTCAAATTATTGTGGATTTAGCAATTCCCTACTTGGATATTGTAGCCTTTTCATTAATTCCTCTATTGATGTTTCAAGCCCTCAAACAATACAGTGATGGATTATCAATGACTTCATATTCAATGTATGCTACCATATTTGCAAATTTGATTAATATCCTTATTAACTATGTTCTAATTTTTGGAAAGTTTGGTTTCCCACAATTAGGTATAATAGGTGCTGCAATCGGAACCCTAGTTTCGAGGATAATGATGTTCATAGTTCTGTATTTACTACTGAAAAAAAATAAAATAATAATGAATTTTACCAAAGGATTTTTTCTAATCAATAAAAAAATATTTACTAATATAATTTCATTAGGATTTCCAACTTCTCTTCAAATGCTTTTTGAAGTTGGTATTTTTACTTCAGCTATATGGCTCAGTGGTTTATTAGGGGAAGTTTCTCAATCAGCAAATCAAATTGTACTTAATGTTTCTTCTTTTACTTTTATGGTTGCAAGTGGTCTTGGATTGAGCGCTTCAATTAGAGCTGGAAATCAAAAAGGACTTAATAATTATTATGAACTAAAAAGGATATCATTGTCAATACTTTTACTCGGTTTAATATTTGCACTAATTTTTTCATTATTGATATTTTATATGAGAGAAATTATTCCATTTCTCTTTGTAGATATTGATGATATCAATAATTATCAAAAGAATTTGAGTATTATTTCAAAGGCTTCTAGATTATTTATAATAGTTGCTTTGTTTCAGCTTTTTGATAGTGCTCAAGTGATAATTTTAGGGTCCTTGAGAGGTATGCAAGATGTCATAATTCCAACAATTATAATATTTATTTCCTATTGGTTTATTGGATTCCCAATTAGCTATTATTTTGGAAGTTTTGATCAATTTAAAGAAATGGGAATTTGGTTTGGACTTTTAACTGGCCTTCTTTTTACCTCAGTTTTTTTATATTTAAGGTTTAATCAATTAGTTAATCAAAAAATAGATAATGATTAAAAGAATTTTAGAAATTGATAGAGAGTTATTAGTGTTTTTAAATAATTTAGGATCTGAATTATGGGACCCAATATGGTTGTTGATAACTGATAAACTTACATTTATTCCGATTTTTCTTTTTATAATCTACAGGTTTTTTAAGGATTTTGGTGTAAAACAAGCACTGAAAATACTTTTATCTATTTCAATATTAATTTTATTCACTGATCAGTTTACAAATTTTATAAAAGCAAGTTTTGAAAGATTTAGACCGTGTAGTGAGCCTCAGCTTTTTGGTTTATTGAGAGATATTGATATTGGATGTGGTAAATACGGTTTTTTTTCTGCACATGCAGCAAATTCAGCAGCCGTTACATCATTCATATTACTTAATTTTAAAAGCTACAGAAAATCTTTAATTTCAGTGGTATTATTTTTTTGGGTTATACTATTTTCTTACAGTAGAATTTACTTAGGAAAACATTATCCATTGGACATTCTTTTTGGGTTAATCTTTGGAATTTCTGCAGGATATTTTTTTTATAGATTAATCTTAAATTTTAAGATTTTTGTGACAAAATAATTTTTTGATAGGCCTCAAAAACATCAACTTTATTTTCTTCAATTTTTTTAACCTGATTCTTGTATTCTCTTCTAACTCTTTCATTTTGATAAAAATTATCAATGATGGATTGATTAATTATTTTTTTGAGCCAGTATTTGTTTTGTTTTACTCTGTTTTTATAAAAAAAATTATTATCCTTTGTAAGTTTAAAATAGCTAGTAATTTTATCCCAAATTTCAATTATTCCCTTATTTTCAATCGAACTACAATTCATAACCTCAGGTATCCATCCCGATTCTTTTTTAGAAAATAGTTTTAATGCCATTTGAAATTCATTTTTAGCAATGATGGAATTATTTGTATTATCTCCGTCAGTTTTATTAATTATAATTAAATCAGACATTTCGATAATTCCTCTTTTTATTCCTTGCAGCTCATCACCAGATCCAGCAATTTTTAATAAAAGAAAAAAATCAACCATCTCGAAAACACTAATTTCATTTTGACCCACACCAACTGTTTCAATAAATATTATATTAAAGCCTGCAGCTTCACATAAAAAAATTGATTCTCTTGTGTTTTTTGCAATGCCTCCTTGAAAATTTGAAGTAGCTGTAGGTCTGATAAAAACATTGGGATTATTGGATAATTGGCTCATTCTTGTTTTATCACCTAAAATGCTTCCTTTGCTTATTCGGCTAGAAGGATCAATAGCTAAAACAGCAATCTTATTTTTATCATTTAGCAAGTAATTCCCAAGACTTTCAATGAATGTACTTTTTCCAGCACCAGGAATTCCAGTAATTCCAATTCTTATAGATTCACCTTTGTTCTTCTTAGCGTTTAATTTATTTAGAAGTTTATTAGCAAATTTTCTATGGTCACTATTATTACTCTCAATGAGAGTTATAGCTTTTGCGAGAGTCTTTCGGTTTCCGTCAATAATTTCATTACAAACTTGTTCAATATTTTTTGATAAAAAGGACAATAGGATTCTATTTGTTAGTTATTATCCATTCACCACTAGAAATTAAATTTTCAGCATGTTTATACTTTAATTCTTTTGTATCTCCAGTTTTTACATTTTTGATATTAACTCGATCATTTCTTCCAACCTTAGGCTGGCTTCTAACTATTGTTTCAACCTGTTGATTTGAAGATCTATTTGTAACTACTCTGTTTTGCTCTCTTAATTGATCAGAGTTTGGTATTTCTTCTTTAGACGTATTTAATTTAACTGGTTTTCTTTCATTTGCTTCTTTAACATTCTGATTATTTGAAGAAATCTCAGCCTTAAATAAAAAAGATAAAATCTCTTTGTTAACCTCGTCGAGTAATATTTTAAATAATTCAAAAGCTTCAAATTTATAGATTAGCAGTGGATCTTTCTGTTCATGAACTGCTAATTGTACAGATTGTTTTAGCTCATCCATTTTTCTTAGATGGTCTTTCCATGAATTGTCTAAAATTGCCAGTGTAATATTTTTTTCAAAATCAGTAATAAGTTGATCACCACCCGATTCAAATGCTTTTTCTAAATTAGTAATTACTTGAAGAGTTTTAACTCCATCAGAGAATGGGACTACAATTCTTTTAAATTTTTCTCTTTGGTTTTCGTAAACATGTTTAATAACTGGAAAAGCTAATTTAGCATTGCTTTCAATTTTATTCATGTAATGATTTAATACCACTTTATAAATTTTTTCTGTTATTTCATTAATATTCATAGATTCAAATGAATCTGAATCAATTTCCGTTGTAATTGAAAAATATTTAATAAGCTCAAATTCAAAATTTTTAAAATCATTTATATTTTTATTATCTGAAGTAATATTTTCACAGGTATTATAGATCATATTTGAAATATCAATTCTAAGTCTTTCTCCGGAGAGAGAGTTGTTTCTTCTTCTATATACTACTTCTCTTTGTGCATTCATGACATCATCATATTCCAAAAGCCTTTTTCTAATACCAAAATTATTTTCTTCAACTTTTTTCTGAGCCCTTTCAATGGAATTAGTAATCATTGAATGTTGGATGACTTCCCCTTCTTTTAACCCCATTCTATCCATCATTTTTGCTATTCTCTCAGCTCCGAATAAACGCATCAAATTATCTTCAAGAGAAACATAGAACTGAGAACTTCCTGGATCACCTTGTCTACCAGATCTTCCTCTTAGCTGTCTATCAACTCTTCTTGAATCATGTCTTTCTGTACCAATAATTGCTAATCCACCTGCATCTTTGACTTGATCAATCAATTTAATATCAGTACCACGTCCAGCCATATTGGTGGCAATAGTAACTTGTCCAGGTTTTCCAGCTTCAGCAACTACATCTGATTCTTTTTTGTGAAGCTTTGCATTTAAAATATTATGTGGAATCTTACGAATTTTCAACATTCTTCCAAGAAGTTCACTAATCTCAACAGATGTGGTACCGATTAATACTGGTCTACCAGATTTGGATAGATCTGTAACATTATCAATAACGGCATTATATTTTTCTCTTTTGGTTTTAAAAACTATATCCTCTTTATCATCTCTTTGAATGGGTTTATTTGTAGGTATTTCAATGACATCAAGTTTGTATATTTCCCAAAATTCTCCTGCCTCTGTTATTGCTGTTCCAGTCATTCCTGAGAGCTTGTTATACATTCTGAAATAGTTTTGTAAGGTGATTGTTGCAAATGTTTGTGTGGCAGCTTCAATTTTGACATTTTCTTTAGCTTCTATTGCTTGATGTAAGCCATCGCTATACCTTCTTCCATCCATTATTCTTCCTGTTTGCTCATCAACAATCAATACTTTATTATTCATCACTACGTATTGAATATCCTTTTCAAACAATGCGTATGCTTTAAGTAATTGGTTTATTGAATGAATTCTTTCAGATTTAACACTAAAATCTCTATACAACTCATCTTTTTCTTTTGCTTCGTCTTCTTTGCTAAGTTTTTTATTTTCAATTTTCGAAATTTCAATACCAATTTCTGGCATAATGAAAAAATTTGGATCATCTTTTCCAGATAAAAATTCAATTCCCTTATCAGTTAATTCAATTTGATTATTCTTCTCGTCTATTACATAATAAAGTTCTTTGTCAATTTTAGGCATTTCTCTGTTATTATCCTGCATATAAAAATTTTCAGTTTTTTGCAGTAACTGTTTTATGCCCTCTTCACTGAGGTATTTTATTAAGGCTTTATTTTTAGGAATTCCTCTAAAAACTCTTAATAAATTAAATGCACCTTCATCTGTCTCCTGGTTTGAAATTTGACTTTTAGCTTGAGAAAGAGTTCCTAGTAAAAACTTTCTTTGTGTTGATACAATTTTTTCAATCTTTGGCTTTAAATTATTAAATTCATGTTTGTCACCCTTCGGTATCGGTCCTGAAATTATTAAGGGAGTTCTCGCATCATCAATTAAAACTGAATCAACTTCATCAACAATTGCATAATTATGTTTTCTTTGTACCAAGTCATCTGGTGAATTAGCCATGTTGTCTCTTAAATAGTCAAAACCAAATTCATTATTAGTTCCATATGTAATGTCACAATTGTAGGCATTTTTTCTCTCAATAGAATTTGGTTTATGATAATCTATACAATCTACACTAAGTCCGTGAAATTCAAATATTGGAGCCATCCACGCACTGTCTCTTTTTGCTAAATAATCATTGACAGTAACTAAGTGAACACCTCTTCCCGTCAATGCATTTAGGTACACGGGAAGTGTTGCGACAAGTGTTTTTCCCTCACCGGTTTGCATTTCAGCAATTTTTCCTTGATGCATTGCCACACCTCCAATTAACTGTACATCGTAGTGGATCATATCCCAAACTATATTTTTACCAGTAGCATCCCAATTATTTTTCCATACAGCTTGGTTTTTCTTTATTTCCACATAATCTTTTGTTTGTGCAATCTTTAAATCAAAATCTGTAGATTTGACAGTAATATTTTTATTATTAACAAATCGACTAGCTGTTTCTTTGACAACTGCAAATGCTTTTGGCAGAATTTCTTCTAAGCAACTTTCAGAAATTTGATAAATTTCTTGATTTAGTTTATCGATTTTAGAAAAAAGAGATTCTTTTTGATTAATGTCAATTTGTTGCTCAATTTCTGATTTGATTTTATCAATTTCAATGAGAAGGCTTGACGTTGCATTAAAAATTTTAGTCTTAAAATTTACCGTCTGAGCTCTTAATTCATCATTTGAATAATCAGAAACTTCTTTCTGAAAAGAATGAATCTTGTCAATTATGGGATTAATTAATTTTAAATCTTTCTTAGACTTATCACCAACAAAAAATTTTAAAATTTTTCCAATCATTAATACAAAATTTGTGGTACTAGGAAATATTCATAAATATACAACATGTTTAACTAACGACGGATAATACTATTTAATAAGAAGTTTAAATAAAATCTTTAATATTCATCTTCATTCCAAAGATAATCTTCATCTGTTGGATAATCAGGCCAAATTTCTTGAATTGATTCATAGAGATCTCCTTCATCTTCAATTGCTTGTAAATTTTCAACAACTTCAAGTGGCGCACCAGTTCTGATTGAATAGTCTATTAGTTCATCTTTAGTAGCTGGCCATGGAGCATCACTGAGATAAGAGGCTAATTCTAAAGTCCAATACATGATGTATTTTTTTTTGCAAAAATAATTTTTTAGTGGAATTGTGCAAGTGATTCATGAAAAAATAATTGACAATCTACCAATATAACTCTTTGACATTTAATTTTTTACAAAAATACCTTGATAAGATAAAAAGTAAATCGGATAATCTATTCATATAAGCGGGAATATTAGGGTCTAGCTTTTCTATTTCATTCACATAAGAAATTTTTCTTTCTGCCCTTCTACAAACACATCTTGTAATATGTAGATATGAGATTAATTTGTGACCACCTGGAATTGTAAATTTAGTTATTGGAGTAAGGTTTTTATCAATTTTATCAATTTCGTTTTCAATATAATCAACATCAATTTTTTTGATTTGCAGTTTTTTATTGTCAATCTTAGTTACTCTTTTATAATCACTAAGAGCTAATAGTGATCCAATTGAAAAAAGTTTTTTCTGAATAGTTACAATAATATCATTTACTTGGTCATCATCAGATAAATCTCTTACTAATCCTAAAAATGAATTAAGCTCATCTATGTTTCCATATGCATCAACCTTTATATTATGTTTTTTTACAATTTCCCCACCAATTAGTGAAGTATTTCCTAAGTCTCCTTTTTTAGTGTAAATTTTCATTTATTTAAATTATCTACTGTTAAATATATCAAATTTGATTGAGAAGATATTTGAATATAAAGCAGTTGATTGATCTCCAATATCTGTAAGAGCATAACTAATTTCAAAATTTGCTAGATTAAAACCAATTCCAAAATTAGGCTGAAAAGATAAATTTTTTCTTCCTGAATAATCTAATTCTTTTTGAAAGTTTCCAGCACCAATTCTTAAAAAAACTAAATCAATGTACCCTATTTCTAATCCAAGAGCCGGGTTTATGCTTATTATGCTTGTGCTTAAAATATCGTTAGTTTCATCAAACATTAAAAAAAGATCAAATGCACTTAATAAACTATAATCATTTCCAAAATAGAAACCTTTTGAAAGCCCAAGTTGTATTTTTGGTATTGTAATTTCTCTCTTTTGTGGTAATGCTTGATTTTGTCCAATTATTGCATTTTGAATATCATTTATTCTGTTTTCATCAAATGACCAAGCATTGAAAGTAGTTGTTATATCTCTACCCATAATTCCAAAAGACCAACCATTTTTTGTTTGATATTGAATTCCAAAATCAAATCCAAATCCCCAGGAGTTAGCAAATTCCCCTATAATTCTTCTGAGGACTTTTACATTAATTCCGTAATTCATTCCAATTAAAAGATTTTTCCTAGCGTATGAAAAGATAAAAGCATAATCTGCTGCCGAAAATAATTCAATTCTGTCATAATCAATATTACCCTGATTATCTATAAGCTGTGTTGTATCTAAAATATTGTCAACACCAAACCTTATCATTGAAAAACCAATAGCAGATTCCCTGTCAATTTTTTTAGCATATCCCAAATAGTTGTAATTAGCAATATTTGCAAAATAATTAGAATGCATAATTGATATTTGGGAATTTTCAATCCCAATCAGGCCTGCGGGATTCCAATAGGAAGCATTCACATCATTAATATTAGAAACCACGGCTTTGCTCATAGAAATTGATTTAGCATCAACACCAATGTTTAAAAACTCGTTTGAATATTTTGAGCTGTTTTGTGAAAATCCGCTCAACGTGAAAATAAAGATGATGAAAATTTTAAATTTCATATTTTAATAACATATTACAA
>CENG01038656.1_pt1 | contig 10442 bp, 12 predicted proteins | sample 530131 | NCBI WGS metagenome assembly CENG01 (sample SAMEA2591057, study PRJEB7988) | marine metagenome | biome: marine biome (ENVO:00000447); feature: surface water (ENVO:00002042) layer; material: saline water (ENVO:00002010), including plankton (ENVO:xxxxxxxx) | depth 5 m
AAAAAGGTTTATGTTTAGATTTAATTTTTTTATAAATACTATAAATATTTTTTTCTCTCCCTTTTACTCCAACATCTGTTACGCCATTTGATTTGAGATTTCTTTTAAGTTCCTTTCTAATCTTAGATACAATTCTTTTCCTTCCACCACTAGATTTTTTTATGGCACCCTCTATTATTGAAGCTCTTATCGGATGAATGCATCTAAATGCAAGATCTTCAAGTTCAGATCTTATATCTTGCATACCAATTCTTAATGCTAATGGTCCGTATAACTCAATTGTTTCTTTAGATTTTTTAATTTGTTTAGGTCTTGGTAAGTGTTCAATTGTCCTCATATTGTGCAAGCGATCACAAATTTTTACTAAAAGAACCCGAACATCCTTTGACATTGCCAGCATCATCTTTTGTAAATTGTTCGCATCTGTTTCTGAAGCACTAGTGGTATCGATTTTTCCCAGTTTACTAACTCCATCTACTATTTCAGCAACATCTGTGCCAAATAATTTTTCTAAATTGTTTTTGTTTACGTCACAATCTTCTAAGACATCGTGCATCAAAGCTGCACAAATTGAATCAGGATCCATCCTAAGATCTAACAAGATGTTAGCAACCTCAACTGGGTGTGTTATATATTGAGAGCCGTCATGCCTTTTTTGTTTTTCGTGAGCATAAAAAGCAACTGAATAGGCTTTTTGAATTTTTTTAATCTCTTTGGTATTAAGATATTTTTTCGCAGATTTATAAAATTTATGTGGAAGTCTTATAAGGTGGTGATCAGAAAAATCTTTAATTAGTATGCTTGGGAGCGCATGTTCACTCAAAATAATCCCCTATATTCATTTATCCTATATTTTGATCTTCTTGATTGCTTGGTGCTGAAAACTCATCCAAAAGAACATCTTCTTCAAGGGTCTTTTCAAGAGTTTCACTGTCTAACAGTCCCTCTTCAATTTCTCTTAAAGCAACCAATGTAGGTTTATCATTATCCCACTCAACAAGTGGATCTCTGCTTGTTGTCGAAAGCTGTCTGGCACGTTTGGATGCCATTAATATTAAATCAAATCTACTTGGTATTTTTTCTAAACAATCTTCTACTGTTATTCTTGCCATTTTCTAATCTCCTGGGTTGTGTATTCTAATTCCAATTAGCTTTTTAATCCAATAAATCCTTTAATATATTTAAGTTCTTATCATTAGCATATTCAAAGTCATCTATAAATATAATATTCGAAATATCATCCAATGCTTTGTTAAAATTATCATTTAAAACAAGATAATCAAATGAAAAAGCATGATTAAGTTCTTTTTTTGCATTAATCATTCTCTTCTCAATAACTTCTTTTGAATCTAGGCCTCTTGCAATAAGTCTATTTTTTAATTCTTCCAAACTTGGTGGAATAATAAATATTGATATTGTGTCTTGTAAGCTATCTTTTATTTGAGTGTATCCTTGAACATCAATATCTAAAATAATGCTTATGCCACTCTTAAGTTTTTCATTGACAAAATTTCTTAAAGTGCCATATTGGTGGCCATGAACATATGCAAATTCAATGAATGCATTTTTTTCTTTTAACTCACTAAATTCTTTTTCATCAACAAAAAAATAATCCTTTGTATGAATTTCTCCATCTCGAGGTGGTCTAGTTGTTACCGACACTGACAATTGAATATTATCTTTATCTTTACTGATAATTTTTTTAATGATAGATGATTTACCTGCTCCTGATGGAGCTGCAAAGATGAATAATTTTGCACTTTTTGCATTATTCGACATTTTGTATTTGCTCTCTCATTTCTTCTACAAGTAATTTCATATCCAGCGCCAAGTTTTTTGTTTTTGGTGCATCCAGTTTCACTGACAAAGTGTTGGCTTCTCTGAATAGCTCCTGCAAAAGAAAGTCAATCTTCTTCCCCTTGCAGTTAATTTTGTTAACTTCTTCTTTTAACGATTTTAAATGAAAAAAAATCCTATCAAGCTCTTCAGCAACATCAAATTTTAAAGCAAGTAATACAACTTCTTGACTTAATTTTGAGTCATCAAAATCTTCAACAAGTTTTTTTATTTTTTGTTTAAATAATCTAATTCTAAATTTAAGATTAGACTTGTTAGCTTTTAAAATTTTTGCAGTCAACGACTCAATACCTTTAATTTTTTTGTTTAACACAATCCTAATTTTAGAACCTTCTTTTTTCCTAGAATCAATAAAAAGTTTTAATGCTTTGTTAAATTCTTTTTTAACTTGATTGATATTTGTTTGTTGACCAACTTCTATATTTACAATGCCAGGAATATCTTTTATGTCTTTAAATTTTAATTCAGTTAAATTCATAATTTTTTTTGCTGATTTTTCTAGCTTTTTTATAAGTTCGCCATTTATAGAATATTCTGTTTTCGAGGAAGATTTTATTTTTAATCTAACATCTATTTTTCCTCTATTAATTTGCTTAGAGATCGCATTTCTCATGTATTGATCTAAATCATTATTAGTTTCATTTGATTTAATAGATATTTCTAGAAATCTATGATTAACGCCCTTAATTTCTATATATATCTTAGAGTCTTTTTCAATTAAATTTGATAAACCAAATCCTGTCATGCTTTTAATCATTCAATTATTGTATTTGGCAATAAGATTAAGTGCTAGTCATATGAATCAAAAATGAGTCCAGTATTTTTTAATTTTGAATCATTATTAATAGACGAAGTAGAATTTTCACTACAATTAAAAATTTCGTAAGAGGAAAAATTAAAATCATTCTCTATAAAATAATTAATCGCTTTTGCTGCATTATTTCTATGGAGACAGTTAAGAGGTTTTTTTGTTACATCTGATTTATAGAGTCCTGAGAATCTTAAAATTACAAGTTTTTCTGCATACCTTTTTATTTGATTTTTTTCATAATCTAAAATAATTTTTCCTCTAAAGTCATCGGGATTTGTTTTGCTCTCTATAGGTATGCTTGATTTATTATTTCCATATACTCTAGTTGATGAAATAGAAATAAATTTTTCAAAAGATATTTTTTTAGACAACTTAAAAATATTCTCGGAGGAGCGAATGAATCCATCATTGTATCCATCAATATCTAATCCAATAGGTTTAGGAATAAAAACAAGGCTATGGAAGATTTTATTGTCAATTTTTGGTAATTCTGATGCAAGCCAGTCCCACTGAATAAAGTTTTTTATTTTTTTGCTATTGTTTCTAGATATTCCATATATTTCAAAAAGATTATTATCTAATTGATTGTGAACTCTTTCAGCTATATCTCCATATCCAATAATTAAAATTTTTTTCATCATTAAGTTTATTTAGTCAAAAAAAATCCAGGGATGCAACCCTGGATTTATGTTGTTCAATTATTTTAGCTAAATGCTTAAAAGTGGAGCTATAACCAAACTAACTATCGCCATAACATTTATAAGAATATTCATTGAGGGACCAGATGTATCTTTAAAGGGATCTCCTACTGTATCGCCAACAACTGCTGCAGCATGAGTATCAGAACCTTTGCCACCTAAATTACCTTTTTCAACATATTTCTTTGCATTATCCCAAGCGCCACCAGCGTTAGCCATCATCAAAGCAAGTGATACGCAGCCCAATAAACCTCCTGCTAACATTCCTCCAAGAGCTTGTGCGCCAAGTCCAAAGCCAACTATGGCCGGCATAGAAACAGCAATTATCCCAGGAAGCATCATCTTTTTTAAAGCAGCAGTAGTAGCAATTTCAACACATTTTTGTGAATCTGGTTCAGCTGTTCCTTCCATCAATCCAGAAATCTCTCTGAATTGTCTTCTAATTTCATTTATCATTTCGAATGCAGCGTCTCCAACTGCAGTCATTGTTATAGATGAAACCAAAAAAGGTATGCAAATTCCAATAAACATTCCTACAAGCACTATTGGATTTGTAAGTGCTAATGAAAATTCTGGATTCGCCTTAGTTACAACAGTTGAAAAAGCTGAAATTATCGCCAACGCTGCTAAAGCTGCCGCTCCAATGGCAAAACCTTTACCAATTGCAGCTGTAGTATTTCCAAGCTCATCTAAAGAATCAGTAATATCTCTAACCTCTTTACCCATTCCTGACATTTCAGCAATACCACCAGCATTATCAGCAACAGGACCGTAAGCATCAATTGCCATAGTTATCCCAACAGTAGCTAACATACCAACTGCCGCAATTCCAACACCATAAACATCTGCTAATTGAGTTGAAACAAATATTATTCCAGCTAATATTACAATTGGTATTACAACTGATTGCATACCTACTGAAAGTCCTGAAATCATTACAGTTGCTGATCCAGTTTCTCCAGACTCAGCTATTTTTCTTACTGGCTTTCCACCTGTGTAGTATTCTGTGATTAATCCTATAAGAACTCCTCCGACTGCTCCAGCAATAACACACCACCAAACTTTCATTTCTACACCTTCAAAAGAATCAACTATAAAGTAAGCCATAGCTACAAATATAACTGGTGCAAGAAGTGTTCCTGACCTTAAAGCACTTGCAGGTGCTTTAGCAGATTGAAGCTTTACGATAAAAATGCCAATTATTGATGCAATTAATCCAGTTGAAGCTAGAGCTAATGGCAGCATCATCATATCTTGGTTATTTAGAGTATAGGCAATTGCAATAGATGCGATCATTGCTCCACAATATGATTCAAATATATCTGATCCCATTCCAGCCACATCACCAACATTATCACCAACATTATCTGCAATAACTCCAGGATTTCTTGGATCATCTTCAGGTATTCCAGCTTCTATTTTTCCAACAAGATCTGCTCCAACATCAGCACTCTTTGTAAAAATACCTCCTCCTACTCTTGAGAAGAGAGCTACAACAGATGCACCCATGCCAAAACCTTCAAGTTTATGAGGATCGACTCCTGCCGGTATAAAAAAATAATATAAAGCTCCCAGACCAATCAGACCAAGAGAGGCAACACATAAGCCCATAACAGAGCCGCCATAGAAAGAAACAGTTAAAGCAGCTGCAGCGCCATCTTTTTGAGCAGCGGTTGCAGTTCTTACATTAGCTTTTGTTGCCGCATACATACCTATAAAACCTGCTACAGATGAGCAAATTGCTCCAACAATAACTGATATAGCTGTATAGGGACCAAGTGCGAGCCAAGCAAGACCAACGATAACAGCAATGAAAATAGATAGATATTTATACTCTGTTTTCATGAAAGCTAAAGCACCTCCGTGAATCTGATCACCAATTTTCTTAACCTTATCCTCTCCATCAGGATATTTCATTACTAACTTATAAACCACAAATGCCATCAGCATTCCAACTAGACCTAAAATTGGTGGAATTATTAAATTATCCATATAAAGCTCCCTTATTTTCAATAACGCATTCTAGCAAATAAACAAAAGATTACGTATATTTAAATTTATTTATTAAATGTGCTTTTATCTAATAAATTTTCTGAATTTGCTACAATGCATGCCACAGCGGCATCCCCTGTTACATTAACTGAGGTTCTAATCATATCTAGAATTCTATCAACAGCCAATATTATCCCTATAGCCTCAAGTGGTAATCCAAATTGTTGCAGAATAATAACTAAAGTTATAGTTCCTGCAGATGGAACTGCAGCTGTTCCAATTGATGTAACAACTGCTAAAATTACAACTTGAACATATTGTATGAGGGTCAAATCAATTCCAGACATTTGAGCAATAAAAACAGTTGCCATTCCTTGCATTATTGCAGTGCCATCCATATTGATAGTAGCTCCAACCGGAATAACAAAAGAAGAAACATTTTTATTAACACCTAAGTCATTTTGAACTGTTTTAAGTGTTACAGGAATTGTTGCAGCACTTGAAGATGTAGAAAAGGCAAAAATAGCTACCTCTTTCATTTTTTTATAGAAAGTAATTACATTTAACTTAGTGAACATCTTTAATAATATTGAATATGTGAAGAATACATGAATTAAAAGAACTATTATCAAAAGAATGACATATTTAAATGCTTCTTGAAAAATATCCAATCCATCGCTTATTACAAACTTACCGATTAGACAAAACACTCCAATCGGAGCATAAGATATAACTATTATTACAAGCTGCATGAAAACAATATTTAATCTCTCAAAAGCACTGCTAAAGTTATTTGTTAAATGATTGGTTTTGTTTAAAGCGATTCCAAATAAGATACTAAAGAAAACTACAGCCAACATCTGATTTTGCGCCATAGCTTCGATAATGTTAGAGGGAAAAATTCCTAAAACAGTTTCGTATATTCCTTGGCCTTCTGGAAGTTTCTCTGGGGGTGCAACCTCTGAAGAATACCCTGCTCCAGGTTGAAAAATTGAACCAACTATTAAAGATAAACTTACAGCAACTGCGGTTGTTGACAAATATAAGCCGATTGTTTTTAAAGTAATATTTCCAAGGCTTTTCATACTTGTTAAAGAGGAGATTCCAGAAACAAGAGAGAAAAATACCAAAGGGATTATTAGCATTTTTAAGAGATTAATAAATATTGAGCCGCCTAGACTAAATAAGTAGATAGCAAAAAATTCTTCTACCGACTTAGGTATAAATTCAAGGTAGTAAAAAGATGCGCCAATAATAAATCCAAGTAACATCCCTAAAAGAATATTTCTTGTTAGATTTACTGGTGTCTCAATCATGTTATTTCAATCATATCGAAGTCTTCTTTACCAACACCACATTCTGGACATAACCAATCCTCTGGAACGTCTTCCCATGTCGTTCCTGGATCAATTCCATCTTCTGGCCATCCTAACTCCTCATCATATATGAGTCCGCAAACTATACATTCCCATTTTTTATATTTCATACAGTTTCAAAAATATACTTATTTCGTTTATTACAAGGAGGCTATAATATCAGATTTAACTGGTTTAATTAATGAAGCTAAAACAAATAACTCCTTGGATGACATCTAGAAATATGTCACGCTTGATTAAAAGCCAAACCATTAAATCATGGCTTCTTGAAAAAGGGCCGATAACAAAACGTATTTCTAAAAATTATGAGTTTGAATTAAATCTATTAAAAGATGATATAGCTTCGATAAACCAAGAAGAGAGAGATTTTCTTTGTCATGATGATCGAGATATCAAAGTGAGAGAAGTAATCCTTTTAGCAGACAGATCTCCACTTGTTTATGCAAAATCTTTAATTCCCTCCGCAACAATAAAGTACGGATTTGCAGAGCTTGGTAAATTAGGAAGGAAGCCTTTAGGCGACATCCTATTTGAAAAAGAAATTTTTTTTAAAACAAATGTGATGTATGCTGAATTTTTATACAATGAAAATATTTTTTGGGGCAGAAAGACAAGATATCTGGTTAAAGAATTACCCCTATCAGTGATGGAAGTTTTTTTACTTGATGAAAAATAAAATCATACCTTACATTGAACTAACAAGACTTAACAAGCCTATTGGAATCTATTTACTCCTTTGGCCGGCATTATTAGGACTGATTTTATCCAGCATAAATACTCAATTGACTTTTAAAAATATTTTTATAGTAATTCTTGGTTCAATAATTGTTAGGTCCTGTGGATGTGTTATAAATGATATAAGCGATTATAGGATTGATATGCATGTAAAAAGAACCGTTAATAGGCCCCTAGCAAATCAATCAATATCAATCGTTGAAGCATGGATTCTATTCATTATCTTAGGAATTATTTCTTTAGTTTTACTGTTTTTTACTAATCCTTTAACCATAAAGATTTCAATATTTTTTGCATTGCTAATTACTTTATATCCATTGTCGAAAAGATTTATTCGTGCACCTCAATTTATTCTTGGAATCACTTTTGGTTCTAGTTGTTTAATTGCATATTCTTTGCAGTCAAATGAATTTACAATTTCACTAGCAATTTTATATATTGGTATAGTTGCATGGATTATAAGTTTTGATACTTATTATGCCCTTGAAGATAAGGAAGATGATCTTAAGATTAACATAAACTCTACTGCAATTTTATGGGGAAAAAATGCAGTGATATATTCCAAACTGTTACAAATAACGTTTTATACATGCTTATTGATTATCGGAATTATTAATAAGTTTTCATATTTGTTCTTAATTGGGCTATTGGTTTTGATTTTAATATTTATTTATCAGAGTAAACTCATCAAAAATAAAATGTATATAGATGCTTTTAAAATTAATAATTTTGTTGGAATGACTGCTGTTATTTTCTTTATCTTAGAAATAATTCTTTAATATGAGTGTTGACTTTATTTTCCTCGATAGTCTGTCATCTATTGATAAATCTCAATATAGTAAATTAATACATGAAAAAGACGCTCCTTTTATTCAATATTCATTTTTAGATACATTAGAAAAAACTAATTGTGTTGGAGGTTTGACTGGTTGGAAATCAAATCATCTTGCAGCCTATAAAAAAAAGAAATTATCTGGTCTTTTGCCTCTTTATATAAAAGACAATAGTCATGGAGAATTTGTTTTTGATCACTCATGGTCCTATGCATTAACAAGGGCAGGAAGAAATTATTATCCTAAATTGCTTACTTGTATTCCATTTACGCCATGTGAAACAAGAAAATTTATTACCGAAGAAAGTTCTGAACTTTTTATAGATGAAGTCCTTTCCTTAATGGGCAAAGAAAATATTGAAACATGGCATATCTTATATCCTGATTTTGCTCATGAAGAGGTGCTTAGAGAAAGTGAGTTTATTGAACGTAATGGATACAAGTTTATTTGGAGAAATAAACAATATTCAGAATTTGAAGATTTTTTAAAAATTTTTAAATCTAGACAAAGAAAAAATATCAAAAATGAAAGAAAAAAAATTTCTCAACTTAATATAAGTTTTGAAATTAAAGATAAAAATGATTTAACTAACAATGATTGGGAGATTTTTTTTGAGTTTTATAGAAATACATATGAGCAAAGACTTCAAAGGCCATACTTAAACTTAGAATTTTTTAAACAAATTCACTTAAATAGAAAAAAATTAAAGCCAGTGATTTTTTTTGCAATACATAACGAAAAAAAAATAGCAGGCTCATTGTGCTTTCATAATGATAATACTCTTTATGGAAGACACTGGGGATCTATTTATGATATTGACTCTCTTCATTTTGAAACATGTTTTTATCAAGGCATAGAATTTTGTATAAGAAATAATATTGAAAAATTTGATCCAGGAGTTCAAGGAGAGCACAAAATAAGAAGAGGTTTTGAACCATATAAAACAAAATCATTTCATTACATTAAAGAGAATGATTTTAGAAAAGCTATTAATGATTTTTGTTCGAGAGAAAGACAAGAGATTGACTCATATATCGAAGCTTGCAAAAGATATACACCTTTTAATAAAGATTATAAAATTTAGTAGTGCTAAAAATTTTACCGAAAACAAAACATCAACTTGCAGTATGTGAAGCCAATTATTTAAGACTAAAAAAAATTCTGGAGAGCTTCTCTAAAGATTGTTACTTAATTGAAACTGTTAATCCCAATCAATCGTCTAATCCTATTGAGTTCAAAGTGATTGATAGGTCAATGCATACCTTGATAATTGAAGCCAAACAAATTGACGGTTCTAAAAACCTAGATAGCTTTGTGATGAGAATTCAAGTCTGTCTTGATGTAAAGCTAGCTGAGGTTATTTCCTTTCAAGGAGAAAGGCCTATTCCTTATTTTATTAAAAAAATAGAAACTCAATCAAAGGACGAAAAAATTCAACAAAATAGATTTCTGACTGAGTGGTTAGAAAGTATTTTTCTTACTGGTATAAATCCTAGAATTAAATTTTAATGATAAAAACATTAATTTATTTTCATGGCTTTGCATCATCTTCAGAATCAAATAAGGCAAACGTCATAAAGTCATATTTATCAAAAAAATTAAATAAAACTAATATATACATACCAGATTTGAACAACAATTTTCAAAAAGCAATAAAGGAAACAAATTCTTTTATTGATAAATGTGACAAACCAATTTTATTTATGGGTAGCTCACTGGGAGGGTATTATGCTTCTTATTATGCAGATATTTACAAATCTAAAGCAATTGTTATAAATCCCGCAATACCGCCATTAAAAAATTTTGAGCAATATCTTGGAGAAAATGAAAATTACTCTACAGGAGAAAAATTTATAATTACACCTCAAGATATAAAGTTTCTAAGATCTTTAGAGCCTAAAAAGGCTAATAATCACAAAAATTTATTAGTTCTTCTTGAATCAGGGGATGTTGTTTTAAATTATAACGATACTATTAGCTATTATTCTGGTTCTCACATCGATGTTTGCTTTGGTGGAAGTCATTCATATGAATCAATAGATAAAAAGCTTGAAAAAATCTTACATTTTATCAAAATCTAATAAAATGAACTTTTATTGAACAAAAAACTTTATTTTGCACAAAATTAATGCATAATAAT
>CENG01120019.1_pt1 | contig 10434 bp, 10 predicted proteins | sample 530131 | NCBI WGS metagenome assembly CENG01 (sample SAMEA2591057, study PRJEB7988) | marine metagenome | biome: marine biome (ENVO:00000447); feature: surface water (ENVO:00002042) layer; material: saline water (ENVO:00002010), including plankton (ENVO:xxxxxxxx) | depth 5 m
TAGGTTTTTAAACTGTGTAATACTATGGATAAATTTTAATCCACAGGTTATACTGACGCTACAACAATAAACTACTTTTTATATAAATCTTTTATTATTATATAGAAGCTGAATGCTTAATTATTTTAGTGATATACTTTCTACTTTGTACCCTTGGGTGAAAGGTTTTCATATAATAGCTGTAATATCATGGATGGCTGGTCTGTTTTATTTACCACGCTTATTTGTATATCATGTAGAAAAAGGTTCTGAAAAAGAAGAACTAGATAGTATTTTTCAGTTAATGGAACTTAAACTCCTAAGAATTATAATGAACCCTGCCATGATAATAAGTTGGATTTGTGGTATTTTATTATACTTAACACCTGGAATAGTTGATTGGTCTTTATATTGGCCTTGGCTTAAACTATTTGGAATAATTGCAATGACCTGGTTTCATATGTGGTTGGCAAAGAGACGGAAAATTTTTATACAAGGAAATAATCATCTAACAGGTAAACAGTACAGATTAATGAACGAAGTTCCTACTGTTTTAATGGTAGTGATAGTATTTTCAGTAGTTGTAAAATTTTAAAGAAGTTGACTCAAATAAGCCGGCGGTATACCTAAACTCTGCAACATAGTCCTATGTTGGTTTTCATAAAGTTGTAATAATTAATAACAGGTATCAGTATGTCTTCTACGCGCCTAAATTTATCTGATCTTAAAGTTAAGAGTCCTAAAGATCTTCTGTCAATGGCTGAAGATTTAGAAATAGAAAATGCGTCAACTATGCGCAAGGGTGAAATGATGTTTCAAATCTTGCGTGAGAGAGCAGATGAAGGCTGGGAAATTGCTGGAGATGGTGTCCTAGAAGTTTTGCAAGATGGATTTGGCTTCCTGAGATCACCGGAAGCAAATTATCTTCCGGGACCAGATGATATTTATGTCTCTCCTGATATGATTAGAAAATATTCTTTAAGAACTGGGGATACAATAGAGGGACTAATTAAATCACCAGAAGATAACGAAAGATATTTTGCTCTGATAGAGGCGCATCAAATCAATTTTCAAGATCCAGATAAAGCGAAACATAAAATAGCTTTTGATAACCTAACACCGCTCTATCCAGATGAGCGTCTTATAATGGAAATAGAAGACCCAACAGTTAAAGATAAATCTGCAAGAGTTATAGATTTAGTCGCTCCTATCGGTAAGGGCCAACGGTCACTTATTGTAGCGCCACCCAGGACTGGTAAGACGGTTATTCTACAAAATATCGCTCATAGTATCGAGCAAAATCATCCAGAGTGTTATCTTATAGTTTTACTCATTGATGAAAGGCCGGAAGAAGTTACAGATATGCAGAGATCTGTTAAGGGAGAGGTTATTTCGTCTACTTTTGATGAACCGGCAACCAGGCATGTAGCAGTGTCAGAAATGGTTATTGAAAAAGCAAAACGGCTCGTTGAACACAAAAGAGATGTTGTTATTCTTTTGGACTCTATTACTCGTTTAGGAAGGGCTTTCAATACAGTAATACCTTCATCTGGAAAAGTCTTAACAGGTGGTGTTGATGCGAATGCTCTTCAAAGGCCAAAAAGATTTTTTGGAGCAGCAAGGAATATAGAAGAAGGCGGATCATTAACTATCATTTCTACAGCATTAATAGATACGGGCAGCCGAATGGATGAGGTTATTTTTGAGGAATTTAAAGGCACGGGTAATAGTGAGATAGTATTAGATAGAAAAGTTGCGGACAAAAGGGTATTTCCAGCAATTGATATTTTAAAGTCTGGTACAAGAAAAGAAGATCTGCTTATTGATAAAATAGATTTACAAAAAACGTTTGTACTACGACGTATTTTGAATCCAATGGGTACAACTGATGGAATAGAATTTCTTTTATCAAAATTAAAACAAACTAAGACAAATTCCGAATTTTTTGACTCTATGAATACCTAATTTAGGGGTTTTCTATGACTGATACCATTTATGCGCTTTCCACATCACAGGGACGCGCAGGAATCGCAGTTGTAAGAATTTCAGGTCCTGATGCCTTTTTATCACTCAAGTCGATGAGTAAAGATATTCAAATTAAACCAAGAAAAACAATGCTTTGTGATTTATTTACAAAAGAAGGACTTCATCTTGATAGGGCACTAGTAATACCCTTTAAAGGTCCAAACAGTTTTACAGGAGAAGATGTAGTTGAATTACATATTCATGGAAGCATAGCTGTAATCCAAAAGACTTTAGAAACACTTTCAAAAATCTCTAATTTTCGACAGGCTTTACCCGGTGAGTTTACTCGAAGGGCATTTTTGAACGAAAAACTTAATTTGGCAGAAATAGAAGGCCTTGCTGATCTTATAGAGGCCGAAACAGAAGCTCAAAGAGTTCAGGCTTTGAAGGTTCTTTCAGGTAAACTGGGGGAAAGAGCTCAAGAATGGCGCTCAATGATAATTAAAGCGATGGCTTTAATAGAGGTTACGATAGATTTTGCTGATGAAGAGGTGCCCACAGATGTTTCTAAAGACGTAAAATACATTTTAACTAATATAATCAACGACTTAGATAAAGAATCGAAAAGTATAAATGTAGCCGAACGAATAAGAACTGGTTTCGAGGTCGCTATAGTAGGGAAACCTAACGTTGGTAAGTCTACACTTTTAAACGCAATGGCGGGAAGAGAGGCGGCTATTACTTCAGAACAGGCTGGAACAACTAGGGATATCATAGAGGTAAGAATGGATTTAGATGGATTACCTGTAACGATGCTTGATACAGCTGGTTTGAGAGAGACTAATAATTTGATAGAGACAAAAGGCATAACCAGGGCGATAGAAAGAGCAAATTCTTCGGATCTGGTGGTGATGTTAACAGAAGATGGTGAAACGCTGCCAGAAATAAAAAACCCAAAAACATTAACGTTTATATCAAAGTGTGATGAAGGAAATCAGGAAAACGGTCTTTCAGCTGTTACAGGTTTTGGCTTAGATAACATGATAGTCTCTATAAAAAATAAATTAGAGAAAACTATTCAAAACCAAGGTCTGGCGACAAGATTTAGGCATAAAGAGGCTATTGATAGATCTATAAGCAAACTGAAAACTGCAAAAAAACTTGTGGATGATGGTCCTACTTCTTACGATCTGGTGGCAGAAGAATTAAGACAAACAGCCTACACCTTAGATGAATTATTTGGTACGGTGGATGTAGAAAAAGTCCTTGATGCGATTTTTTCTTCTTTTTGTTTGGGAAAGTAAGGGATGTTTCACGTGAAACAATTTGATGTACTCGTGGTTGGGGGTGGACACGCTGGTAGTGAGGCAGCAGCAGCTTCGTCAAGGTTGGGTGCTAGAACTGCGCTCGTCACTCTGAAGGCCTCTGATCTTGGCGTAATGTCTTGTAATCCTGCTATAGGAGGTCTTGGAAAAGGCCATTTGGTTCGTGAAATTGATGCTCTAGATGGGATTATGGCTCGATCAGCAGACGAGGCAGGTATTCAATTTAGGCTATTAAATAGAAAAAAGGGCCCTGCTGTTCAGGGTCCGCGGGTTCAGGCCGACCGTTTGTTATATCAAAGCTCAATAAAAAAAGCATTAAGCTCGATTGAAAACTTATCCACACTAGAAGGTGAGGTTGTAGACCTTGTTGGCTCTCAATCTAAGGTTAAAGGCGTGCTTTTAGCTGACGGTTCCGAAATTTTAGCAAAATCTACCATTATAACTACAGGAACGTTTCTTCGAGGAAAGGTCTACATAGGAGAGGTTTCCTACTCAGCTGGTCGTATGGGATCTAACCCTTCATTAAAACTTGCAGAAAAGATAGAGGGTTTTGGTTTAAGGTTGGGCAGACTTAAAACGGGAACCCCTCCAAGACTAAATGGAATGTCTATAAATTGGGAAGATCTGGAAAGCCAGCCTGGCGATATAGAGCCAACAATGTTTTCTTTTTTGTCCCAAAAACCAACAGCAGAGCAAATCTCATGTGGGATAACATCTACTAATGAAAAGACACATGAGATTATAGAAAAAAACCTATCAAAATCAGCAATGTATGGAGGGCATATCGACGGCGTAGGTCCTAGATATTGTCCATCTATAGAAGATAAAATAGTTCGATTTAGGGATAAGGGCTCACATCAAGTATTTTTAGAGCCGGAAGGTCTTTCAGTAAACACTATATATCCTAATGGAATTTCTACATCCCTTCCTGAGAAAATACAGGAACAATATGTACGCTCCATAAAAGGATTAGAGAACGTTGAGATCCTACAACCAGGCTACGCAATAGAATATGATTATGTTGATCCTCGGTCATTATCGCAAACCTTAAGTGTTAATGGTGTTTCTGGCCTCTATTTGGCCGGTCAAATCAACGGGACAACAGGATATGAAGAAGCGGCAGCTCAGGGGTTGGTTGCCGGTTTGAATGCAGCAGCAGAATCAGGCGATGCAGACACAATTACTTTCTCAAGATCAGATAGTTATATAGGTGTTATGATAGACGACCTGATTTCTAAGGGAGTAAGCGAGCCATATAGAATGTTTACTTCTAGAGCAGAGTTCAGGCTTTCGCTACGTGCAGATAATGCTGACCAACGATTGACCCCGAAAGGTATAGAGATAGGCTGCGTATCTGCAGAGCGGCGGAAAGCTTTTTTAGAAAAAGCAGAAAAAATAGAAGAATGTAATAAAATTCTTTCTGAAAAAGAGTTTAGCCCAAACCAATTGCTAGGTCAGGGTATTTCGGTCAGCCAAGATGGAAATAAAAGAAACTTGAAGCAAGTGTTGGCTTTTCCAAATATTACTTTTGATAATATAACAGTATTTGATCCTAGGCTGATACATATAGATAAAGAAATCCAGCAGCAAGCTCATAGAGATGCTTTATATTCCAACTATATTGACAGGCAAAAGAAAGACATTGAGGCTATCAAAAGAGATGAGGCTATAGAGATTCCAAATAACTTTGACTACTTGTCAATGTCTGGTTTATCGAATGAGCTTACAAATAAACTAATTTACCAAAAACCAAAAAATATAGCACAAGCTTCTCGTATAGAGGGAATGACACCAGCAGCTCTTTTTTTGATATTATCAAAAGTTAAACAGAGTCAGAACCAAACTAAGGCCGGATGAGTGACGATGTTTTAATAGATGTTTCACGTGAAACAATGGCGCTTCTGAAACAGCTCCGAACATTTGTTGAAAAGTGGAACAAAAGTATAAATTTAATATCGAAAAGCACCGTGCCAGATATGTGGAACCGCCACATTATAGATTCTGCGCAAATCTTTTATGCTAGAAAAAAAAGTTTTAAAAAATGGTTGGACATGGGATCTGGCGCTGGTTTTCCTGGGCTAGTTGTGGCAATTCTTGCTCAAGACAAAAATATCAATGGAGAAATAGTTTTAGTTGAAAGTGACAGAAGAAAATGTGCTTTCCTTAGTACTGTTAAGCGTGAGTTAAATCTTAAAATATCTATTATAAACAATAGGATAGAAGTCTGTAACAGGCAAAATGCAGATGTCGTATCAGCCAGAGCCTTAGCTGATTTAGCAAGTCTTTTGGAGCTATCATTTAATCATGCTAGTGATAACGCTTCGTTTATATTTGCAAAGGGAAAGTCTTGGCAAGAAGAGTTGGTTGCAGCACAGAAAGCTTGGAACTTTAGTTGGGAAGCTGTTACCAGTATAACTGATTCAAAGTCAGTAGTCTTGAAAATAGGAGAGCTTTCGCGTGCCAAGTAGTGGATCCAAAGACGCAAAAATAATCTCAGTGACGAACCAAAAAGGTGGAGTTGGTAAAACAACTACAACTATCAACTTAGCGGCAGCGCTGTCACAATTGAAAAAGAAAGTTCTTATTATAGACTTGGACCCACAGGGGAACGCATCCACTGGTTTGGGGGTAGAGGTCGAAGATCGAGAACTATCAACATATGAATTTTTGGTCGAAGGAGCTTCTTTAGAAAAGGTTGCGATGGAAACAGAAATCTCTGGTTTAAGTATTGTTCCAGCAACAATAGACCTGAGTTCAGCTGATATAGATTTGATAGCGAACGAAAAAAGAAGTCGCTTGTTGCATGAAGCATTGCGAAAAAAGCAAGAAAACAAAAAAAAATATGACTTCATACTGATTGATTGTCCGCCATCTTTAAATATTTTAACGGTAAATGCGATGGTAGCGTCTCATTCTGTTTTGATACCATTACAGAGTGAGTTTTTTGCACTAGAAGGGCTTTCCCAACTCTTGCTCACTGTACAAGAGGTGCGTCAGACTGCAAATGAGAGCCTTCGAGTTGAAGGGATAGTTTTAACAATGTTTGATGGTAGAAATAATTTATCGAAACAGGTAGAAGCTGATGCTAGGAGCAATCTAAAAGAACTAGTTTTTGAAACGATTATTCCACGAAATGTACGGGTGAGTGAAGCACCTTCATATTCAATGCCCGTTTTAACTTACGATCCTTCCTCAAAGGGTTCAAAAGCATATATGGATTTGGCCAAAGAGTTATTAGCTAATAATTCTTGATAGGAGATTTTGATGGTAGAAAGAAAAGGTAAATCACGGGGCCTTGGAAGAGGATTGTCGTCTTTAATGGGTGACATTAACAACGATCCCATAAGTAGTAGCAGAAACTCAGAAAATCAGACACTCGAGAAGCTCGTACCGGTTGAAAAAATATATCCAAATCCAAATCAGCCTAGGAAAACGTTTCAAGAAGAAAAACTTATAGAATTGGCTAATTCGATAAAAATAAAAGGGGTAGTACAACCTCTGATTGTAAGAAAAAAGCAAGGAACCAAAGAAAGCTTTGAAATTGTTGCTGGAGAGCGTCGCTGGCGTGCGGCCCAAAGAGCACAAATTCATGAACTACCAGTTATTGTAAGAGAGTTTTCTGATACAGAGGTTCTAGAAATAGCCATAATTGAAAATGTACAAAGGGCTGATTTAAACCCTGTAGAAGAGGCCCTTGGATATAAGAATTTAATGGATAACTTTAATCATACACAAGAAGGACTCTCTAAAGAAATTGGGAAAAGCAGGAGCCACATAGCGAATTTGCTAAGACTGCTCAATCTTCCAGCAGAGGTACAAGATTTTCTAATTTCAGGAAAATTAACAGCCGGACATGCCCGGGCCTTGGTAACATGTGATAACCCTCTGGCGTTAGCAAAACAGATAATTTCACAAGGCCTTTCAGTTAGAGATGCTGAACTTTTAGCTAAGAAAGCGGGTCTAAAAGAAGCAAAAACCAAGAATAAGACAAACGAAAAACCAGCTGATACAATTAGCTTAGAGTCTGATCTGTCTGCAGCATTAAAAATGAAGGTGTCAATCAATCATGAAGAGGGCAAAGAAAAAGGTTTACTTTCAATAACTTATAAGACGTTCGATGAGCTCGATCGTATTTGTGAAAAACTTTTAAAGAGTACTTAAAAATAACCGTTAATTTAAAAGTTCTGTAAGAACAGAGTTTAAAACTTTTCTTCCAGAATTAGTTGTGGCTATGTATCCGTCTTTTTGTTTGATGAGATTTAAGTCCTTCAAAAAATTAAGTTTTGTTTTAGAGAAAATAGAACCTGATAAGTCTTTGAACCTTTGATAATTAATTCCTTCCTTCAATCTTAAGCCCATCATAACAAATTCGGCAGCCTGCTGTTGATCTGTTAACTCAACAGAATTTGACTCTCCTGTTCCATCACATTCTACCTTTTTAAGCCAAGCTTCTGGCGACAGGACTGTCTCGGTAGCGTATTTTTTTCCATCAATAGTAAGACGACCATGAGCACCTGGTCCTATTCCAATGTAGTCTCCATAGCGCCAGTAAATGAGGTTATGTATGCTTTCGTAGCCTTCGTGAGCATAATTAGATACCTCATAAGATACGAGTCCTCGATCTTCACATAAGCTTAAAGTCAGGTCATACATATCTGCAGAAGTATCATCATTAGGTAAGCCTTTTAACAACCCCCGATTGTAACGGTCGCCAAATGCTGTTCCCTGCTCAATAGTTAATTGATATAAAGACATATGACTTGCCTCTAAGCTCAAGGCTAAGCTTAATTCTTTTTCCCACTGACTAATATTCTGGTTTTGTCTTGCATAAATTAAATCAAAGCTTACGGCTTTGAAGTTTTGTCGAGCTATTTCAAAAGCAGCTAGTGCTTCCTCAACAGTATGAGTTCGGCCTAATGCTTTTAAGTCTTTTGTATTGAGAGACTGAATTCCCATAGACGTGCGATTAACACCGGCTTCTTTATATGCTTTAAAATTCTTAGCATCGACTGAACCTGGGTTTGCTTCTAACGTAACCTCAAAGTTATTTTTTGTTTTCCAATGTTTCTGGATTTCGTTTAATACATCACCAATAATTGATGGCTCGATGAGGCTTGGTGTGCCGCCCCCAAAGAAAACAGAATTTAATATCCGGTTGGACGTTTTTTCTGAGACTCTCTTTATCTCATTCAAATAAGCCTTAAGCCATTGTTTTTGATTAATATTACTTCTAACATGACTGTTGAAATCGCAGTAAGGACATTTCGCTGTGCAGAAGGGCCAATGGATATAAATCCCAAACCCACCATTTTCCCAGTCCTCAGTCAAAACAAGCTCTGACTAGTTTTTTAAAAGCAACAGATCGATGGCTTATCCTATTTTTATCTTCGAAACTCATTTCCCCACAGGTAATGCTATATCCCTCAGGTTGAAAAATTGGATCATAACCATGACCGTCCAAACCTCGTGGTGGCCAAACAACCTGACCACCCAGGCTTCCCTCAAATACTTCGTCATGGCCATCTGGCCAAGCTAAAACTAAGGTACATCTAAACTGGGCTTTTCTCGGGTAGGGTGCGGATTTTTCCTCTAAAGCTCGATATGTTTTTTCCATCGCAACGAAAAAATCTCTACCGGCCGGCGTTTCAGCCCAATCAGCAGTATACACTCCTGGTGATCCGTTTAGAGCGTCAATAGTAATACCACTATCGTCAGCAAGAGCAGGTAGGTTGGTAATTTTTGATGCTGAATGCGCTTTTATGCGCGCATTTCCAATAAAAGTATCCTCTGTTTCCTTGGGTTCTGGTAGATCAAGTGATTTACTACTTAGAATTTTAACTGACTTATTTGCAAACAGTGCACGTACTTCTTCTAATTTACCCTCATTATGAGTAGCAACCACTAATTTTTCCCCATGAAACTTTCGCATCAATGTCTGGCTGCCCTTTGTATGTCAAAGAGTTCTGAGGTACCCTTTTCTGCCAAATCTATTAGGCTATTTAACTGATCTCTAGAATATGTGGCACTCTCGGCGCTTATTTGGGTTTCTATCATATTACCGTTTTCAAGCATAATAAAGTTTCCATCCACACCTGCTTCACTATCTTCAGAGTAATCAAGATCTAAAATAGGTTGTCCTGCATAAATACCACAACTAACAGCTGCAACTGGGGAAACCAAAGGGTCAGTTAGAATTATATTAGATTTCATAAGATTATCTATAGCAAGCCGTAGTGCCACCCAGCCTCCTGTTATTGAAGCACAGCGCGTCCCACCATCAGCTTGTATAACATCACAGTCGATCGTTATCTGTCTTTCGCCAAGTGAAAGCCTATCAACGCCAGCCCTCAAAGACCTTCCGATCAGCCTTTGGATTTCTACAGTTCGGCCACCCTGCTTGCCAGAAGCTGCTTCTCTTCGCATTCTTGAGCCAGTTGACCTTGGTAGCATTCCATATTCTGCCGTAACCCACCCTAGTCCAGACCCCTTGATAAATGGAGGTACCCTGTCTTCTACGGTAGCAGTACATATAACATGGGTATTACCCATTTTAATTAAGCAGCTACCTTCAGCATGCATAGTAATATTAGTTTCTATTGAGACGTTTCTTAACTCGTCTAACTTTCGACCAGATGGGCGCATTTTAAATCCTTTCAGCTTTAATTTGGGAATACAGCTCGATTAAGTGAATTTGCAACCCTGTTTGAAGTTTTTCAGTAGGCTAAATGAAATATATAAGCTAAAACACGTCGCGATGATTAAAAAAAAAGAAATCCTTGACGAAATGAATAATCGCTCGCGCGAAGTTTTCCGCCGAGTGGTAGAGGGTTATTTGAGCGATGGAGAGCCTGTTGGCTCTAGAACGCTATCTCGTGATTTTAGCGAAGATATTTCTGCGGCAACAATTAGAAACGTAATGCAAGATTTAGAGTTCTTGGGCCTTTTAGGAAGCCCATATACCAGTGCTGGTAGAATACCCACCCAGTTGGGCTTGCGCATGTTTGTTGACGGTATTTTGGAAGTGTCCGAGGTTGATAAAAATGATCGAAAAAAAATTGATCAGATAGTTTCAGATGAAACCAATCAAGTCGAAAATATATTGGACGACATTTCCACTACATTGTCCGGCGTGACACAAGGCGCCTCGCTGGTTTTGACCCCAAAA
>CENG01038576.1_pt1 | contig 10420 bp, 9 predicted proteins | sample 530131 | NCBI WGS metagenome assembly CENG01 (sample SAMEA2591057, study PRJEB7988) | marine metagenome | biome: marine biome (ENVO:00000447); feature: surface water (ENVO:00002042) layer; material: saline water (ENVO:00002010), including plankton (ENVO:xxxxxxxx) | depth 5 m
TAAATATTACCTGTCCAAATTGCAAAAAGATCGTAGAAATAGATTCTAAATACAAGCCTTTTTGCTCGCGCGCCTGTAAGAGTATAGATTTTTTAAAATGGGCCAATGAGGAGGTATCTATTGAGACGTTTGAAGATCCCACCAATGACTAATACCTGCATAAGAATCGGTCATTGAATTCATTTCATTCACACCGCCAAGTGGTATTATTTTGATGTTTGGAAACATTAAACATAACTCAAAATACGCATCCCACCCAATAGGTTGTGACTCTGCCTTAGCAATTATGGGAGACAAAAAAATATAATCAGCACCGAGATTAATGGCTGCTTGAATATCGTTTTTATTGTGACAAGAGGCCCCAAGAATTTTGTCTTTTCTTGGATTTTTATCAAGTTCATTTGATTTTAAATGAATACCATCGCACCGAATACTCCATTTATTCGGAATATTTAAGACCAGAGGAATATTATTTTTTTTACAAAATTTCTGAGAAATCTCAACAACCTGTTCTTGATCTTCCTGATCTTCATTAAACCTTAAAACCAGGACTGGCTTTTTAAATTTGAGTGCATTTTTAAGTTTGTTTTTGAATGTTGGTATTTTCTTAAATTGCCCAGTAATAAGAAAAACTACGTCATCATCGAAGGTAGTAATCCATTTTTGAGGTATCAATTTTTCTTGCCTTTATTTTCCCTCAGACTTTTTTGTTTTTCATAGTCAGCTTGCGACATCTTTTGAACTTTAAGATTGAAGAGGATTTTGACAGTATCGTCCTTAAAAGATTCGATCATCGCATCGAAGAGCTCAAAGGATTCTCTTTTAAATTCATTGATAGGGTTTCTCTGAGCATAGGCCCTCAAACCAATATTACTTCTAAGGGAGTCTACATTTTGAAGATGTCTCTTCCAGCATGCATCTAAAACCTGTATGGCAATTTGTCTTTCTAATTCCTGTTTTTTTTCGTTAAGTTTCTCAAGTTTCTCAATATATTCCTTTTGATAGAACTCATTTAAATAATCCATTATTCCACCAAAGCTTGCGACATCTTTTGGTAAATCTTTAAAATTTGGTGCCAAGCTAAGAGTTGATGACAGCGACTTTTCAAGCTCATCAAATTTCCATCTTCCAACCTGTTCCTCTGGCAAGTGCTTATCGGCAGTTTTTTCTAGATAGTTATCTAAATATTCAAAAATTAGTTTTTGTGAATCATTTTCATCAAGGTAGAAATTTCTTAACTCATAGACAGTTAATCTTTGATCGTTAGAAACATCATCAAACTCTAAAATTTGCTTTCGAATTTCAAAATTCCTGCCCTCAATCTTTTTTTGGGCATTTGCTATCGCACCATTTAGGAGGGGGTGTTCAATGCTAGAATCGTCCATACCATCACTAAGCCTAGAAAATAATTGCTTCCTGTTTTCATCAATAAACAATCGTAAAACAGTATCATCAAGTGAAAGAAAGAATTTTGAGTATCCTGGATCGCCTTGTCTGCCTGACCTTCCTCTCAATTGATTATCAATCCTTCTTGATTCATGCCTTTCGGTTCCAATGACATGCAAACCTCCTGCTGCAATAACTTCCTGATGTTTTTTTTCCCACTCTGTATCATCCTCTTCCCGCTTGCCACCTAAAACTATATCTGTTCCACGACCAGCCATATTAGTTGCAATTGTTATGGCTCCTGGTCGCCCGGCCTCTTCAATAATCACCGCCTCTTTGTCATGATATTTTGCATTAAGGACTTGATGCCTCACACCTTCCCTTTTGAGAATGTTTGATAATTTTTCAGAACTTTCTATGCTTGCAGTGCCAACTAAGATGGGAGCTTTTTTTGTATTTATGTTTTTAATTTCTGCAATTAGTGCCTGATACTTATCATCTTCATTAACGTAAACGACATCATTAACATCATCCCGAACCATTGGTTGATTAGTAGGTATAACCACAACATCCATGTTGTAAATCTGTTTAAATTCTGCGGCTTCTGTATCAGCAGTTCCTGTCATTCCTGAGATGGTATCGAAAAGTCTAAAGAAATTTTGATAAGTGGTTGATGCAAGTGTTTGAGTTTCTTGTTGAATCTGAACTTTCTCCTTACACTCCAAAGCTTGATGAACTCCCTCAGAAATCCTCCTACCTGTTAGTTTTCGACCGGTATTGTCATCAATCAAGACAACTTTTCCTGATTCAACAACGTAGTGAACATTTTTTTCAAACAACAGATTTGCTTTTAGAGTTGCCTGAATATATTTTAAAAATTTTAAATTGTTCGTTGTGTAAAGAGACTCATCAGGATTAATCATTCTTCTTTCCGTTAAGAATTTTTCAATTTTCTCAAAGCCCTGTTCAGTTAGATCAACGGAGCGTATTTTTTCATCAATTAAGAAATCACCCTTTTCATTTTCTTGCAATGGCTCTTCTTCTGTTCCTTCTCTTAGCTGCCGTTTCAATAAGGGTAAAATTTTTAAAAAGACTGGATAGGCTGAAGCATCATCATCTGTAGCGCCAGAAATTATAAGGGGAGTTCTTGCTTCGTCAATCAGAATTGAGTCCACTTCATCAACAATTGCAAAATTTAAATCTTTTTGAGCTTTTTGATTTTTAAAAAGAACCATATTGTCTCTAAGATAATCAAATCCAAGCTCACTACTGGTGCAGTAAATAATGTCGCATTCATAAGTATGCTTTTTATCTTCGAAACTCTGATTTGAGGTTAACGAATTAACTGACAAGCCGAAGTATTCATAAACAGGCCGCATCCAATTGGCATCTCTTTCAGCTAAATAATCATTTACGGTAACAACGAATACCTTTTTACCTGCAAGAGCATTTAGGATTGCTGGTAGAGTGGCAACTAGGGTTTTTCCTTCCCCAGTTTTCATTTCAGCAATATTGCCGCCATTTAAGACCAAGCCTCCAATTAATTGACAATCAAAATGCCTTAACCCAATTGTTCGGTTAGATGCCTCCCTTACAGCAGCAAATATGTCTATTAATTTTTCAGGTTTAGGCTCGCCATCAAAACGGAACTCTTTGAAGTCTTCTTCTTTTAATTCTGAAAAATGAGACTCTCTAGCATTAATTTTTTCAACTATAGTCTGGTGTTCTTTAACTCTTCTTTGATTTGAAGATTGAAAAATATTTCTAAAGAAATTAAGCATTAGGCAAATTCTTCAGAAATTGGCTTGAGATAATTTATTGGAGCATCTTTAATTTCATCAATCTCAATTATCTTATAAGCATTTTCACTTTCTATTTTTTTAAGAAGCTCATTATTTAGAGCATGACCGGTTTTAAAGCCATAAAATTCACCTATTAAATTATGTCCAAGTAAATAAAGATCACCTATGGCATCGAGTATTTTATGTTTCACAAATTCATCAGAAAACCTTAGGCCTCCATCATTTTCAATGTCGTCATCTCCTATTCCAATCGCGTTATCAAGGTTTGCTCCTAGTGCAAGGTTGTTCGACTTTAATTTCTTTAGATCATCCATTAGCCCAAAAGTTCTGGCACGACTTACCTCTCTAATAAAAGAAGTTTGAGAAAAATCTATAGAGGCACTTTGGGGATATTTTTTATAAACTGGATGGTCAAATTCAAGGGTAAAGGTAACTCGAAAGCCATCGTAGGGTTTAATTCTCGCAACGGCGTCACCTCTTTTAACCTGGACAGATTTAGTAACATAAATGAATTTTTTGACCGCACTTTGTTCTACAATGCCCGCAGCCTGAATTAAGAAAACAAATTGTGATGAGCTTCCGTCCATAATTGGTATTTCTGGACCATCACACTCTATGATGCAATTATCTACTCCTGTTCCTGCTAGTGCTGAAAGTAAATGTTCAATTGTTGAGATTTCCAATCCTTCATTCTCTAGGGTTGTAGATAGTGTGGTATTACCCACAAAATTTAAAAGTGCAGGAATTTCAACAACTTTATCTCCATCTGTCCTACGAAATATTACGCCTGTGTCTGGATCGGCAGGATGAAGAATAAGATTGACCTTCTTGCCCGAGTGAAGACCGACCCCTGATGCTGTAACTTTATTTCTAATTGTTCTTTGTGCAAGCATGCTTAGTATTTTAGTTTAATAATTCAATTTTTAATATCAGCGCATCTGGAAAATTCATATAATCCAATTGCTGAAGCAACTGATACGTTTAGAGAAGATGTTTGGCCTTTTGAACTAATTTTCAAGATTTGATCACAATTTTCAAGATTTAGACGTCGTACGCCTTTTTCTTCATTTCCAAATATTAGAACATTCTTTTGTGATAAAGCATCTGTAGAAATTTCTTGTGATGCATGCTCTGAAAATCCAGAGACCCAGTAATGATTTTGTTGAAGATTCTTAATAGTCTGAGATATATTGCTTACCTTGTAGAGATTCATTGAATATATGCCACCTGTTGATGTCTCAATCACTGCAGGATTTGAGTAATCTGCTGAGTTATTTTTTGGAATAATAATTGAATTGGCACCAAAAAAAGAGGCTGACCTTAAGCAGGACCCCAAGTTTCTTGTATCTTGGATTTCATCAAGAATGATTACAAGCTTTCCTAAATCATAACTATCAGATTTTATATCTCTCACAACTGGGGCTTTGCATTTTGCTTGAATTGATAACTTCCCTTCGTTGACAGAGATACTATTTTTTTTTGCCAAAGATATGATCTCTTCATATTTTTGATAATAATTTGCATTAATATCAATTTCTTTAATGACTTTTGGATTGAAATCCAAAAGAGCTCTTATGCAATGCAAGTTACTAATATTTACTACCATATGTTTAATAATAGAGTGAAATTTTACCCTCTAGTTCAAAAATTTCACCAATGTAAACTTCTATTTTATCGCCATGAATAAATTTGTTACCCCTTCTTCGGCCATCCAGTGATTGTGATCTAGCATTAAAACTATATCTATCTGATGGAAGTTCTGAAACATGTAGCATGCCAGTGGTAAAAAGTTCAGGTATATCAACAAACAAACCAAAATCTTTAACACCACTAATGTACCCTTTAAAACTTTTTCCCTTGAATTGTTTGCAATGTGAGCAAATAAGGCTTTGAGTTACTTGTTTAGAGGCAAATTCAGAATCTCGCTCTTTTATAGAGCAATGCTCTAACAGCTCATCCCAATCCTCTAAGGCATCATTGGATAGACTTTCGGCCCTCTTGTCTATCAAACTTTTTAATAATCGATGAACCATTAAATCTGGATATCTTCGTATGGGTGATGTGAAGTGTGTATACTCCTCGAATTTTAATCCGAAATGGCCTTTACATATAGATTCATAAGTTGCTCTCTGCATAGACTGTAAGACCATAATATGCAATGTTGATTTATCTGGACGGTTTTTGAGTCTGTCCATAAGTATTGGTAAATTATTTACATCTTCTGGGGACCCATTCCAGTTTAAGCCCCTTCTCTTAAGGCTTTGACTAAGTCTATCGATTTTTAAGCTTTCTGGATAGTCGTGGTTTCTAAATACTGAATTGGAGAAATTCTTCCTTAAAATATTCGCTGCACAAACATTTGCAACTAGCATAAATTCCTCAATAAGTTGGTGTGCAAGCATTCTTTTTTTGGAGAACAAAGACTTGATATTGCCTTCAGAATTAAGTTTAAGTATCGGTTCAGAAATTTCTAATTCCAAAGCACCTCTGTATGACCTTAAATCCAGTAGTTTTTGAAAAAGGAGATAAGAAGTTTCTAGCGATTGTTTAAAATCGCCTGTAAGTTTTTGAAAACCATTTTTTAAATAACTTTCAACTTCGTTGTAAGTTAATCTAGCTGCAGACTTAATCATGGCTCGTTTAAATTCATAACTTGTCACATGCCCATCTTTATCAAGAAGGATATCTGCATATAAAACCCTCCTGTATCTGTTGGGCTGAAGTGAGCAGACTTCATTTGATAGTTTTTCAGGTAACATTGGGATTACCTTTCGCGGAAGATAAGTCGAGGTTGCTCTTTTCATAGCTTCATCGTCAAGTGCAGAATTTTCTTTGACATAGTGAGAAACGTCAGCAATGGCTACTTTCAGGTTGAATCCATCAGGAATAAGTTCGCAAAAAATTGCATCGTCAAAATCTTTTGCGTCCTCACCATCAATAGTAACGAAGGGCAAATCAATATAGCTATCATCTTTTAAAATTTTTGAATCAATAATCTTGGTTTCAGTTAAAACCTCCTGTGGCCAATCGTTTTGCAGCTGGTAATCTTCAATAGCCTTTTTGTGAAAATCATTAATTGTGTATTTCATGTATTTTTAAATAAATCCTCATCGTGTTTAAAAGCCTTGAACTCAATAGCATTGCCAAATGGATCTTTAAAAAACATTGTCTGTTGCTCACCTGGTTTACCTCTAAACCTTACGCATGGCTCAATAATAAATTCTATTTTTTTCCCCAATAGAGATTTACTAAATTCCTGAAATTGAGTGTAACTAAGAACAATCCCAAAATGTGGAATAGGTACTTTCTTTCCATCGACTTCTTTCATTGCATTAGGGTCTTTATCTGATAAATGGCAAACAAGCTGATGACCAAAAAAATTATAATCAATCCACTCTGAAGCTGATCTTCCTTCAGAAAGGCCAAGAATGTCCCCGTAAAAATTTCTTGCTAGTGAGAGGTTGTTTACAGGGATAGCAAGATGAAATGGTCTCAACTGAAAACTACTCATTATTTCTCTCTTGTGATTTCTTTGCCTTGAACGATTCCATATCTTTTTTCCATTCCTCTAAATACCAGCCATCGTTACCAATCTTGTTAACATACGAATAGAAAATCCTTCCATTTTCATCTTCATAACCTTGCTTAAATGGTTTTCCAGTCTCTTTATTAATTCTTTTATATAAATCTTTTAAAGCCATAATCTTTTCTGTAACTCAAGGTCGTATTATAGTTAAGGTATGAGATTAAGCATCATATCATTGTTAATATTCAATTCATTTATTTTTGCAGACACTGACCTCAAGAGTGATCTTGAAGAGAGTCTCCAAGATTTAATGCCAAAAGTTATAGAGTGGCGTCATGATATCCATCAGCATCCTGAGCTAGCAAATAGAGAATTCAGGACATCTAGAAAAGTCGCAGACCACTTGGAGAGCTTAGGGCTAGCAGTTGAAACTGGTATAGCATATACAGGCGTTGTTGCCTTAATTGAAGGTGGGAAGCCTGGCCCTACAGTTGCACTTAGAGCAGATATGGACGCGTTGCCAGTTACAGAAAAAACAGGATTACCATTTGCATCAACTGTAAGAACCCAATATCTTGGGAACGATGTAGGTGTAATGCATGCCTGTGGGCATGATGCTCACGTTGCAATTCTGATGGGGGTTGCAGAGTTCTTAGTCAAAAACAAACAAAAACTTAATGGCAATGTTCTTTTAATATTCCAACCTGCAGAAGAGGGTCCACCTGAGGATGAAGGTGGTGGAGCTAAAATGATGCTTGAAGAGGGACTCTTTGAAAGATATGACCCCGAAGCAATTTTTGGTTTACATGTTACTAATATGCCAAATGGATATATTGCAATTAAACCAGGACCGGCACTTGCAGCAGCTTCAGCATATAGAATTACAGTTAAGGGTGTGCAAACTCATGGTTCCACTCCATGGTCTGGCATCGACCCAATAATGGCAACATCGCAATTAATTGAAGCATTAAATACTATTGTCAGCAGACGCATAAATATTATTAATAATCCAGCAGTAGTTTCAGTAGGTATGGTTGATGCAGGAACAAGAAATAACATAATTCCTGATGAAGCTATGTTAATGGGTACAATCAGAACTTATGATCCTGCTCTTAGGAAAGAAATCTATGAAGAAATAGAACAGATTGCCCGAGGCATAGCAGTTGGAACAGGTACAGAAGTAAATGTTGAGTTTGATGTTGGTGGATTTTATCCAGTTACGGTAAACGATAAGGATCTCACCACCAAACTTCAAAATAGTCTCATTGAGGCCTCTCAAGGGAAATTTGTCTTGCTGGAAGCACCAGCTACTGGTGCTGAGGATTTTTCTTATTTTTCTCGAGAGATTCCAGGAGTATTCTTTTGGTTAGGCGTGAATAAGCCTGGAGTTGGTCTTGATTCAACAAACTTTGGGGCAAGCTCAGAAGCAGCTCCCAACCACTCTCCATATTTCTTTGTTCACGACGACGCCCTAGATGAGGGCGTAAGAGGGCTTACCTATCTTGTTGCAGACTACTTATCTTCCCAATAAAACTCTGTCTACAAAATTAGCTAAAAGCTGATGTGATTCTGGAGTCTCTACAAGGGAGCTTAAAACAGAATTAAAATGATGTTCGCTATCTGTATATTCTTCTTTATAAATCTCAAGTCTCTCATAAACTGTTGAACGATCTACTTCTGGATGAAACTGAAAAGCCCAAATTAATTTGTCTCTTACCTTAAAGCTATGAAGGCAATCTTTTGTATACGCCAATAGATCAAGATTAGCGGGCAATTCAATTGCATATTGACGATGAATTGAGAGAGCAGGGAATTCGTTTTGAATCCCTCTAAAAACAATATCTACCGATGCTAGATTTGTAAGAGTTATGGGTATGCTACCCATCTCATAATCCCTTTCTTTGCTTAAAATTTGCCCTCCAAAAGCTAATATTGCTAATTGAAAGCCAAAACAAGATGCAAAAGTCGGTATGTTATGCTTTGCAGCATATTTAATTAGCTCTTGAGAATAACTGACGAACTTATATTTTTCTGGTTTTAAGACATTTGCTTCACTTGCACCTCCTATATACAAACCATCAAATCCATCAAGTATTTTTGGATCAAAAATGGGCTCGTCAAAAACATTGTGAACAGAAATTTGTTCGGGCTCTAAACGACTATACCTTGCGAAACTCTCATGTTCTTCATTTCTTACTTTTCGGTCGTCTCTAATTTGCAATAATAAGATTTTTAATTCTTTTCTTTGCATTCATGCCTTGATGTAAATTTTATTTTTAAACCTTTTTATAATAAGATAATAGAATGTTGCAATACATACTAGTTGGATTTTGTGGATTAATGTCATTGATGGCAATGACAGGATTCCTTGTTTTGAAAGAGGGAACAAAAGGCATCAAAGCCAAGCCTTATAAAACAAAGAGCGGCATTATACACACTGCTGAAAAATCCAGAGAAACACATATTGTCTAAATTTTTAAGTCTAAGTTTTGCCCTTCTCTTCTTATCAGGCCTTTTATTAAGCAATGCAGAAGATAAAATCTTAACAGAAGATATTCTTAATTTTGAACAAGTAGATATTGTTGATACTGGTTCGTCAGGAGATATTTTTCTCTATGAAAAAACCAAAGTTGCAAAAGATAAGAAAACTTATGAATCTTCACTATTTTTAAAAAATTATATAACCGGAGAGGAGTTTAAAATCTTTGACAAAAGAACCTCATACTCAAATGTACAGCTTGGTCAGAATGGGAAGCATATCTTTTACATCGATGATGGAGCTGGAGCTCTTCGTAAGACAAAGCAAATATGGAGGAAATCAATACCATATGGTATTAGAAAGCAGCTTACAAAATATAACGGGGACATAAGAAACTTTGATCTATCACCTGACGAAACAAAAATTATTTTTGTGGGGACTGCAAAGAAGGAAACTGATTCTTTAAAACCAATAGAAATAGACAGATATCAATTTAAGCAGGACAGACAAGGTTTTCTTAGGGATGTTTCAAATCATCTTTTTCTATTTGATTTAAAGACAAAAAAATTAGAATCTTTTGCAAATGAAAATAGAAATTACCAATCTCCAACTTGGTCACCAAGTGGAGAATTCATTGCTTATGTATCAAAAAAAGAAGACTCAGATAGACATAATAATTCAGATCTTTTTCTAAAAAGGTATGACAACTTGGAAAATGAGGTTCAACTTACATTTAATATGGGATCAGATTCAGCTGGATGGTCATCAAACTCGCTGCAATGGAGCGCTGATTCAAAAAAAATTGCATATGTAGCTGGGGGTGATCCTAAACTGTTATGGTATGCAATAGATAATGTGTCAGTTATTGATATAGAGAATAAACGAGTAGAAAATATCACGAAAGCACTAGATAGAAATACTGGCTCACCTCGATGGTCGCATGATGCTGCAAGATTATATTTTGTCTTAGAAGATAATCTTAAGAATCAAATTGCCTACTATTCATTTGAGGATGAGAAGATCAGAAAAATGTCACCTGAAGAAATGTATATTTCATCATTTGAAATAAGTGGGAAGGATATAATTCTTGAAAGCTCTACAAGCTCAGAACCGGAATCTATATTCACAATGAATGATAGTAATTTAAGAAAAGTTGTTGATGTTAACTCATTCCTTAACACCAAAAAGATTGCTACAACGGAAAAAATTTCGTTCGAGTCATATGAT
>CENG01125824.1_pt1 | contig 10411 bp, 11 predicted proteins | sample 530131 | NCBI WGS metagenome assembly CENG01 (sample SAMEA2591057, study PRJEB7988) | marine metagenome | biome: marine biome (ENVO:00000447); feature: surface water (ENVO:00002042) layer; material: saline water (ENVO:00002010), including plankton (ENVO:xxxxxxxx) | depth 5 m
GAATGGCACTATTGAAGCTGCAAATGGCACTAATGGAGCCGTGGATAATGATATTGGTGACGAAGCCAAAAGTCCCATTGATGCACAGGATGTTGGAGACGACTTAACCACCCAGCAGCAGTCTAGTTTGACAGTAGACGAAGTGAGTTCGGGAACGGGCAAAACTCAGGGAAATGTTTCCGGAAAATCAACAAGTCCCGGTTACACGCATTTAATGTCACAACAAAGACAATCATTTCAAACTGGTTATTCTGGTACACAGCCATATAATCAGCAGTCACGAGTTATGCAATCGCATTTACGTGTTTTACAAGATAATATAAACACCATGAAATCATCCATAACGAATACAAATAGTTTAGGAGATAGAATTCGTGAACTTGAATCTACTTTAAAGGAAATTGATTTTCCAAAGAAAAAAAAGTCCAAAGAACTGTACACGATTTTTACGTTGCCGTCGTATGAAACAATCAAAAAAGAAAAAAATCTTGATTTTATTAAAATGTTTATTCATGGTGGAGACAAAGTACGCAAAGATATCATACAAGGATTATTTGATAATGAACCAGTATTTAATTTGTTGAACAAACATTTTGAAACGGCCGTAATCAAACCAACATCAACATTGAAATTTCAATATTTTTTCGGATTTAAAAAGTTGAATAAAGCAAAGAAAGCAATGAAACCAAAAGAGTTCTCTGTGAAGGCGGAGATTATAAGTAATAACGATGATAAAAAAGAGAATAATAAAAAAAAGAAAAAAAATTCACTAAAGTTAAATGGAAAGTCAAATGGAGAATTCAAAAACTTCCCGGAAATTGACGTTACATTAAAAGGTGGTAAATCAAATAATCTATATATTAAAGAGTATTTGACACAAAAAAAAAGGGAATCTTTAAAACAGTTGAATGATCTCTGGAAGGATGGATATATAGATTCTCAATATTACAATGAAGGTGTGGAACTTGTGAATAACTTAGTGACAAAAATGGAGGACGCAGATTCATTTAGCAAACAAGAGGATTATAAGAAAGAAATAGAGGAATATATACGTGAAGGTAGAAGAATAGGGCGAATAAAAAAGGAAGCTTTAAAATATTTGAATGATCTCTGGAAGTCTGGATCTATAGATTCTCAATATTACAAAAAAGGTGAGGAACTTGTGAATAAGTCAGTGACAAAAATGTTGCACCCAGACCCAGATTCACTTGAAGATCAGACGGATTATAAGAAAACAATAGAGAATTATATAAATGAAGGTATAAAAAAAGGACAAACACTGAGAATACAGGATCGGAAAAAGCACGCATATGAGTATAGAGACTTTAAAAAAAAAAAAAGAAATGAAAGATTCAAGCAATTGAAAAAAACAATGGCGAATAGACTTGGATTCGCAGCAAAACCACCACAAGCAGAACCAGCGCAATCACCACAAGCAGAACCAGCGCAATCACCACAACCAGCACAACCACCACAACCAGCACAAGCAGAACAAGTAGAAACAAAACCAGAAACACCAGCAGAACCAGAACCAGCAGCAGAAGCACCAGCAGAAGCAACAGCAGAAGCACCAGCAGAAGCACCAGCAGAAGCACCAGCAGAAGGAACAGCAGAAGGAACAGAACCAGCAACACCAGCAGAACCAGCACCAGTAAATGGAGGTTCCAAAAGAAGAAGAAAATATAGAATAAAGAAAAAGAGTAAAAATACTAAAAAACGAATTCGCTTCACCTTGAAAGAAAAAACAAAAAAGAACAAATATTTACGTATATTGAAAAAAAGAAATCGTAAGAAGAAACAACAATTCACAAATAGAGCAATGTATAAACGGCGTTCTTTGACTCGGTGTACACGAAAACGTGTTTAGTGTACTTCATTTTCTTTCAATGTGTTTAGAATGCATGCGACATCATTTGCAAATTTTTTGGATTCACACTTATCTGGGTGATACGAAATGATCATTTTCTGGTATGCTTTTTTCTTCGAACCTAGTTGAAACACAAGCTCATCATATTCTTCTATAATTTTTTCTTGTAATGTAACATTTGTATTGTTATTTAACCGTGATGTTGTGGTTCTAGAAGCTGGTGCTGAGGATGCATTTTGATTGAGTTTTTTATTTTCATGTTCTAATTCTTGAATTTTCTGACGCAGTGCTCTCAGTTCTTTCTTGTATCTTTCATTTTCTTCTCTTCGCTTTGTTTGCATTTGTTCTATCTCTTTCTTGTGTGCCTCCTTTTCTTGGAGTCTCTTTCGTTCCAATGCCTTTAATTTTGACTTTGTATTTTCTTGTTGCTTTTGTTTTCTTCGTTGAATATCTTCAACATTTTCACTCATTCCTGTATAAACGGGCTCTACGATCGCACGCCATACATCTTCTTCGCGAATTTTCTTGTATTCTTCCGGTGTTTTATTCATTTTTAATTTCAATTTCTCAATTTCTCGTAATTTTTTACGTGCCTTTCGTAGAGGACATGATGTATGTGGTTCAGAATCCTCGTCATGTAGTGCTGAAAATGAATTGAATACTGCTGTCATAATTATTTGTGTATAATTGACTCATATGAGATTGTTTCAATTTTATTTTCTACATAAAGATATATTTTCTATCATCAATATATGATTTTATTGTCTATTGATGTAGGTATTCGCAATTTAGCATACATTTTAATACAAGTTCATGATGTAGACCATCACATTATATTAAAATGGGATGTACTAGAATTGATTGATTCACATGAAAAAGCAAGTCAAGTTCAAAATACTTTCATAGGTCAGTCTCTGTGTAAACAATTTGATGTTATTTTGCCGGACTATACCATTGATGTCATTTTGATTGAAAATCAAATCGGTCAAAATGCAATCAAAATGAAAACGATTCAAGGTATGATCAATATGTACTTTGTCATGCGCAACTATAATATAGAAAACATCATCAATTATAATGCATGTCATAAATTAAAACCCTTTTTGGAAAAAAATCAAAAAACGACGTACGCAGAGCGCAAAAAATTAAGCAAAACGATTACACAGTGCTTATGCAAACATTATTATGACGAAACAATGAATACTTTTTATGAATCATTCAAAAAGAAGGATGATTTGGCGGATTGTCTCTTGCAAGGACTAGATTATATCAAAAAACAAGATAAATTGTCGTGTACATTTTATGAGAACATTCAGAATTTATTATGAAATGAGTTAAAGTTTAAAGACAAAATATAAATCAATTAAATAAATGAGTGAAGTAAAATTAGATATACAAGAAATCAGTTTGGATGATCCAATTCCCGATGTTAATGTAAACAAAGAAATATCTTTAAATGCTTCTTCATCTAGTGATTTGAAAGAATCTAATTTTGGTAGCGGTATTGAGCTATTGATGAATGAAAAGGTGAAAAATGCGTCAAAGTCTCCCAGTTCAAATAGTTTGAAAGACTTGGAGCAAGAACTCAATGCTTTTGATGTTGGTGGAGGAGAGACAAATAAGGAAATAAAGTACGAAGAAAAAGACAGCTTTCAAAATAAGCCCAAAATTGAGATTGCAAAGGCCACGAGTGAAATGGAAACAAAGACGGAAACGTGGGATGGATTTAAAGATATTAATGCGGTCAATTTAGATGATATTGGTAGCCAAGCCAAGAAAATGGGACGCGAAGAGCAATTGAAAGAGAAATTTGAAGTGTTGCGAAAACTGGAAACCCTGGAAACCAAGGGGGCCACGTTAAGCAAAAAATACAGCATGGATTCGGACTTAAATGAAATGAAAGGAGAATATGAGTTTCTCATTAATGAAAAAGAAAAGGAAAACTCCGTCAAGTTTCAAGGTAAGGTGTTGACCACTATGATTACGGGACTGGAATTTTTAAACAATAAATTTGATCCGTTTGACATCAAACTGGACGGATGGTCGGAACAAATTAATGAAAATGTGGATGATTTTGATGAAATTTTTGCGGAATTACATGAGAAGTATAAATCAAAAGCCAAAATGGCACCGGAAATCAAGCTGTTGTTTCAACTTGCGTCGTCGGGTATCATGATTCATATGACAAACACGATGTTTAAATCGGCGTTGCCAGGTATGGATGATATTATGCGTCAAAATCCAGACCTTATGAATCATTTTACCAAGGCAGCAATGAGTTCCATGGAACAAAGTAGTCCAGGATTAAGCAACTTTATGAACGACATGGGTATGAGTCACGGATCTGGACCATCGGGTGCCCAGCAAAGTTCCCAACCGCAATCGTTCCGGCCATCGACGGCGTCGCCACCACAGTCACAGCCTCCTCCGCCTCAACGAAGTAATCCTTCTATGAGAAGTGAAATGAGAGGTCCAAACAATATTGATAGTCTATTGTCCAATCTTGGTAATAATGAAAAGAACATTACTCTTGACAAAGATAGCACCATTTCTATTGATGATTTAGATAATTTGTCAATTGGTAGTGGTAAAAGTGGTGGGAAAAGATCATCCAAGCGAAAGAGTGACAAAAATATTGTAAATATTGCAATATAATATCACTTGTTTCTTCGCTTTAGTTCATGATTAAAATCTTTTTCCGTCAATTGATATCCCCAATGCTGTAATACTTGACGTATTTTAGGACTAATGGTTTCGTCATTCCACGCTTTGCCTTTTTTGATGATTTGAGTCACCAAAAATCGCATAAATCGCCCTTGTGGACCAGCTAACGCCATCCATCGTTTAATTTGACGTGCATCATCGGGACCACGTTTGCCTTGATAAAAATCACAATACCAATGAACCCACCCATACGGATTTTCTTTTGAAATCCATCCCTTTGATTCCCAAAATTCCAAAGTGGTACCCACTTTCACTTTGTATTTATTGATTTGAACATCATAATCCTTGCTACATAAGTGATGTTCAGGTACGTTTTTCCACCATGCTTTTGGATATTTCTTATGTACATTTTGTAGTTTTTTCTTGATTACACTGGAATAAATCGGTCTCCAATAGGTTCCACCAAAGCTTCCAAGTTCAAACATTTTTTGTGGAGACAAATTGGGTGTAAAATCAGGGTAATCTGCAAATCGCTTTATTTTTCCGCCTTTTTGTGTAATTTTCTTAAAGCGACGAACACGACCTTTTCGGTATTTTTCATTTCGTGCTCGTTGTAGTTCCTTTTTTGTTAATTCTTTGTGTGTAATAGGTGTTTTCTTGGTAATACGTTTACTCGGGCGATAAATATCATGTTTGTGTTTATAACCTATTTCGTCACGCTGATTCACCCATTTTTCATCAAACCATCGTCGTAATCCCTTTTTGCGCGTATACTTTCCTTGATATGGATTTTTTTTTCCATATTTTTTTTGAAACGCATTCTTATATTTTTGTACCACAATACCACTACGATAAGCGCTGTGTTGTGGTATATCTTTGTATACTTTTTCCTTTATTTTTTCATATAATGTTTGGTCAGTTGGTTCAGGCATACATATATATTGAAAATAAAGAAAAAAGAGTTCAAAATTAGAAATAATTTTCACAAAATTATGTATACGTTGATGAGGAAAAATCTAATTCATTGCCCCGCAATCGTATACATTCAAGGAGAAGAAATGACACGTCATGTTATGAAAACTTTCATGGATAAATGTATACAACCGCATGTGGATACAAGTTCTTGGGATTTTTTTGATATGTCTTGTAAAAATAGAGACAAAACCAAAGATAAAGTACTCCACGATGCAATTTTGCGGGGCAATGAAGTATGTTCTATTTTCAAAGAACCCACTGTTACACCCAGTTTAATTCAGAAAGAAAAATATAATCTTTCCATGGACTTGAAATCACCAAATGGCGCCATGCGCAACGCTTGGAATGGATTTACCATTAGTCGCGATACCATTCATATTGATGGTATTCCTTTAGGATATGAAAACCCTATTTACTTTGAACGACATGCAATTGGTGGAGAATATAATGCGGGGTGGAAAGTGGTCGGACCAGGAAAAGTGAAAACTCTTTTTTGGGAACCGGGACAGTGGATTCCAACAATTGTTGACGAAAGACATTTACATAATTGTGTTAACGCCGTTGTGACCTATGATAATCCATTGGATAATGTGGACGATTTGGCCCATCATTTTTTCACCCGTTGTTTAGAAGCAAAATTGTCTCCATATGTCATTACAAAAAAAACAGTTTTCAAATGGCAAGAACCTTTTTGGAAACGAATGAAAGATATTTTTGATAAGCATTACAAAGAAAAATATATTCAAAAAGGGTTGTTGGCGCACAATGAATTAGAACACATTATATCCGATGCAGCTACCATGAAACTGATTCAATGGAAAAATGGGGGATTTGGTATGGTCGCTCACAATTATGATGCCGATATGCTCACCGATGAAATGGCACAAGTGCACAAATCGCCGGGGTTGATTACATCCAATTTGATTGGGCGATCTTCCAACGGCACTCTTTTAAAACAATTTGAAGCCAGTCATGGAACGGCAACGGATCTTTGGGAAAAACATTTACAAGGAGAAGAAACGTCTTTGAATCCACTCGGTTTAATGGAAGCACTGTTGGGGTCTATGGATTATGCAGAACAACTAAGAGGAGAAAAAAAAGAAATTCAAATGTTTAATCATCAAGTTCGCCAAAAGGCACATCAATTATATCGAAACGGATGCGGTACGATTGATATTTGTGGGCATAGTGGATGTTCTACAGAAGAATTCATTGATTTATTAAGTATGGAATTAACTACATAAGAATGTGATTCGCATCTCCTGCTTGAATAATATCAATGTATGATTGAATCGTATTATTCTGCTCTTGAAGGAATGTAATGATTTCAGTCGTCTTATTTGGATACAATAATGCATAATCATTGGTTTTGAGGGCTTCGCCCCGACACATGGGACATTCGTTTTTTATTTTCATTTGTTGTATCATGCATTTAAGACAAGCTACATGTTTGCACATCAAAGTTACTGTTGATGTGTTTTCCATGGTTTCAAAGCAAACAAAGCACTCCATTTTATATATTCTATTATGAATGATTTCCTTTTCAATTTTTATACAAAACATATAAATAAAACACAATTCGTTTTGTTAATGTATCACAACAAAACGATTTTGATTACGGGAGCGAGTTCGGGACTGGGTCGCACCATGGCATTAAAATATGCAAAAGAAGGGGGAAGAATTGTTCATATTTCCAGAAACGCTCAACGAATCAATTCATTACAAAGAGAATTAGAACAAATCAACACACAACAACATGTACCTTTTTCGGCTGATGTGTCGCAATATAAAAGTATTCAAAATATTCAAAGTGAACTTCAAAGTCAGCATATTTATCCAGACATTTGTGTTCACAATGCGGCGGGAAATTTTTTGTGCACTTTTCGTAACTTGAGTGAAAATGGTTGGAAACGAATCATTGATATTGTACTTCACGGTTCTTTCAACATATATCATGTATTTGGAAACGCCATGATTCAACAAAAAAGACCGGGAGTATTTTTGAATATTTCTACCACGTATGCAAAGACAGGATCTGCATTAGTTATACCTTCTGCCGTTGCCAAAGCTGGTGTAGATAATTTGATGCGCGGATTGACGGTGGAATGGAGTCCACACGATATTCGCTTTGTAGGTATTGCACCGGGCCCAATTCAAGGTTCAGGTGGTGCAAGTAAACTAGACCCATTCAACGTGTTTCAGTATTACAATCAATATATCAATCCGCGAAAAAGAATGGGGACTCAAGATGAAATTGCTGAATTGGCCTTATATTTAACAAGCAAAAAGGCAGATTATATCAATGGTGAAATTGTTCACATAGATGGCGGAGAAGTCGTCCAAAATAGTGGAGAATTTAATTTCATGACACGTATACCATTTTATGAAACTTTATTCCGAAAGTAAAAAAGGCTGTAATATCATAAATAATTCACGTATTTTACGAAGACGATACTTCGCCCATAAATAATCATTGCTGTCAATATCATAAAACATAATATCATACTCATCTTCGGCTCTATATATGTTTAATTGTTGGATGTAAGATTCGCACCATACATGTTTAATAGATGCATATTCTACTACTTTGTTATGTAAATAACTTTTGATTAGAATCATCATATCTTCTGGGAGACATGATGATTTACTGGTTGCAATAAGACCACTCATTCTATACAAATTGAATTGTTTTAAAGAAGGTGCCAGTTGAGCTTCGCTTGGAAGGGCGTCTATATTCAATGTAATATTGCAAAAAGAAGGATGATTTAATTTGGGTTGAAACCATGAAAAAATGTGCTTTTTTGATCCTTCATCAAATTGCATTTGATCATCATGTGTTTTTTTTTTTATATTCTATTCGTCATCACTACTTTCGTGTTCGTTTAAATATGCAGTTTCATACAATATAGCTTCATGGTGTTGGTCTGTGTCTTCTTCCTCTTCTTCATCGTTGTCGGATGCTCCGCCTTCATAAGAGAGTATTCCATTCGTATGATCATCCAAGAAATATCCGTACCCGCTCGTTGAATATACATCTTGATATATGTCCAAATAAGGTGGGCGATAATAGTACACGCTACGTTCGTTCCAATCACGAACTCGTTTTAACCATGTAAATGTCTTGCCTTGTGCGAAAAATACAGTGGTATTTGCACGTAAAATCGTTTCATATATCATGTCAGATGGTATGATATCACGAAATGTTTTTTTTAAATATAATGAAGAATGGCGTATATTGTGATGCACTTTATCCCATCCGTTATTTTGTTTCAATAATAAAATAGAATCTATCATCATTTTCATGCGATGAATATGCGGAATGTTGTTCATGATGAATGTTTTCTTTCTTTAAAATAAGAAAAGAGATTTCAATTTTATTCTATCCGACCAATGCTTTTAATGTAAGAGAATTGTGAATTTTTCGTATTTGTCTTGATGGTGATCGTATACCATACACTGCAGATATATAACACTTCTTATACCGAATGTATGATTTATCTAAAGGGCTATTAAAAAGATAAGGAGACAAAATACATTTTTTTGCCATATAACGAAAAGAATACATACCTTTTAGCATATATTTCATTGCTTTGGTGTAGGAATAGATAGGCATCTTAAAGTCATCCAATAAATATTCTCCCATTACACGAATATGTTCATAGGTATCATTACGGCGCTCTATTGCGTCCATGGCTCCCCATTCATAAATAGATTCCGTGAGATCGTCATTGTTGAAAAACAGTGGATTCTTTTGGTACACAGATAAATAGGGTAACAGTAAAAAGCACGACAACACTTTGCGTTCATGAGATCGGTCTATTTGCACGGGAAAATCTGCAGAAGGCTGCGCGCATAGCGTCCAAATCAACTTTTCATGTGACGTCAAGTAGATACTTATATTATTCCAGAGATCACGTGGTAATTCAAAACTCATCTTATAAAGAACTCCTATATTTCTTTAAATTGTACATATATATTTGTATATAAAACGATTTAAAGAACGATACAAGAACTTAATTTATTGCATATAATATATCAAATGGATGAATTATGTCTCGTTTGTTTCAATGAATTTCCAAATCAAGATATATATAAGTATCATTGTTTTACATGCAAAAAGATTATTTGCGATGTATGCTATGATGAACATATAAAAATAAGTACAAAGTGTGTATTTTGCCGCGGTGATTTAACATTACCTCAAAAAGAGATACAATCAATGATTCAAGATAATTCACATAACATATTGGATAAACGTTCAACATATTGCTGGGTCACATGTTTTACTAGTTTTTTAATATTTATTACAGTGACTATTTTTACTACACCAACTTATAAAAATGATTCATTATTAAATAACACAATTTTACCATAATAAAAATAAATGATTCATTAAGTAATGTATATCATGATAAATAAAGTGTTCACGTAACTGAAATAGAGCTACTGAAAAGAAAGAAACAATTTGTGTTTTGTACGAGGTTTGTAATACATGAATACGTGTTTGTAGAGAGTTATTTTTGACAAAACGAAGAGCAAATAGCGTCGGAACGGAGATAGGCATAATGTCACTATATCTTTTTCTTTTTAAATTATATAAATGAAACATTGTTGTACACATGGTGTCAAAGACAAGCAATGTATTCGTTCTAAGGACAAAAAAGTATTTTCTTTGCCTCGTCGTTTTACACGGAAAAGGTGTGTATCAAAGCCAATAAAAGGGTTTACAATGAGATCATCATGCGCACCTTACCTTTCATGCAAACAAAAACGAAAAAGAAAGTCCCAAAAATTAAACAAATCGCGAAAAACCCGAAAATGATTCACAACTGATTCTTTTTTCAAATATTTCATTTTGAAAAAAAAATATTTTGAAAATTTTCACAAATGGTTTTTGAAAAACTC
>CENG01024240.1_pt1 | contig 10400 bp, 6 predicted proteins | sample 530131 | NCBI WGS metagenome assembly CENG01 (sample SAMEA2591057, study PRJEB7988) | marine metagenome | biome: marine biome (ENVO:00000447); feature: surface water (ENVO:00002042) layer; material: saline water (ENVO:00002010), including plankton (ENVO:xxxxxxxx) | depth 5 m
GTGTTTCGCTAAGAAACGATCCACTTCTTTTTGTGTTGGAATACTCTGCGCTGCGCCCTCGCGGGTTACCGCAATGGCTGAAGCTGCACACCCGCGACGCAATGCTTGTTTAGCATCGGTGTGGTTGCTGTATGCAGACAGGAAATAACCGATAAAGGTGTCACCGGCTGCGGTGGTATCTACCGCGTCTACAGAGAATGCTTTTACTTCTACAACATCGTTTTTGCGCAGCATCATTACACCCGCTTTACCCAGTGTAATAATAACTTCGCTGTGTGACCACTGCTCTTTGAACACTGTCACAATATCTTCAAGTTCTTCTTTACCGGTAATCGCAGCAGCTTCGGTTTCATTTACAATAAGTAAATCTACACAATCTAATGGAAGCTGCTTAACCGACTCGCTCATAGGCGCTGGGTTAAAGGCTACTTTAAGCTGCTTTTCTTTCGCTTGGCGAAGTACTTCTTCAATGCTGCTTGTTTCATTTTGGGTTAGTACCCAATCTGAAGGACGCGTATCGTCTAACGCTTGCATTACGGTTTTTGCGGTAATGGTTTGGTTAGCACCACCAAATAATACAATGGCGTTTTCACCGCTAGGCGTGACTTGGATAATCGCGTGACCTGAAGGAACTTCTGAGCACTTTACGCCACGACAATCAACACCCTTCTTAATAAGAGCTTGTTTAAATGAGGCGTCGTTTTCGTGAATGCTGCCGACGTGTCTTACGTCTGCACCTGCTTGTGCTAAAGCAATAGACTGGTTTGCACCCTTACCACCTAATAAGGTTTGATAATGGGTAGAGGCCAACGTCTCACCAGGTTGTACAAAGTGATCTACCTGATAAACGTGGTCAATATTTATAGAGCCAAAATTTATTATTGCCATTTCTTCTTCCGTCGAAAGAGGGCGCTTCCCAGAATGCCGCTGTCCATGTTTCGCCCGTGAACCGAAAAGTTCAGGGCGGAAGTATCACAATTGCCGTAGGCTTCTCGATACGCGTCGAGCTTGCACAATAGCAGCTGTTTCAACTTCCTTGGTTTAAAGCATCGGCCAGGGACATGAATGAACTAGCAAACATCCCAGGAAACATTGTTGTTGTATTAACGCAACAGGGTATAACAAACGCGAGATCCAGTGAAGAGGATCACCTAAAGCGCTTTATAACTATTTTGCGTGGTGATTATAAAAGCGGTAAAAAAATATTACTTTTCTTGACCAATTGGTCAGCAATTATACACGCATATTAGTTAAGCTCAATAATAACCAAACAGCTAATTCAGGAAGTAACAGACTAAAGAACAGTTTGAAATGCTGTTGCGAAAGGAAATCCTTATCCAACGAGTTTGATCTTAGATGAAATCATTCAGTGTTGCTACCCATAACGCTTTAAATTTTGATAAACAGCCATAATTCAAGTCCGTTTGAACAGAGAATGAACAGGGTTTTTTCCTGTTGTACAACGCATATACGTCGTTTTGAAAACACGGCCATCGCATGACCTCAACATTGCCAAAGTTAGGCTTTATCCATTGATTTTTGCTAGTATTATCTCCACCAAGAGATATCGGCCACGTAAAAAATGGTGCGTTAATCTCAACTCATTTAAAACGAAGAGAAAGAACCGTGGAAAAACAGCTCGATTATGACAGCGTAAGTAATAAATTGACTCAGCAAGGCATTATAGTAGACGGTGCAGAAGTCCATGGCATTTTGTGCGGCATGCTTTGTGGCGGTATGTCACTCACTGACCAAAAATGGCAAGAAGCGTTGAGCGAAACCATCAATCAAGGGGAACGCTTCGACGACCAAACTGAGCATCTTTTGAATACGCTCTTTAATCAAACCTGCCAGCAGTTGCTTGAGCCAGAGTTTTCACTGAGTTTATTGCTTCCTGAAGACCAAGCGCCGATTAATGACCGTGGTGCGGCTCTTATCAATTGGGTTCAAGGTTTTATGTTAGGGTTTGGGCTTCATCAACAAGATTTGATGCAGTGTTCAGAAGACGTGAAAGAAGCCCTCGAAGATTTCTCAGATATCTCTCGCATGGAAGAGCCTATGGACGCTGATGAAGAGTCGGAAAAGGCGTTGCTTGAAGTGGAAGAGTACGTAAAGATTTCTGCTATTTTGTGCTTTAGCGAACTGGGCCAATCACTTTTAGATGATCAACAAGACACGCCGTCCGTACACTAGTAATTAATATTAGTAAAAAGTAGCGGTTTAATTAGTTACTTAGTTCAAGTTATTCAAGTCACTTACTCAGGATTTTCTCGTTTATGATTAGTGCGCAAGAGTTTATTGCCAGACAGGATAGGCTACTGGCTCAGTGTGAACCAAACAGTGTTTGTATTGTTCCGGCAGCAGGATTAGTCACACGTAGTCGAGATACCGAGTATACCTTCAGGCAAGACAGCGATTTTTGGTATTTAACCGGGTTTGAAGAGCCGAATGCGTGGCTTATATTGTCTAATCATTCACGCTATGGTGAAAGCTATCGAGCCATGGTGGTGCAAGACAAAGACAAAAGCGCAGAAATTTGGCAAGGCAAGCGCCTTGGGGCTGAAGCGGCATTGTCTCGTTTTAGTTTAGATGAAGCCTTTGAACAACAAGAGCTTGAGGAGGCGTTGTTGGCGTCTATGCAAGGACAAGACAACCTTTATTTCGGGTTGGGCCACAATGAAGCCCATGATAAGTTAATCACCGAGGCGTTAAATACCCTTCGATATGCGCCTAAAGAGTCTCTTGCGCCACGAGCAATACATGACTTTCGTCCAATCTTGCACGAAATGCGCTTGTTTAAATCAGCCTGTGAAGTTGCCGTTATGAAGGCGGCGGGAGAAATTACCGCTCGTGCTCATAAGCGTGCAATGCAGTTTGCAGCGCCGGGCTGTTTTGAATACCAACTAGAAGCAGAAATCCACCATGAGTTCGCGATGGCCGGCGCACGTTCACCCGCGTATAGCACTATCGTGGGTAGCGGCGAAAACGCTTGTGTATTGCATTACATCCAAAACAATGCGCAAATAAATGATGGGGATTTGATCTTGATCGATGCTGGCGCAGAGTATCAAGGCTATGCTGCTGATATAACTCGTACTTTTCCGGCGAATGGAAAGTTTAGCCATGCTCAACGCGAAATCTACAGCCTTGTACTAAAAGCGCAAAAAAGTGTGTTGGATATGCTTGCGCCAGGCGTAACGCTTTCTGAAGCAATGTTACACAGCGCTGAGATTATTACACAGGGTTTAGTTGACCTGGGCATACTAAAAGGTAGCGTGGCAGATAACCTTGAGAACGAAAGCTGGCGACAATTTTACATGCATGGTTTGGGACATTTCCTAGGGCTCGATGTGCATGACGTGGGTAACTATAAAATTGAAGGTGAAGACCGTCCGTTGAAACCGGGTATGGTCATTACCGTTGAGCCTGGCATTTACATAAGCAAAGACAGCGATGCGCCAGATAAATATAAGGGTATTGGTATTCGCATTGAAGACGATGTGGTTATCACCGCCACGGGCGTGGATGTGCTTACCTCAGATGTGCCTAAAGAAATTGAGGATATCGAAGCTTTCATGGCAAAAAGCTGAACGCATACGCAGTAAAACAACACATACGCAAAATACAAATAACCAAAAAACTGGGCGGCAGGATAAAACACGGTGAAATCGGCAAAAGCGGTTGATGTAGTAATTATTGGTGGCGGTATCGTAGGAACCGTGTTGGCCAAAGGGCTTTCAGAAAAAATTAGACTCTCTGTAGCTCTGATTGACGCGGTGGACCCAAAGCAAAGCTCGGAATCATCTGCTGATTTCAACCCATTTACCGACACACGGGTCATCGCACTTGCAAGGCGTACAGTAAATGAACTTTCCGATATCGGACTTAATCTTGAAGATTTAGCAAAGCAGCACAATGGTGAATTACCCCCTCAGATTAAGCATATCGAAGTGACCGATAAAGGTCATGTGGGCTTACTCAACCTGAATAGCTATGATCATCACATTGATGCTTTCGGACAAGTAGTAAGCTTGAGTGCGCTTACCCGTTTGGCAGCGAGCGCTAGTTCGGCTTATCAATACATTGCCCCTGCAAAAGTCGTAACGGTAACGCAGCACAAAGATAGGGTGAACGTTGGGCTTGATAATGGCGAGACGCTCACAGCAAAGCTACTGGTGTTAGCTGATGGTGGCAGATCCGGTTTAGCGCAGCAGGTGGGGATCGCTAAAACCGTAAGTGATTATAAGCAAACGGCTATTGTATTTAATGTGCATACGCAAAATCCCCACGAGAATAAGGCGTATGAGCGCTTCACACAACATGGTCCATTGGCATTTCTGCCCTTCGATAGTGAAATTGAGGGCGTTAAAGCGCGAGAAAACGGATTTTCAGTCGTGTGGACAGTAGAAACAGAAGCCGCACAAAGCTTGATGACGTTAAGTAAAACGGAATTTGTAAACGCGCTGCAAGACGCGTTCGGTTATCGCCAAGGTAAGATACTCAGAGTAAGTGAGTTAGCAAGCTACCCGCTTATGCTTGCGAAAGCCGAACCGGTGACAAGCCATCGTACTGTGGTTGTCGGAAATGCAGCGCAAGCCTTACACCCCATTGCTGGGCAAGGGTTCAACCTAGGCTTACGAGACTTAAGCGCGCTAATCGCAGTCCTCGGTGCGTCATCGAACCCGCATAATGAACAACAAAATGCCGCCAATCAAGACGAAGAAAACAGTCAGAATCAATCTGCGCATGAATATGTTACTGAACGCTTTGATGCAGGCGCATTTAATGTTTTGCAACGCTATGCGAACGAGAGAAAACAGGACAGAAACAATACAATAACCCTTACCGATACCTTGGTAAGAACCTTTTCTAATCAGTACTTTCCAACGGTAATCGGCCGGAATGTATCGCTACTGGCGCTGAGTATGATGCCGCAAGCAAAGAAAGCCTTTGTTAAATATACAACAGGGTATGGCGAAACACCGCAGATGAAAAGAGACCGCGATGCAGCACGTTGATATAGCAATAGTGGGCGGGGGAATTGTAGGGTTAACCCTTGCTGCCGCTCTTAAAAATAGTGAATTAAGCATAGCCGTTATTGATAAGGCAGCGTGTTATCAACCGCTTACTGAAAAGCCTACGGCCAGAGTGAGCGCCATAAACCAGGCCAATATCAAGGCGCTAAAACAATTTGATGTGTGGAACTATTTACAACAAGACCGCGCGAACCCATACACCGATATGCATGTGTGGGATAAAGACAGTTTTGGCGACATCCATTTTTCGTGTGGTGAGATGGGAAGCGACGCCTTAGGAATAATAGTTGAAAACCAAGCGCTGGTGAATGCCCTAGCTAAGACTGGCGAGGCACAATCGAATGTTCAGCTTGTTACTGCCGGCATTGAAAGAGTGCTAGCAGGGCCAAATCAAACCATGCTGATGCTAGATAACGATGAGGTGCTAAGCTGCAGGTTATTAGTAGGTGCAGATGGTGCCAATTCATTTGTAAGAAAGCAGGCAGGTTTGCCCATTACTTTCAGAGATTACGAACACACTGCCATTGTAGCCAATATAAGAACAGATGAGCCCCACGATAACGTTGCCAGACAAGCATTTACACCCACAGGGCCACTCGCTTTACTGCCAATGGTAGCGCCAAACGTGTGTTCAATTGTATGGTCTCAAACGCCGGAACAGGCAAGTTCGCTGATGGCATTAAATGACGAAGCGTTTTGCAATGCATTAACGGCAGCCAGCAATAGCGTGCTCGGCACGATGGTGCTAGAAACAAAACGCTCAGCCTTTCCACTTACCATGCGCTATGCGCGGCAGTGGGCAAAGGATGGCGTTGTGCTGATTGGAGATGCAGCCCATACTATTCATCCGCTAGCGGGGCAGGGCGCCAATTTGGGTATGCAAGATGCGCTTGTTTTGGCTGAAACGCTGAGCAATCTTAACGCATCAGGTAAAGATATCGGTCTTTATAAAAACTTGCGTAGCTATGAACGTAGTCGTAAAACAGAAGCCATGAAAATGATAGCTGCAATGGACGGTTTTAAATTCTTATTTGATGGTAATGACCCGTTCAAAAGGCTTCTTCGTGGCATAGGGCTGTCTGCCACCGACAGGTTAGGCACAATTAAAAACGCTTTCGTCAGCCACGCCATGGGCCTATAAAACCCCATTCTTGGTGTTGAGCTAGTCGGCTGTAAAGGATACTCTTCGGTATCCTTTTTTATTTGTACCAACGGTTTATGACTATTTCTCTTTGCAAACCTTTTCATGCCTTGTCTTTCGCTTGCGCCTCCCTGCTTACCGCGGCTCTTTCTATTAGCTTAGCAAGTGCTGAAGCTACTACCGAAAACGCCGGAGAATCATCTTCGGCAACGCTAGCAAGCGAGAAAATGAAGCTGAATAATGCCCCTATTGATTTGGGGGTTTATCGCGAGCACGTTAAAACCCTTGCTAGCGATGAGTTCGAAGGTCGAGGTCCACTATCAAAAGGTGAGAAGAAAACAGTAAGTTATCTGGTAGCCCAATATAAGAAGTTAGGGCTGAGGCCCGCCTTCGGTGAGAGCTACACTCAAGCCGTACCGCTTGCCAAAATTACACCTAATGACATGAGCGCCCTAAATATTGGTGATTTGACGTTTAAGGCTGGCGCTGAGTTTACGGCACGTACGCAGCGTATCGTCAAAGATTATTCGTTGAATAACAGCGACGTTATCTTTGTAGGTTATGGCATTAATGCGCCCGAATATAATTGGAACGATTATGCACGCATTAACGTAAAGGGAAAAACGGTTGTCATGTTAGTGAATGATCCGGGGTTTGCCTCTAAAGATCCTACTTTATTTCAAGGTAATGCCATGACTTATTACGGCCGTTGGACATACAAATATGAAGAAGCGGCCAGACAAGGTGCAGAAGCCGTTTTTATTGTTCACGAAACTATGCCCGCAGGTTATGGATGGGGCGTTGTCGAGAACTCAAACTCCAATACTAAATTCAGTTTGGTTGATGAAGACAGCAACGCTTCGCAAGTTGGCGTAATGGGCTGGCTTCATCTTAATGCGGCAAGACAACTATTTGAAAAAGCGGGCTTAGATTATGGCGAGCTAAAAGAAAAGGCATCGAAACCTGGCTTCACACCTATTGAATTAAAAGCGAAGGCATCGTTGAACTTCACCAACACTATTGAGCACGCTGAGTCTCAAAATGTGGCAGGAATTTTAGAGGGTACCACTAAGCCAGACGAGTGGGTAATGCTACATGCCCACTGGGATCACTTAGGAAAGGTTGAGAAAAACGGCCAAACTACCATTTATAACGGCGCGGTCGACAATGCGTCGGGCGTGGCTGGCGTGCTTACATTAGCTGATGCACTTACCAAAGCTGAAAAGCGCTTTTCACGTACCCTTATGTTCAGTGCATTCACTGCTGAGGAAACGGGGCTGCTTGGTGCTGATTTCTTCGCAAACAACCCGCCTATACCCACATCAAAAATGGTGGCGTTTTTAAACATCGATGGCATGAACGTAAACGACGGCGTAGATTATATTTTGCAATACGGCGAGGGTTACTTATCTATTGAAGATGACTTAGCAAACGCAGCCGCGTTACAAGGGCGAACCGTAAAAATGGACCCACGTCCTCAAAATGGTTTGTTTTTCCGCTCTGATCACTTTGCGCTCGCTAAGCAAGGAGTACCATCAATTCTGTTTATGAGTTTGGGCGATACCGACCCAAGCTTTATTACCAAGCGTTACCATAAAGCAGATGACGACTACCTTCCCAGTTGGACATTAGGTGGCGTGGAGCAAGATCTTTCGCTTATTGGCTCTATGTTAATTTATTATGCGCAAGGCGATGTCTGGCCTTACTGGAAGCGCGAAAGTGACTTCAAAGCAAAGCGTTTACAGTCGATGTCTGGTCGTGAAACTATCGCTAAATAAAACACGTTAGAACGGCAAATAAAAATATGAATTTCAAGATAAAGCGACGCTGATGAGTTGGATTTTATTTACATTGGGCGCGGTTGTTATGCAAACCGGGCGCAATGCACTGCAGAGCAAGCTGAGCGGCTCAGTAAATACCTCCGGAGTGACGCTATCTCGCTTTATCTTGGCCCCGCCAATAGCCTTTGTCTATTTGCTCATTCTCTACAGCAATAGCGCCAGTCAAGTGCCTCAGTTCTCAGGCTCTTTTATTGCAGTGGTACTGTGTGCTTCGCTACTTCAAATAGCTGCCACTTCTTTAATGGTGATTTTGTTCAAGCAGAAGAACTTTGCCATTGGAGCTGGCTTGGCTAAAAGTGAAGCTTTAGTGGCAGGCGTGGTAGGCATGCTCTTTTTTGGCAGCTACTTAACGCCTCTCGGTTGGGCGGGTATTGTGATAGGGGGCGTCGCGATATTTATTTTAAGTAGTGGCAGCCGACTTTATGGTATTAGCGTTAAAACCATGGTTATAGGCCTTGCCTGCGGTACCTGCTTTGCTCTAACTTCATTGCTAGTGCGTGAAGCTAGCCACATGCTCGATATACAATACACCCATGCAGCAGTTTGGGTTCTATTATGGGTGTTATGCGTTCAGGCTGTATCTTTAAGTGGATATATTGCATTAACCAAACCTTTCGTGTTCACCCAATTAGTGAATGCCAAAAAGCAGGTGCTAGCGATAAGCACGGTTAGCTGCTTAGGTTCTATATGTTGGTTTACTGCTATGGCATTACAGCATGTAGCACTGGTCAAAACATTGGGACAGTTAGAGGTGTTGTTAACCTTGCTCGTGTCTCACTACTGGTTAAAAAACGTCGTCACGAAACGTGAATTTGCCGGGCTTCTGCTAGTGGGTATTGCAGCCATTATGGTGATGTGGGCATAAAGATCGATCATTAAATTTTTATTTTAGCGGTCAGTATTCGACAATGTATCAAGCTGTTATTAACTAACTTGCGGTAAGACAGCTACCTTGTTTTGCCGTCCTCTTACAATCCTCGTCCTATTAGCCTACTCGCGATATACGCTTATCAATCTAGCCCCTAAACTGCCTACCAAAATCGCATATATAGCCAGTACACCAGCCATTTTTTTCAATATAAAGCCATCTTGATTTTTAAGCCCTAAAATTGCGGTTACTGCCACAATGTTGTTGATACACACCATATTCCCCATTGCAGCCCCCACGCTTTGAAGGGCAAGTACGACCGGTAAAGGTAAAGACAGTTGTTCAGCGATAGCGTGCTGAATTCCTGCAAAGGTAAGGTTAGAAATGGTGGCCGAACCAGAAAAGAAGCTACCAAGCGCACCAAGTAGCGGTGCAAAAAGAGGCCAGTTATTACCCGCTAGGTATGCCATGTGTTTGCCAATGACTGACACGGCCGATTGTTCGCCGCCCAGCATCATTAAATTTACAAATACAAGCGCGCCCAAGAGCGCAAATAGTGGCTTTGTCATACGTTCTGCGGTTTGGACCGACACGGATGTTATTATGGACACCCATTCCCGAGCGCCAAAACTATATACACTGGCAAACGCCACGACAATAAACGGTATTAACGACGGAACGTAAAGCACGCTATGTTTCCATTGAATACTGGTGCCTAAAATACCTGTTATCGATATAACTAAGCTAGCGCTGACGGATAAATTGCCTAATATTCCCAGTGATGCCGTTATATTAGGGTCGCCATCTTGTAACAAGCTTCTTAGCCCAAGTTCTGGAAGACGAGTAAGTAAAAGCATTATCACAGTGCCCCACAAGGGAAAAGATGCCTTGGCAAGTTCTCTGCCACTGGGTGAGGCAGTCTTTTTTTGTGTATCAACCTTTGTTTCAAACTCATTAGCTGCCGAGGAAAGCCCAAACCCTGATTTAGCCATCAAAACAGTAATGATAAGGCCAATGCCGCCGCCTAGCAGCGAGGGGAATTCAACACTGTAAAAACTTAATGCGAAGAAAGGCAGTGTGCATGCGCATGTCGAAGAAACGATAAAAAGCGAATGCCTGAATATGATTTTCCAAGATGGTATAACTAATCGCAATGCCATAAACACAATTGCTGGTGCAACAAGCGTGCTGATTAATGCGGCAAGGGTAGCGATATCAATAATCGTGTCTTCTTGCAGTGATAACAGCGACATACCAAACCACACCGGCGTACCCATGGCACCGAAAATGACCGGAATGGTATTGGTCACTAAGCAGAATAGGGCAACGTTTACAGGCGCAAAACCTAAACTAAAAAGTATGGGCGCCGCTATCGCAGCAGGCGTGCCGAAACCACTGGCACCTTCAATAAGAAATGTGAACGCCCAGCCTACAATCATCAACTGAGCAACCTTGTTCGAACTGATTGTATTTAAGCCATTTTTCAAGGTTGCCAGTGCGCCCGTTTTTTCCAT
>CENG01125911.1_pt1 | contig 10397 bp, 8 predicted proteins | sample 530131 | NCBI WGS metagenome assembly CENG01 (sample SAMEA2591057, study PRJEB7988) | marine metagenome | biome: marine biome (ENVO:00000447); feature: surface water (ENVO:00002042) layer; material: saline water (ENVO:00002010), including plankton (ENVO:xxxxxxxx) | depth 5 m
AGCTTAAGTGCTTTTAAGCATACCTGTTCCTGATACTTTACCAAATGCCATTGTCCCCTGCTTTGAGGGACTGGGCGAAGACCACTAGGAGTTTCACTGTATTCTCGATGTCTTCAAGGTCGACCATTTCACTAGGTGTGTGCATATAACGTAGTGGTATGGAAAGCAGTCCGGTAGCAATACCTGATTGAGCGACTTGTATTACACGTGCATCCGTACCTGTAGGTCGAGCATCTGCTTCAATTTGATGTGGAATGCCTTTTGCCTCGGCTAGGGCTTTAAGCTTTTTAAAAACAATGGGATTGATGTTAGGGCCTTTGCAAATAATTGGTCCGCCCCCTTGAACAAATTTTCCGTACTTTCGATTATCACAATTCGGTGAATCGGTGGCGTGTCCGACATCAACTGCGATAGCAAAATCTGGATTTTCAGAAAATGCTGCAGTAATAGCTCCTCGTGTGCCGATCTCTTCTTGGGTGGTGGCCACACCAATAACTTTTGCACGAAGCGAATCTGCATTTTTTTTGCGTTCTTCAGAAAGTCGACGTGTAGCTTCTAGTATAGCGTACGCTCCTGCCTTGTCATCAAAAGCTCGTGCCACTCCAACCGTACCGTTTATCAGCTCAAAGCTTTGATCGTAAACACCTGCATCCCCTATCGAAACCAAGGCTTCTGCTTCAGCTTTGCTCTTTACGCCTATATCGATCCATATTTCATGAGTCTGTGGGACTTTTTTACGGTCTTCTGGGCTCATTAAGTGTATGGCCCGTTTGCCTGTGACACCTTTGACCACACCTTTTTCCGTGAGTATAGCAATTCGTCTTCCTGAAATAATACTGAGATCATGACCACCAAGAGTCTCAAAGTATAGAAAGCCTTTGTCGTCGATATAAGTAATAAGAAGTCCGAGTTCGTCAATGTGTCCGGCAAAAAGAACACTTGGATCGCCATTTGGATTTATAGTAGCAAAGCGATTACCCATGATGTCTTTTCGATAATCATCGGCAATAGGCTCAATCCAGTTATCAACAACAGCTTGGGCTTCATACTCACAGCCAGTCGGTGAACGGGCATCAAGGAGTTCATTAAGAAATTTTGGTACGGACATAAATTTTAGAATAGAATTTAACAATAAACTAAACTTAAAAAAAATCGCTTATTGAACTGAGTCAATAAGCGATTGGATAAAGCGTATCTTAAAGAGTAAGATTTAAAGCGCTTCGCTGTCTTTTTCTTCGGTACGAATACGTATTGCTGACTCAACAGGAAGGATGAAAATTTTTCCGTCTCCAATTTTACCTGTTTTTGCACTCGTGATAATAGCTTCTGTCGCTGCGGCGACTACGTCGTCTTCCACGACTGCTTCGATAATTGTTTTAGGCAGAAAATCGATAGTGTATTCACTCCCACGATAGATTTCAGTGTGCCCTTTTTGACGACCATAGCCCTTGGCTTCAATAACGGTCATACCAGATACACCCACTTCTTCTAGAGCGGCTTTTACATCCTCTAGCTTAAAGGGTTTGATAATAGCTTTTATTAATTTCATAAATATTATAATATGGGTTTAAGTATAGGTGACAAGTTTAGATATTAGTCCAAATTATAAGCGTTTTCCCCATGTTCAGCCTCGTCGAGACCAAGGATTTCAGCGTCTTCTCTGACTCTCAAACCTGTCACTGCTTTACAAATAGCAATGATGATGATTGTAGCAATAGCAGACCAAGCAACTACAGTTACGACACCAATAGCTTGTATTTTTAATTGTGCTAGTGCGTCAAAATCAACACCTCCATTACCGCCGAATGCGTCAGCTGCTAAAAAAGCAACCAGTAGAGTACCAAGGATGCCACCCACTCCGTGCACGGCAAATACGTCTAGAGAATCATCTATTTTTAAAGCACCTTTGATAACACCGCACATGAAGTAACAAATAACTCCGGCTGAGAAACCAATAATGACAGCTCCAATCGGGCCAACACTTCCTGATGCAGGGGTGATGGTCGCAAGTCCAGCAATGGTTCCAGTTACAATTCCAACTAAACCAGGTTTGCCGTTCTTTTTCCACTCAATAAGCATCCAAGTTAAACTAGCAACCGATGCAGAAATATGGGTAACTAGTAAAGACATGGCCGCTTGACCGTCAGCAGCTAATTGACTTCCCGCATTGAATCCAAACCATCCTACCCAAAGCATGGAAGCTCCTATCATGACAAGACCCGGCTGATGTGGCACAGACAAACGATCAGGAAACCCTTTTCTTGGCATCAATACTTTAGCTAAAATCAAAGCAGAAATACCCGCAGTAGCATGCACGACTAAACCACCAGCAAAGTCAATCACTCCCATGCCGGATAACCAACCGCCGCCCCAAACCCAATGCGTCACGGGAGCATAGACTAAAAAGAGCCATAGCCCTGTGAACAAGAGTACTGCAGTAAACTTCATCCGTTCAACAAAAGCTCCGATAATCAAAGCGGGCGTGATGATGGCAAATGTCATTTGGAATCCGACAAAGAGCAACTCTGGGATGGTTCCACTTACAGAATCTTGATTGATTCCACTTAAAAACGCTTTTGAAAGGTCTCCAAAGAAGGCATTTCCTTCAGAGAAAGCGATACTGTATAGACAGATAACCCAGAGAATAGATGCCAAACAAGCAATAGCCACATTGTGCATTAAAACTGATAAATAGTTTTTAGAACGCACTAAGCCACCATAAAATAAGGCAAGCCCTGGAAGGGTCATGAATAAAACTAAAGCGGTTGCAGTGATAATCCACGCGGTATCGCCTGAGTTGATAGCTGATCCATCGGATGCAAATAGCACAGCTGGAAGAGCTAAAAAAACCAATAAGGTTAATTTAGTTAAGTTGGTAAACATAAGCCTATCACAATTCATGATGCTTTTTTGACAAGTTTTTTTATACCTGACAAATTTACACAAAAAAAGACGGTCTCTAATATGGAAAAGAGACCGTCTAGTATGTTTACCTTTAACTAAGTAATTATGTGTAACCTAAGTTACTAGAGAGCTTCTGCTCCAGTTTCCTCAGTTCGAATACGAACTGCACTTTCCACTGGAAGCACAAACACCTTTCCATCACCGATTTTACCAGTTTTAGCGACAGAAATGATAGTTTGTGTTGTTTTTTCGACAGCTGAGTCGTCAACAACGATTTCGATAAGAACTTTAGGAAGGAAATCTACAGTATATTCACTACCTCTGTATATTTCAGTATGTCCTTTTTGACGGCCATATCCTTTTACTTCTGTAACTGTCATTCCTTCAATACCTTGTTCAGATAAGGCTTCCTTGATTTCCTCAAGCTTGAAAGGTTTTACTATAGCTTTAATTAATTTCATATTATTTCCTTTATTAAAAGTTATGATGTGATGCTATATGCAGATTGTCCGTGCTCCGCTAAATCAAGACCTTCAGCCTCTTCTTCAGGAGTTACACGCACACCCATAATTGCTTTAACAATTGAGAATACTACATATGCGAAGATAAATGCTGCGACTGATACAGAAAGAGTACCGATAATCTGGGTAGAGAGACTAGCACCACCGAAGATACCAACTGCTACTGTTCCCCAAATACCACATACACCGTGTACAGATATAGCTCCGACTGGATCATCAATTTTGATTGAATCAAAGAAGATGATTGAAAGTACTACGATCACACCGGCAATTGCACCAACGATCACTGCAGCCCATGGGCCCATTGAGTCAGCACCTGCTGTAATACCAACTAGACCAGCAAGAATACCGTTCAATGCCATTGAAATATCAGGTTTCTTAAGGAAGATCCATGAAAAGAACATGGCTGCTAAACAACCCGCTACACCTGCTAAAGCAGTTGTCGTGAAGACAAGACCTAAAGGACCAGGATTTGCAGAAAGAACAGAACCACCGTTGAATCCAAACCATCCTAAGAAAAGTAAGAATACACCGATTGCTGCTAATGGCATACTGTGACCAGGAATTGGTTTGATTTTGCCATCAACATATTTACCAGCTCTAGGTCCTAAGATCATCACACAAGCTAAAGCAGCGAAACCACCGAATGCGTGAACTACTGATGAACCAGCGAAGTCATAGAAACCAGCTTCACTTAGCCATCCACCACCCCAGTGCCATGAACCGATTACTGGATATGCGATACCCACTAATAGTGTAACGAAAATCATGAATGGTAGTAATTTAACTCTTTCGGCAACTGCTCCTGAAACAATAGTTGCACCTGTTGCTGCGAACATAGCTTGGAAAATGAAATCACCGTATGCAGTCATAGCTAGGCCAACACCACCATAAGAGAAATCATCATTACCCGGGACATCTCCCATACCAAGATCAATTGGTGAACCGAATGAAAGCCAATTTGCAATCAATGACCATTCTCCACAAGGATAGTGAGTATTAAATCCTATAACGGCATAAGTTAAAATACCCATTGATATAATGAAAGTATTTTTGAAGAGAATATTAACGGTATTCTTAGATTGGGTAAGACCACACTCAAGAGTGGCAAAACCAAGGTGCATTAGAAAAACTAAAGCAGCTGCGATAACTGTCCACAACATACTGGTTGTGAAAAAGTCAAAGGCGTAGGCACTTTCGCCTTGGCCTTCAAGTAAAGCAATGTAGTCATCATCGCCTGATGTCATAGGGTCTAAAAGAACCTCTGCACTGAGATTTGCAGATAAACAAAAGAATGTTAATCCGCTGACTAGTAGTGTTAAAAAGATGTTTTTGATCTTCATAATTATTATTGTTTAGTTAATTGTTCAGTGTGAACTAGTCAAATTAAGCATTTGGCGTGCCAATATTCTTAAAGAACTCATTTCACCCGAGTGGCAGTACTTAAACAAGAGACAAAAAAGCCCTTAGTCAGTGCTAAGGGCTAAAAATGGAGCGAGCGAAGAGGTTCGAACTCTCGACATCCACCTTGGCAAGGTGGTGCTCTACCAACTGAGCTACGCTCGCAATAAATTGATAAAGTTAAGAAATAAGAAAATCCCTGTCTAAGTGTCAATGGGAATTTTAAAAACTTTATTATTCGTTTTCCTGCAAATATAGTTGGATATCGATGATTAATTTTTCTCTGATTACCTTAGGTAAAGGGAAGAAATCATTATTATCTAAAATATCTGCAACTGAGTCACTGAGCAAGGTGCTTATGAGAGGAGATAGTCTGTCTGAATCTCTTAATTTGTAGACAATATAAAAAGGTAAGCGAATGAAATAGTCAGAATAATATAAATTCTCAATACTAGGGCCATAAGCAATAGATTCATCATCTTGGGCCACGAATAAAACTTTTAAATTAGAATTTTCAGGTATATTGGGAAATACTCCGACTGCTGCTTTATCTTGAATAATCAAACGCTTTACATTGTCCTCTACGTCAAAAGTGACTGTTGAATTAAAAAATTTTTCGCTGAGCACACTAAAGCGAAATAAATCTGCAGAAATCCCATTATTTTCTTTAACCGCATAGGCTTTAATGGAATTAGTTGAAAATGAAGACAACCCGAGATCTCTCCAACTAAGTAAATTGGAAGTCTTACTAGAGGAACTAAAAATGGTAGCTAATTGATCAACCGTAATTTCTGATATCGGATTTTCTTCATTAACAACCACTACTGAAGATTTGTAGCCAAAGGGAATTTTAACTATTTTATCATCATCTAAAAGAGGGAAATCACTACCTTCGGGTAAGGCTAGAACACAAATATCCAAACGATCGGATAAAAAATCTTCGATCATAGGTAAACTACCTGACTTATAAACAGATAAAGTAGTAATTTCAGCATTTGAGTCTTTCTCTAATAATATCGTATCATTGTATAAAAATTTCTGAAAATCATTAGGGATTAGATCCGAATATGCCATACGAGTCTCTTGAGCAGAGGCGACAAAGTAGGCAAAAAAGAAAGCACATAGAACCTTTATAAAGATTAAAAAACGCATAAATCAAAATTATTTAAAGTAGTCTCAGTTACAAGATAATATTTTTACGAAAAATCTGGATCAAGTTCAGGCCATTTCAAAAGTTTACGATGCAGTGTTCTACGACTGATGCCCATTAGCTGAGCAGCCTTAGTTCGATTGCCACCACATTTCAGTAAGGCATTTCGCAATAATTGCTTCTCATTCATGTCTAAACTGAAATTAACATTGGATAATCTATTGCTACTAAACGCTTCTGACTCTGCTTGATCAGAGGTTTCTGAATTAAAAAATTTTGCTTCCAAGTCTTCTGGAATCAGGGTCTGACCTTGCTTTAAAATAATTATATTTTCACAAAAGTTTCTTAATTCACGAATATTACCCGGCCAGGAATACTCGACCAAAATATTCAATGCTTCTTTAGACAATTCTAATGAAGGAAACCCATTTTCTTCAGAAAACATATTACTGTAATGTTTTAATAACAAAGGGATATCGACCTTGCGCTCGATTAATGAGGGCAATTGAATACGAATGACATTTAATCTATAATATAAATCTTCTCTAAATTCCCCCTTTTGCACCATCTCTGAAAGATTTCTATTCGTTGCACAAACAAGACGAATATCGACTTCAATCGACTTAGAGCTGCCTAAACGCTCGAAAGAGCGAGTTTCTAAAAAGCGCAAGAGCTTTACTTGTGTTGAGGCATCAATTTCTCCAATTTCATCAAGAAATAGAGTACCTCCATCCGATGATTCAAAGCGCCCTATTCTCCGCTCATTAGCACCAGTAAAGGAACCTTTCTCATGGCCAAACAATTCACTTTCTAATAAATTTGCCGCTAAAGCTGCACAATGAACTGCAATAAAGGGCTTTCGAGAGCGATCACTGTTTTGATGAATTGATTGTGCAATTAATTCTTTGCCCGTACCCGTCTGCCCTTCAATGAGTACGGTTGCTTTGGTTGGTGCCACTAATTTAACTCGATCTAAGACCTCAACCATGGCTTGAGAATTACCCACTATTTGACTAAACTGGTAACGCCTATCTAATCGTTTATGAAGCACTTCATTCTCTTTTTGAATATTTTTAGACTGAATGGCTCGTTTGATCATGAATTCGAGTTTTTCAATATTGACCGGTTTAGTGTGAAAATCGAAAGCACCTCTACGCATTGCTTCGACTGCAGTATCGACATCACCATAAGCCGTCATCATGATACAAACGGGTTTATTTGGAAGTTCCATTGCGGAATCAATAACCATCATACCCGATTTTCCCGCCATTCTCAAATCAGTTAAAATAAGGTCAAAAGTCTCGACCTCCATCAAATTAAAAGCTTCATCTGCATTCGAGGCTGTGTAGACATCATAATCATCCTCTAGTGCTAAGCGAAGCCCTTCTCGAGTGTTCTTTTCGTCATCAACAATTAAAATAGTTGCCTGCATAGAGACATAAAGACCCACTTTTTACTTGAAATCAACCTTAAATCAGGAATAAATGATATCCACCAATTAAAATTATCTTAGAGCTAACTTGCTTTTTTTTATTAAAGATAAAATAATTGGAATTCTTTTGAACAATGCTCACTCCTTACTGAGCATGGGTTACACTCACTTTTTCTTTAACTCATAAAAATTACTAAAATACCAATGACCGCACAAACAACTGAAAAACACGAATTTCAAGCTGAAGTTAAACAAGTTCTAGATATCGTAGTGAATTCACTCTATACGGATAAAGAAATATTTATTCGCGAATTAGTATCGAATGCCTCTGATGCGACAGAAAAACTAAGACACACACAACTCACAGAAAAAAACATTCACGAGGCAGATAAAGAATTAGAAATAAACGTCCAATTCGATGAAGAAAATGGTACTCTTACCATCCAAGATACTGGAGTAGGTATGACTCGTGAAGAGCTCGTTGAAAATTTGGGCACCATCGCCCACTCTGGGTCAAAAGCGTTTTTGAAGGCATTACAAGAATCAGGCGAAAAAAACGACAATCTAATCGGACAATTTGGAGTTGGTTTTTATTCGGTGTTTATGGTGGCAGATAAGGTAGAGGTTTTCACTCGTACTTGGAAAGAAGATGGAGAATCACTCAGTTGGATCAGTGATGGCTCAGGCTCCTATGAAATTAAAACTCTTGAAGCGAATGAACCGAGAGGTACTCGTATCCTCATTCATTTAAGCGAGAATTATAAGGAATTTACAAAAAAAGAGCGCCTTGAAACTATTATTAATAATTACTCCGCCTTCATTCAATTTCCCATCAAGCTTAATGATGAGACATTGAAGACAATGGGAGCACTATGGCTTAAAAATAAAAAAGATATAAGTGAGGACGATTATAAGGAATTCTATAAATTCCAGTCCAAAGCCTTTGATGAGCCTCAATTTTGGCTTCACTTCAATGCCGATGCCCCACTAGAAATCAATGCACTACTATTTACACCAAGCGAAAATATGGAAGGCTTCGGCTTTGGTCGAATGGATCCAGGCGTGAGTTTGTACTGCCGTAAAATTCTTATAGAGGCAGATCCCAAAAACCTATTACCCGAATGGTTGCGCTTTTTAAGAGGTGTCGTTGATAGTTCTGATTTACCTCTAAATATTTCAAGAGAGTCTATGCAAGATAGCTCCTTAGTTCAAAAGTTGAATAAATTACTTACCAAACGCTATTTGAAACAACTTGAAGAAAAATCTAATAAAGAACCCGAAGCCTATACAGATTTTTGGAATAAATTTGGCGTCTTTTTAAAAGAAGGTGTGACATCAGACTTTACTCACCGTGATCAGTTATTAAAACTCCTTCGATATGAATCAAGCTACACTAAAGAAGGAGAAACTACCAGTTTAAGCGACTATCTCTCACGTGCTTTAGAAGAGCAAAAAGAAATTTATTTCCTCTTTGGAGCCAATCGCCAAGCACTTGAAAAATCCCCCTATTTAGAAGCCTTTAATTCAAGAAACATTGAGGTATTATTCCTCTTTGAACCTATAGATGAATTTGTAATGAATCACGGGAGAAGCTTCGAAGAAAAAAACTTTGTCTCTGTGGACTCAGCAGATATTGACTTAGATGCGATCAAGAAAGTTGAGCATGATGAAACTGAGGAAAAACTCGATGAAGACAGCGAAAAAGCTCTCTGTGAATTTCTTAAAGAAACACTACCCGAAATCAAAGAAATTTCAACGAGTTCACGCCTAACTAACAGTCCAGCCATCATTGTAAACAGTGACAAAATGATGACTGCTCAAATGAAAAAAATGCTCAAAGCCATGCAAAAGATGGATGAAATGCAGAACGCAGAAACAAGTATTCATTTAGAGATTAACCCAAAGCACCCTCTCATTAAAAATATTGCTAACCTGCAAACTGCTAACCCCGACTTAGCAAAGCTTCTTTCACGACAGATTTTAGAAACAACCAAAGTTTCGGCTGGTCTAATTGAAGACCCAAGCCAATTAGTTGAACAAAATTATAAAATTATGCAGCGATTGAGCGAGACTAGTGCATAGTCACTGCTATCACTGTAAAAATATAAATGATAAAAAAAGTATCATCTGAAAAACAACCTTTTCGCTATTTCAACCGAGAATTAAGTTGGTTAGCTTTTAACCGACGAGTACTTGAGCAGGCACAATCTTCCTGCTACCCTCTATTAGAGAGGATGAAGTTTTTGGCTTTTGTTAGTTCAAATTTAGATGAATTTTTTGAAATACGAGTTGCTGGATTAATTCAGCAGATAAAATCGGGTGTTGTTGAGCGAGGACCTGACGGACTCGATGCAAATGAGCAATTAGTTCAAATTGAAAGCTATGTCAAAGAATTGCTCTTAGAGCAGAATCAATGCTGGAAAGATTCACTCTTGCCGGAGCTAGAGTCTGCAGGAATTCGTTTTTTAAATTATCGAGAGCTAAACGTCAGAGAAAAGCAATGGGTGAAACATTATTTCGAAGAATACATATACCCAATACTGACACCTTTAGCAATAGATCCAGCTCATCCTTTCCCTCAATTAATTAATAAGGCACTTTATATTTTAGCCTCCTTGAAACAAAATAATTCAAGAAAAAAGGACTCTAAAATGGCGATCATTCCTGTCCCTAGAATTTTACCAAGAGTCGTAAAAATTGAAGTTCCTAGAAAAAATAAAGATGAAGTCTACATTTTCTTAAGCGATATCATTGAATACTTCATCAACACACTCTTCCAAGGCTATCGGGTAAAATCGGCAACACCATTTAGAATCACTCGTAATAGCGAGCTCTACATCGATGACGAAGAAGTTAAAAACCTTCTGAACAAAATAGAAGAAGAATTAGTTCGAAGGGAAAAAGGAGCAGCCGTTCGCCTAGAAATTTGTAAAGGCTTTGATCGAAAAATGCTAAAACAATTTATGGGAGCACTTGATCTAGAGGAAAA
>CENG01116363.1_pt1 | contig 10377 bp, 8 predicted proteins | sample 530131 | NCBI WGS metagenome assembly CENG01 (sample SAMEA2591057, study PRJEB7988) | marine metagenome | biome: marine biome (ENVO:00000447); feature: surface water (ENVO:00002042) layer; material: saline water (ENVO:00002010), including plankton (ENVO:xxxxxxxx) | depth 5 m
TTTATTAAAGTATTATATAAAAACCAAGGCAAAATCATCCAAGGGATTTGTGATTGAAGCATTATTGTTCGATTATTAAATTCAAAAAGAACTGGATTAAAATATGGTCCAAGTGGTGAAAGAGGAGCCCATGACAAAACTTTTCCTTCAGCAAGTTGATCGTGGTATAAAAACATCTCTACAAAAATATTTTGCCCAATACACCATAATAATAAAACACTAAAAGCGCTCCACTTCCACTTCTTAAAAATGCTTTTATCTTTTTTGTGGGATATCCACATAAGCCAGGCTCCGCCCAATAGAACAGTGCCAGCATCTCCCATAGAGTTTAATAACCAATTTATATTTTTTGGCAACCAAATATTTAATCCTTCTGACCTTCTTAAATCAACAGCATCTCCATCTACCCAACCATATGTAAACCAAAGCTCCCAGCCCAATGCACAGACAACTACACTAATTATGTAAAAAGACGCTATCCACTTGGGAAACTCATATTTATTAGTAAAGTAAATTAGAAGAGGTAATAAAACTGCTAAATAAACTATAGCTATTATTCTAATTTCATCGAATGTCATCAACTATAAGCCCAGTCTCTCCGTCCAATTTTCATCTGAGGGTTTTTGATGATTTGTTATCATATCAATCAATTCGTCTGGCGAGTCAGCTACTAATAATTCATCTAGATTTTTAGATGAAATAAAACCTTCATCAACTGCTTTATTGAACCAATTCAAAAGATGATCGTAATATCCTTCTGTATTCAAAATTCCTACTGGTTTATTGATGATTCCCAATTGATTGCTTGCCATAATCTCAGCTAGTTCATCCAAAGAGCCTACACCACCTGGAAGAACAATAAATGCATCTGACCTTGACATGAATTCATCTTTTCGGTCTAGCAATGTATCTGAAACAACTATTTCATCTACTCTTGGATTTACTAGCTCTAATGCATGTAAAGATTTAAGAGATATACCTAATACCTCAACACCATTGTCAAGAGCGGTATCAGAAATAATTTTCATTAGTCCTACATTACCGCCACCAAAAACAATGTTTATGCCTTTTTTGGCAACTGCTTTTGCAATAGATTCAGCAGCTTTAGCATATTCAGGATTTCTACCTTCATGAGCACCACAAAAAATTGAAATATTTTTCATAAATTATCTAAGTTTTAAAGTTTAAAGTAACTGGTCCTTTGTTTACCAATGCTATTTCCATATATGATCCAAATTTTCCTTCTTTGACATTGGGAAAGATTTTTTTAAATTCATTCACAAATTTATCATACATTAATTTAGCATCCTCATGTTTTGCAGCCCTGTGAAAACTTGGCTTACTCCCCTGGTTTGTAACCGCAGCCAAGGTAAACTGACTTACTATCAAAACTTCTTCATCAGAATCTTTTAAAGATCTTGATGTTATACCTTTTGAGCCATCAAGCATTCTTAAATTTGTAATTACATTAGCCATTTCTTTAGCTTCTTTAAGGTTATCATTTTGTTCAATGCAAACAAAAACTAAACATCCGCTTTCAATTGAAGTAAAAATTTTATTTTCTACTATAATTTCAGCACTTAAAACTCTTTGAACGGTTGCTAACAAACTTTATCTATCTTCTAGATCTTCTTCCCATTGACCGAGAGAAGCTAGTTTATTCATTTCTGACCTATGTGATAACTCATCTTGAGAGATAAATATATTTTCCGCCTTTCCTCCCCATGCTTTTAATGCAGGTGCTTGAAGAGCTCTTCCATAAGAAAAACTTAATTTCCAAGAAAAGCCTCCAATTTTATTCATTGCATCTAGATGAGCTGTAGCCATTACATCTGACTGTCCTCCTGAAAGGAAAGTTATACCCGGAAGTTCTGTGGGAACGTTGGAAATTAAGCAATCTAATGTTTTCTTTGCAACCTCATCAATTCCAGCTTGATTGCTAGAACCTTTTCCAGATGTCACCATATTTGGTTTTAAAAGAGTGCCTTTAATATTTACATCTTTATTATTTAAGTGTTCAAATAGGGATTTCAATGAACGAACAGATGCAGCATAACATTCGTCGATTGAGTGATCTCCATCCATTAATACTTCAGGCTCAACTATAGGTACCATTCCATTATCTTGAGCACATTTTGCATAATCAGCTAAAGCTTCCATATTTGCATCTATGCACTTATCAGTTGGAATGCCATCTCCAATATTAATAACGGCTCTCCATTTGGTAAATTTTGCTCCCATTGATGAATATTCATTTAATCTTTCATTTAACCCTTCTAGTCCAACTGTAACTGTTTCCCCAGGACAACCGTCTATAGGTTGAAGTCCCTTATCAACTTTAATTCCAGGTAAGGCACCCTGATTTGAAATTATATCTCTTAACAAAGTCCCATCATCCGAAGATTGTCTGATAGTTTCATCAAATAATATAACTCCCCCAATGTTACCCTTTATACCTTTTGATCTAAAAAGCATTTCTCTATAATCTCTTCTATTCTCTTCTGTTGATTCAACCCCGATAGAATCAAACCTTTTACCACATGTTGGATTACTTTCATCTGCGGCAAGAATACCTTTTCCATCAGAGACAATATAATTTGCGATTTCTTCGATATTATTAAGTGACATTTTTTTTACTCCAGATTATTTTGAATTAAGAACTTCTATTGAAGGTAAAGTTTTTCCTTCCATAAATTCTAAAAATGCTCCTCCGCCTGTTGAACAATATGATACATCATTTGATTTAATATATTTATTAATTGCGGATAGTGTTTCGCCACCACCTGCTAGAGAGAATGCTTTTGACCTTGCTACTGCAATCGAAAGATCTTTTGTGCCTTTTTCAAAAACAATGTTTTCAAATACTCCCATAGGACCATTCCAAAGAATAGTTTTAGCATCTTCTAACAGAGCAACTGTTTCTTCTTCTAAATGAAGATCTAGAATCATTTCATTGTGACCGACTTCACTCACCAAAGTTTCTTTCACATTTTTTCCTTCAAATGTAGTCGATGTAATCACTTTTTTAGGAAGAATAATTTTTCCTTTTTCAATGAGGTTATAAGCAATGTCTATCATTGAATCTTCAAATAGTGATTTTCCAACATCAAAACCTTTGGCTTTTAAAAAAGTGTTTGCAATGCCTCCTCCAACAATAATATGATCTGCTTCAGAGTTAATATGCTTAATTAATTCAAGTTTTGAAGAAACTTTTGCTCCTCCAATTACAGCCACATACGGACTTTCATGATTATTGAGCGCTAGGGATAAGAATTTATTTTCTCTTTGAAGTAAAAGACCAGCACATGCAACAGGAGCGCATTCAATTGCAGAGTGTGTTGAGGCTTGCTCTCTATGCGCAGTTCCAAATGCATCAAAAACATATATATCACCAAGACTTGCTAACTTTGCCCCTAAATCTTTGCAGTTTGCTTTTTCACCTTCAAAAAATCTAATATTTTCCAATAATTGAATATTTGATTCCTTATTAAAGAATGACTTAGAGTCTAAATCATCTATAACATTACATGGCTCATTAACAATTTTGCTTAAATATTTTGCAACTGGTTTTAAAGAAAAACTTTCTTCATATTCACCTTCAATTGGTCTTCCAAGATGGCTGATCAATAAAATCTTAGCATTATTTTTTAAAGCATATTCAATCGTTGGTAAGGATGCTTCTATTCTTGTTGAATCTAAAATATTCCCATTTTTTATTGGAACATTCATATCGACACGAATTACTAGATTCTTATTATTTATATCTAAAGATGAAAGATTAATCATTGATTAATGATTTTGCTTTTTTGATTACATTTTCTTTATTAAAACCGAAATGTTCAAGCAACTCATTACCTGGGGCAGACTCACCAAATGTTTCGATTCCTATTACAGCATCACTTCTGTTTAAAATTTTATACCAAGAGTTAGGATGTGAGCACTCTACAACAAGAACTGGCTTGTTAGGATTAATGATTTGGTTTTGATACTCACTACTTTGTTTTAAAAAAATATCTAAAGATGGCATTGAAACTACATTAACAACAATTGAGTCATTCCTTAAATCTTTTGCAGCATCCAAGGCGAGCTGGACTTCGCTTCCTGATGCAACAATTGTAATATCAGGTTTTTCAACTGTTTCAAGCAAATATCCTCCCATATTTATTGATTTAAGTTGTTTAGTGGTTCTCTCAATAGCCGAAGTTCCTTGTCTGCTAAAAATAAGACACGTCGGAGTTTTTTCTGAACAAACAGCATTTTTCCATGCTATAGCTGTCTCGACAAGGTCAGCCGGTCTCCAGTTATTTAAATTAGGTGTTGATCTTAATGTTACTAAATGTTCTATTGGCTGGTGAGTTGGGCCATCTTCACCAAGAGCTACTGAGTCGTGAGTATAAACAAAGATATTTGGCAGCCCCATCAATGCCGAAAGCCTTACTGCATTTCTTGCATAGTCAGTAAACACTAGAAATGTTGCTCCATAAGGTTTTATGCCTCCATGGAGAACCATACCGTTCATGATTGCTGTCATACCAAATTCCCTTACTCCATAATTAATATGATTTCCTGAGGGGTTTATATTTGAGAATGTTGAACTTGATGACGAAAAAGTATTATTAGAGGGAGTGAGATCAGCTGATCCCCCAACTAATTCAGGCATTTCTTTTACAAAAAAATCTAAACAAGCTTTTGATGCTTTCCTGGTTGCCATCGGCTGATTATTTGAATTACACTTATTAAGAAATTCTTCGAAAGTTTCATCTAAATTTTGCGGGTTTTCGCCAGATATTCTTCTTTGCAATTCTAAATATTTTTTTGGGTATTTTTCTTTATAAGAATCAATCAAATTATTCCAAAACGAATTTATTTCAGCACCATAATTTTTAGCATCCCAAAAGTCATAAACTTCTTTTGGAACTTCAAAAGGAGGATAATCCCAATTTAAAGCTTCCCTAGTTTTTTTTATTTCCTCATCGCCCAAAGGTGCGCCATGAACATCAGCAGTTCCAGATTTATTAGGCGAGCCGAAACCAATAGTAGTTTTGCAAAATATCATTGATGGTTTATTGCTCTCATTCTTTGCAGATGATATCGCTTGATCTATCTCCTCAATGTTATGCCCATCGACACAAATTGTTTGCCACCCATAACTATCAAATCTTTTTATAGAATCATCTGTGAACCAATTTTCAACTTCACCATCAATTGAAATCCCATTTTGATCATAAAAACATATTAATTTTCCTAAATTATGTGTTCCTGCGAATGAGCAAACTTCATGGGAAATTCCTTCCATTAAACAGCCGTCGCCAAGAAAAGCATACGTATAATGATCTATTGGACTGATGTCCTCCTCATTAAACTCAGAGGCCAGTATTTTTTCTGAAATAGCCATACCAACTGCATTTGCAATTCCTTGACCTAATGGACCAGTCGTTGTTTCAACTCCAATATCTATATCGTATTCCGGATGACCAGGCGTTTTTGATTTAAGCTGCCTAAAATCTTTTAAATCTTCTAATGTTAATTTATAACCAGTTAAATGAAGTAAGCTATATAGAAGCATTGAGCCATGACCATTTGATAAAACGAATCTATCTCTATCAAACCAATTTGGATTAGATGGATTATGTTTTAAATGATTAGTCCAAAGTGCTGTAGCAATTTCTGCCATTCCCATTGGCATTCCAGGATGTCCTGAGTTGGCTTTTTGAACAGCATCAATTGATAAAAACCTAATGGCATTTGTAGGATCTGACTGATGCAAATTAATATTCCCTAATTACTTTTTAGGATAATAATATTTTTGTGATCAAAAGCATAGATAAAATTCATTTTTTTGATATAAAATAGTGAGTCTGTGTTTTTTTATCTTTAGATTAATAACAATCTCAATTAAAAATCTCACAATTAAATATCAGGGAGAGTGATATGAGTTATATATTTACATCAGAATCTGTGTCTGCTGGACATCCAGATAAGGTTTGTGATCAAGTTTCAGATGCTGTCTTGGATGCTTACTTAGAGCAAGATCCAAATAGCAGGGTTGCCTGTGAAACCATGGTTAAAAACAACATGGTTTATATTGCAGGTGAAATTACATCCACTGGAAGTCCTGATTTAGAGCCTGTTGTAAGAAAAACAATTAATGACATTGGATATAACACAGACGAATATGGCTTTAATGGAGATACATGCGAATTTACAAATCTTGTATTTGAGCAGTCACCTGATATTTCTCAAGGAGTCACAGAGGGTGAAGGAGAAAATTTAGAACAAGGTGCAGGAGATCAAGGCCTTATGTTTGGATATGCATGCACTGAAACTGAATCATTGATGCCACTTCCAATTGATCTTTCACATAGGCTAGTAAAGAAACAAGCTGATGTTATGAAATCTAATGAACTAGCATGGCTTAGACCAGATGCAAAAAGTCAGGTAAGTGCAATATATTCAGATGATGGCAAAACTATAGAAGGGCTATCTGCAATTGTTTTATCAACTCAGCATGATGATGATGTTTCTCAAGAAGATATCAAAGAAGGCGTTATGGAAAGTATTATTAAACCAGTGGTACCTGAAGAGTGGATTCTAGAATCTACAAAAATTTTCATTAACCCAACAGGAAAGTTTGTTATTGGAGGTCCAGTTGGAGATTGTGGTTTAACAGGCAGAAAAATTATAGTTGATACATATGGTGGAATGGCAAGACATGGCGGTGGAGCATTTTCTGGAAAAGATCCTTCTAAAGTAGATAGATCTGCAGCATATGCAGCAAGATATGTTGCAAAAAATATTGTGGCCGCAGGACTTGCTGATTATTGTGAAATTCAGGTTTCATATGCTATTGGAGTAGCAAAACCTACATCCATTAACGTAAACACTTTTAACAGTGAGAAAATTTCAAAAGAAGCTATAGAAAGTATTGTCGAGGAAAAATTTGACCTTAGGCCAAAGAGTCTTATAAATATGCTTGATCTAAAAAGACCTATTTATCTTCCCACAGCAGCTTATGGGCATTTTGGAAGAACTGATATAGATCTTTCATGGGAAAAAACTGATAAAGCTTCAGAAATTTCACAATAAATATTAATTAAACTATATAAGGATAAAAAAATGGAAAATGACTACAAGGTTGCTGATATAAATCTTGCTGAATTTGGAAGAAGAGAAATCTCACTTGCAGAGAATGAAATGCCGGCGTTAATGGCACTGAGAGACAAGTATAGAGATGATCAACCCTTGGCAGGTGCCAAAATTATGGGCTGTATTCATATGACAATTCAAACAGCTGTTCTTATGGAGACATTAATTGACTTAGGTGCAGAGTTAAGATGGTCGTCATGTAATATTTTTTCTACACAAGATCATGCAGCTGCAGCTATGGCTGCTATTGGTGTACCTGTTTTTGCATGGAAAGGTGAAACTGATGAAGAGTATGAGTGGTGTATTGAACAAACCATTTGTAAAGATGGTAAGCCATGGGATGCGAATATGATTCTTGATGATGGAAGTGACCTTACTTCAATGGTTCATGAAAAGTTCCCAGATATGCTTGAAACTATTCATGGTGTGTCTGAAGAAACAACTACAGGCGTTCATAGACTAAAAGAAATGCTTGAGAAAGGAGAACTTAAAATTCCAGCTATTAATGTTAATGATTCTGTAACTAAAGCAAAAAATGATAATAAATATGGGTGTAGACACAGTCTTAATGATGCTCTTAAAAGAGGAACAGATATGTTGCTTTCAGGTAAAAAGGGTCTTGTAATTGGCTATGGTGATGTTGGGAAAGGATCCGCTGCAAGTTTGGCTCAAGAAGGGATGATTGTAAGTGTAGTTGAATCAGACCCAATATGTGCCATGCAAGCTTGTATGGATGGATTTTCTGTTGTTTCTTGTTACAAAGATGGAATAGTTACAAGAAAACCTGACGATATAAATATGTCTGTGATGGGGGATACTGATTTAATTGTTACCACAACTGGTAATGTAAATGTATGTGATTCAGCTATGTTGAGTACTCTTAAAAATACAGCTGTGGTTTGTAACATTGGTCATTTTGATAATGAGATTGATACAGCATTTATGAGAGAACAATATTATTGGGATGAAATAAAGCCTCAAGTTCATAGGGTGTTTAGGGATACCGCCCCAGATGGAACTCCAGACTTATCAAGTAAAAATTATATTATTCTTTTAGCAGAAGGCAGGCTGGTTAATCTTGGAAATGCTACTGGTCATCCAAGCAGGATTATGGATGGGTCTTTTGCGAATCAAGTCTTAGCCCAAATACATTTATTTAAACAGGGTTTTGCAAATGTAAATGATGCTGACAAAAAAGCTGAAATGATAACTGTTGAAGTTCTTCCAAAAAAACTTGACGAAGAAGTTGCAAGTCTTATGGTTGAGGGCTTTGGCGGGATGGTAACTAAGCTTACTAAAGATCAAGCAGACTACATTAATGTGCCTCAAGAGGGTCCATTTAAAGAGGAAAGTTACAAATACTAATTATTGTCTCTATTAATTGGAGATATTTATATTCATAATATACAGCCTATGAATATAAAAAGAGTTTTTTATTTAATTCTTCCGCTTGTTTTGTTTGGTTGTGGAGTTAAAGGCCCTTTAATATTCTAATTATTAAAAAATAATATTTGTAAAATGAGTCATTTTTTATACAAGAATAAAAATCTATTTTGTGAAAATGTAGACGTAAGAGATATTGCACAAAAATATGGAACTCCATCCTATGTTTATTCAAAAAAAACGTTAGAAGAAAATTTTGAATCATATTTCAATGCCTTTGAAAAAAATCAGGGTTTAATATGTTTTTCAGTTAAATCATTAAGTAACATTTCTGTTTTAAAATTGTTAAACAAAAAAGGTAGTGGTTTCGATATCGTTTCCGGGGGAGAGCTTGAAAGAGCAATACATGCTGGTGCAGATCCTAAAAAAATTATTTTTACAGGAATTGCAAAATCAAATGAAGAAATAACTGCTGGTATAAAAAGAAATATTCTGGCCTTCAATATTGAGTCTGCAGCTGAAATGCATAGAATTGAAAAATTGGCTGCTGCAGAAAATAAGGTCGTTGATGTTGCCGTAAGATTTAATCCTGAGATTGATTCAGGCGGACATGAATATATTAAAACTGGTAGAAAAAAAGATAAATTTGGTATTCTTTTGAATGAAATCCTTTCACTGGCTGAGCATATATCCAATTCTAGCTTCTTAAAACTTATTGGTCTTTCGTGTCATATTGGATCTCAAATTATTAATTTAAATGATTTTAAAACAACAGCTCAATACATTAAAAAGCTTGCACAAGAAGTCAATAAAATGGGTGTCGATTTACAGTTTTTAGACCTTGGAGGTGGTTTGGGTATCTCTTACAGCAATACAGATTCACCAACACCCAAGGATTTAATAGCAATAATAGAGGAAGAGCTAAGTGATAGAAGTGAAAAAATTATTTTAGAGCCTGGTAGAAGTATTTCTGGAAATGCTGCAATAATGTTAACTAGTGTTGAGTATATTAAAGGTAAATATCTAATAGTTGACGCAGGGATGAATGATCTTATAAGACCAGCACTTTATAAAGCTAAACATAATATTTTAAATACTAAAAAAAGTGATTCAGTTTCAGAAGAATGGACTATAGTAGGCCCAATTTGCGAATCGTCAGATGTTCTAGCTAAAGATTTTAAAATCAATGCATCAGAAGGAGATCTATTAGCAGTTGAAACAGTTGGTGCATATGGTCACGTAATGTCATCAAACTATAATACTAGAAGAAGGCCACCTGAAATACTTGTTGAGGGTAGTAACTTTAAAATCATTAGACAAAGAGAAACATATAAAGATCTTCTGAAAAATGAGATTGAATTAAATGCTTAATTTTGAAAAATGGCATGGGAATGGTAATGACTTTGTAATTATTAATTCTATAGAAGAAAAAGTTAAGATAAAAAAGTCACTTTTAAAGAAAATATCTGATCGAAACAAAGGTATTGGTTTTGATCAATTCATTAATATATGTCTTCCAACAAAAGATGATAAAGATTTTTTTATTAAATTTTACAACTCTGATGGAACTGAAGCAGGAATGTGTCTAAATGGTATTAGATGTGCTGCTTCATATATTTGGAAAAATAATCTTTCGCCTATTAAAAATATTAATGTTCAAACAAAAACAAAAAATCTTATATGCTCACCAAAAAAAAATAATAATGTTACTGTATTGTTAGAGCTTCCAGAAAGGATTGAACATGAACAAGTTGAAAACGAATTAAGAATTAAACTTAAAGATAAATTTTATATGCTAAATATTGGTAATAATCATGTATGTATAAAAATGCGCTCTATAGAGAAGAT
>CENG01108531.1_pt1 | contig 10363 bp, 6 predicted proteins | sample 530131 | NCBI WGS metagenome assembly CENG01 (sample SAMEA2591057, study PRJEB7988) | marine metagenome | biome: marine biome (ENVO:00000447); feature: surface water (ENVO:00002042) layer; material: saline water (ENVO:00002010), including plankton (ENVO:xxxxxxxx) | depth 5 m
AAGATCGTCGGCTCCAAAGAATTTATCCACAGAAGATTTATAGCTTCCATCCTCGTTGCATTTTACCCATACCAAGCCTTTAGCTCCGATTTGGGGTCGCTTGACCCATTCTATCCAAGCATCGATTTCTTTTCGGGTCATGCTAGCGCCTCCAGACAACGCAATCCCCACCACCAATTTTTGACTGTCAAACACATTAAAACCCTTGTTTTGCGCCAATGCATTCAGTTCGACAAAAGTCATCCCAAAACGGATATCGGGTTTGTCATTGCCATATTGCCGCATCGCCTCTGCATAGGTCATACGGGGAAATTCTCCTAATTCCACGCCTTTTATTTCTTTTAAAAGATGTTGGATCATGGCCTCAAATTGTATCAACACATCCTCTTGTTCAACAAATGTCATTTCGCAATCGATCTGTGTAAATTCTGGTTGGCGGTCAGCACGTAAATCTTCATCTCTAAAGCACTTTACGATTTGGAAATATTTATCAAATCCAGCAACCATTAAAAGCTGCTTAAAGGTTTGTGGGGATTGTGGAAGGGCATAAAATTGTCCGCTATTCATTCTGGAAGGTACCACGAAATCCCTCGCCCCCTCTGGGGTAGATTTGATCAAATAGGGGGTTTCCACATCTATAAAGGCCGCTTGGGATAAAAAATTCCGAACTGCCATCGTCACTTTGTGTCTAAAAATGAGGTTTTCCCTTACAGGGGTGCGCCTCAAATCCAAATAGCGGTATTGCATCCGCAATTCGTCTCCACCATCTGTTTCATTTTCAATCGTAAAAGGCGGTGTTTTGGCAGCGTTTAAAACCGTTAATTCCCCCACCAGTATTTCGATAGCTCCAGTACCCATCTTGGGATTTTTGGATTCTCGCTCAATTACTTTTCCTTTGATTTGGATTACATCTTCACGCCCCAATTCCAATGATTTTTTAAAAACCGCTTTTGGACTGCGTTCCTCATCAAAAATCAACTGAGTGATGCCATAGCGATCCCGTATATCCACCCAAACAATAAAGCCTTTATTTCTTACTTTTTGTACCCATCCGGCTAGGGTAACGTCCTCATTGGAATACTTTTCATTCAGTGCGCCGCAGTGGTGAGATCTCAACATTTTGTTTGAATTAGTTACAAAGGTAGTAAGAAGCTTTTCTTCAGACCAAAAATTATTTTTTAAATAGTTTTCGCCATTTGAGTTTGATCTGGTAAGTGATCAAAAAGGTTGCAGGAACAATGATAAGGGTAAGGAAAGTCGCAAATGATAATCCGAAGATTACCGTTTTGGCCAATGGGCCCCAAAAAATGACATTGTCGCCTCCTATAAAGACTTTGGGGTTCCATTCGGAAAACAAGGAGAAAAAGTCAATGTTCAGACCAATGGCCAAAGGAATCAATCCCAATATAGTGGTAATCGCTGTTAGGATTACTGGCCGCAATCTTGCAGACCCTCCTTCGATGATGGCTTCAATTGCCACTTCATTGGGCAACATACTTTCCTCGGGAAGTTCCATGGCCACCCTTTTTCGGTCGATCAACAGTTGGGTGTAATCCAAAAGCACAACACCATTGTTTACTACAATCCCCGATAGGGAAATGATCCCCATCATGGTCATCAAAATCACAAAGGGCATTTGGAACAAGGTGATCCCCAAAAATACTCCAGTAAAACTTAAGAAAATGGAAATCAATATGATGATGGGTTTGGAAATTGAGTTGAATTGGAACACCAGCAACAACATGATCAATGCCAGTGCTGCGAGAAGTGCGTTGGACAAAAAGGTCATATTTTTATCCTGTTCTTCGATTTCTCCAGTGAATTTGAATTCTACTCCCAAATCGAGGGGGTAATTCATCAAAGCGGCTTTTACATTGGCCACCACTTCGTTGGCGTTATAGCCCGCCAATACGTCGGAATACAAAGTGACCAGTCGAATGGATTTGCGGTGTTTTATAGCGCTGTAGGAGGAAGAGTTTTGGGTTTTCACCAAGGCTGCAATGGGAATCTCTTTGATTTTTCCCGAGGATTGATCCCTAAAGGTTACGAATTGGTTAAACAAGGCATTTTGGTCATATCGGTATTTTTCTTGAAAACGAACATTGATTTCATAATCTTCACCGTCTTTTTTATAAACACCTGCTTTGGTACCAAAAATAGAATTTCTCAATTGGGAGCCGATCATGCCCGCAGTAACTCCCAATTCCCCTGCTTTTTTTCGATCGATAATCAGCTGCGTCCCAGGTTTGTTTTTATTGACATCGATTTTGAGTTCCTCTACCCCAGTTATATTTTCTGCATTGAGGAAGTCTTTCATTTCTTGGGCAGTAAGAATAAGTTTTTCATAATCCCTTCCCGATATCTCTATGTTTATAGGATAACCTACTGGTGGACCATTGGCATCTTTCTCCACAGAAACAGACACCCCAGGATATCTTCCGTTGAGGAATTGTTGAATTTCACTGCGCAGGCTTTCACTAGACAGTCCATTTCGGAATTTAAATTCCCGCATAGTAAGGGATATTTTGGCTTTGTGAGGCATTTCGTTGGTTACCCCACCATCTATTTCGGGATTTCCCGCCCCAGCTCCAACTTGTGCAACAGCATCTTCGACCAAATAGTTGTAAACCCCATTGCGGTATTTATCTTGATTGATGATGGAAAAAATATCCGCTTCAATTTTTTGAGTAATGGCGTTGGTTTTGTTAATATCTGTTCCTTCAGGATATTCTATATAGGTAAGAATTTGAAGGGGTTGGTTTTCTGGAAAAAACTCCACCTTGGGGGGGAAAATACCCATCAATAGAAATGAAGAAATCAACAGTACGAATGTACCGATCAAAAAGGCAAAAGGGCGATACCCTTTGAGGGCCATGGACAAAAACGAGCGGTAGCCTTTTTCCATCCTCGGTAAAAATTCGTTTTGAAAAACAGAAGCCAATCTTTTGAGGAAATATTTGTAGGCCCAAAAAAGTAGAGTGATGGCAATCATTAAGGTGCCCAATCCCTTTAAAACCCCTTGATTGAATACCAAAATCAAACCTAGACCGCCCAAAATTAGGGTCAATCTCAACAGTCCTTTTAAAGAAATTTCTCTTTCGCTAATTTCCATAAAACGAGAAACCAACATGGAGTTAAAAAACAAGGCCACAATCAGAGAAGAACCCAAAACGACAGAGAGAGTTATGGGAAAATAAATCATAAATTCACCCATCAATCCTGGCCAAGCACCCAAGGGAACAAAGGCTGCAATGGTCGTGGCTGTTGAAACGATAATGGGGTAGGCTATTTCTCCAATACCAACCTTGGCCGCTTGAATGCGGCTCATACCTTCTTTTTCCATCAAACGATAGACGTTTTCCACCACTACAATTCCATTGTCGACCAACATTCCCAGTCCCATTACCAGTCCGAAAAGCACCATTGTATTCATTGTATAACCCAATAAGGAAAGGATCATAAAGGACATAAACATGGACATGGGGATGGCAAAACCTACAAAAAGTGAATTTCTAAAACCCAAAAAGAACATCAGTACGGTTACCACCAAAAATACTCCAAAAATGATATTGTTGACCAAATCACTGACTTGGTTTAGGGTTATAGCAGATTGATCGTTGGAAATGGTCAGTTTAATGCTTTTGGGAAAAATATTTTCTCCGATGTCGTCAATCAAGGCTTGTATTTTTTGGGAAGCCTGGATGAGGTTTTTCCCTCCTCTTTTTTTGACATCCAACAAAACTACCTTTTCACCAAATGACCGAGCATAGGAGGAAATGTCTTTCTCTTTGAAACTTATCGTGGCGATATCTCCCAAATAGGTGGCTACTTTTTCACTTTTGATGACAAAATTTTTAAGTTCTTCGGGATCGGAAATTTCCCCAATGATTCTCAAACTTCTTCTTTGCCCACCAGCAATGATATTACCCGCAGAAATGGTGGTATTTTCTCCACCAATGGAATTGAGGATGTCGTTAAAACTGATTTTGGCAGCGGTCATTTTGTAAATATCTACCGCAATCTCCACCTCAAAAGCTTGTATGCCCCTCACATCGGCTGATTTGACCTCGGGGATCTGTTCAATTTTTTCTTCGAGATAACCTGCAAAATCTTTCATCTGTTCGATGGGATAATCGCCCACCATACTGATGCTTAAAATGGGCATCAATTCAGAAAAATCCATTTCAAACACAGAGGGTTCGACTTTGGCATTGTTGAAAGTGGGCCAATCCGCACCCGATACCACTCCGTCAACCAGGTCTTTTGTTTTTTGTTTGGCCAAATCCAAGGGTATATTTTCGTCAAACTCCAATTGAATGACGGCAAAATCTTCCTCTGAAGTGGAGGTGATATCCACCAAGTTAGACACCCCTTTGAGTGCATCCTCCAGTGGGTCAACAATTAATCGTTCGATGTCTTCGGCTGTATTTCCGGGGAATACCGCAGAGACAAACATTCGTGTGTCGTTGATCTCTGGGAAACTTTCGCGTGGCATCACATTATAGGATCGTATCCCCAAAAAGAAAAAGATCGCCATAATGACATAGATCACGGTTTTATGATCTATGGCCCAACTGGATAAAGGAAATTCTTTGATTAATTTTTTCATTTTTTTCGATCCAATGATTGAATATTTTTGACCCGTTGATTGTTTTCAACGATCGTTGCCCCTTCGTCAACCAATAGATCACCGGTTGAAATTCCTGACAATACCTCTACCTTGTCCGAACTCTTTTTACCCAATTGGATAAAAATCTCTTGGGTACGATACACCTGATCTTTGCCATCGGGGATTAATTTGAAAATATATTTTTTGCCAAGGGCGTTTTCTTTGATGATTCTCAGGGGAATCATAAGTGCCTGAGGGTTGCTGTAATCGTTAATTTTCAACTTACAACTCAAATTGGGTTTGATCATTTCATCGGGGTTGGTTAGGGGAGCTTCTACCCTAAAACTACGGTTATTGGGATTGATAAAGTTACCCGTCTGACGGATGGTGGTGGGGTATTCTTTTTCCAACATGGGTATGCTTACCTTAGCCGAAGTTCCTTTTTTAATTTGACTTAGATAGCGCTCGGGGACATTGGCTTCAGCATACATGTTTTTTAGATTCACGATTCTCATCACTGGGGTCTGACCGGGCATCAAATTAGACCCTGTGTTGGCCACAATTTCATCTATGGTGCCAGCGAAGGGAGCCAAAATCTGTGTGCGTTGCAATTGTTTTTTTAGTTGTTCAATGGTTTTCTGTTGAGCCTCATAGTTTGTTTTGGCCTGGAGTAACTGCATCTCGGAACCAATATTCTGATCCCATAACCTCTGGGTTCGCTCATAAGTTGTTTTTGTAAGCTTGGTCTGAATCTGCAATTGTTCCAACTGGTTTTTCAGCCCCGCATCATCTATCTGAGCGAGGAGTTTTCCTTTTTTGACGCTTTGGCCTTCTTTGACATAGACCCTTTTAAGAACGCCACTGAATTCGGGATAAAGCAGCACATTTTGTCGGGTTTTGAAGTTGGCTTGTATGTCTATGTAATGTTCAAAATTTTCCGGTTTTACCTCAAATATGGAAATCAATGCCAATTTTTCGGAAGGATCCAAATCTGAGATGGCGGTATTGATTTGGTTCAATTCTAACTTTAAGGCATTGAAGGATTTTATTTTTTTTTCTTTTTGTGCTTTTAGACCCTTGAGGTCTTTGGCAGAGATCAGATTTTCTGTCGATACGGGTTGATCTCCTGAGCAAGCAAGAAAAACAGAAGTCAAACAAAGGGAGTAGATGATTTTTTTCATGGTTTATTTGGTGTTAGATTGATTGAGTAGGGTTTCCAAAGCTAATTTATTGGTAATCACCTGCTGAATGGCGGCAACAAAATTACTCTGAGCGGTGTAGAGTTGCACTTGAGCCATTCGGAGTTCAAAACTTTGAACCATACCTTCATAGAATTTGGTTTGATTTTTTCGTTCTATGCTTTCGGCCAACCTCAGATTTTCTTTTTCGGTATAATAATTGTCTATGGAAAGTTGGTAATCACTTAGGGCAGCATCCACTTCAATTCTTATTTTGTATTGGGTTTCCTCGAGTTGTGTTTTGGCCTGATCCAGACTGATTTTGGCTTTTTGGGTACTGGCATTTCTGCCCAAAGAACTGAAAATAGGAATTTTAACATTCAAACCCAGCAGTGAAGAACCATACCATTTTTGATCGCTATCCCCAAAAGTGAAATCATTACTGTTTCCCGTATAAGTCCGGTTGATAAAAGCATTGACTTTGGGCAATGCTTTAGATTTTTCCAATTTCAACAACAAGGCTTCGGCTTTTACATTGTTATCTGCGATTCTGATATCGATATTGTTTTGAATGTCATCGGTATTGGGTAAGGAGATAAAGTAGAGGTCTTCATTGAATATGTCATCCAATTCATCGGCCAATTTTAAGGGGCTGTCGATGGGGTAACCAATAACAAACTTCAACATATCTTCTTGAATATGCAGCAAGTTCTTAGCGTATTTGAGTCGGCTGTTGGTTTGAGCCAACGATAATTGAATCTGCTCTACACTTTCCTCTTCTTCAAAACCATTTTTAAAGAGCTGATGGATTTCTACGAAATTTTCTTCCAAAGAAGCTTTATTTTTTTCTAAAAAAACAATATTGTATTTAGCCAATAAGGCGTTCGAGTATAGGTTTGTTATGAGTTTTTTGATCTCTAAGTGTGTTTTTTCAAAAAGGTTTTCCGAAATGGAGAGGTAAACCCTTGAAGCCTCTAAACCCACCAAATACGATCCGTCAAAAACGAGTTGTTCTACTTTCAATGAACCGATCATATTTTGCTCTGTTCCGAAGGTAAGTTCAGAAAATTCACCTGGATTTCCGCCGAAAAACTCTGCTGGAACAAGCGAAACAGGCATTTCCAAGAAGTTCTGGTAATTCACCTCAGAACTGATTTGTGGAAGACCCGAAGCAATGGTTTTCCATCGGTCTTTTTTGGCTTTTTGAATGTCTCGATCAGCGTTGATGATCGATCTGTTGTTGGTCAAACCATAGGCAATGGCCTCATTCAACGTTAGTGAATCTGGTAATTCTTGTCCCTGAATCAAGATGCTGAAAAGGCTTAGGCCTATAAATAATTTAATTTTCATGGGGTGGTATTGTTTTGTTTGAACTGTTCTAAAAACTTTAATCCTTTAGGAGTGACGATGGCCCTCAGGTGATAATCAATATATGATCCTATAATATCATCAATTTCGTAGTCCTCGGGGGGAAACAATTCAATGTCTCGCAACCCTCTAAAACCATTAAAATAGATTCGAGTAATAAAATTTGTATTGAGATCACCCCTGAATAAACCAGAATCCATTCCCTTTTTTAAACTCATCTCAAAGCAGTCTCCCAAAGCCGAAAGTTCTTTACTCCTAATTTCTGTGTAGATGGAGGGATAGTACTTTTGTAATTGGTATTGAGGAGATTTATCTTTATTACCCAAAATCTGCACCGCTATTTTTTTTATTTCATAAAGGGCTTCGATGGGATTATCCATCGAAATTTGAACTGCGATGATCTTGTCTTTTACTTGATCGAACACTTCTAAAACAGCCGACCTTACCAATGAGGTCTTATCGTCAAAATAAAGATAGATTGTCTTTTTGGAGATTCGCATATGCCCTGCTATATCATCCATAGTTACGGCTTTATAGCCGTACTGAAGAAACAATGAAGAAGCCGCCGCAACGATTTCTTTATCCATTTTATTTTTTTGGCAAACTTATCAAAGAAAACTTTAAAAACAAAAAAAGTTTCCAAAGTTTTTGTACACTTCTTTAACTTTAGGCAGTGTAATTTTAACAAAATTCAAATCATTATGAATCTTTTTATGGCCTATCAACAAGCATTTGAATCATCAATAGAAGATTTCAATCAAGGCCAATCCCCTCAAAACCTATACCAGCCCATTGGATATTTGATGGATTTGGGAGGAAAGAGAATCCGTCCTTTCTTGACCCTAATGTCTGGAGAGGCATTTGAGGTTTCTTTGAAAGAGGCAATGGGTGCGGCCATGGCAGTGGAAGTATTCCACAATTTTACCCTCATGCATGATGATATCATGGACAAAGCCAGTTTGCGAAGAGGCAGGGCCACAGTTCACGAAAAATGGGACGTCAATACTGCGATACTGTCAGGAGATGCCATGTTGATCAAAGCCTATCAATGTTTGGAAACTTATCCGACCGATGTCTTTCAAAAATTGACACAGTTGTTGAGCAAAACAGCCATTGAGGTTTGCGAGGGGCAGCAATATGATATGGATTTTGAAACCCAAGCCAATACCTCTGAGGTAGAATACATCGAAATGATCCGACTGAAAACCGCTGTTTTGGTTGGTTGTGCACTACAAATGGGTGCCATCATCGGTGGCGCGAGTGAGCAGGATCGAAAGGCCATTTATGACTTTGGCATCCAATTGGGTTTGGCCTTCCAATTGCAAGACGATTATCTCGATACCTTCGGGAATCAGGAAACTTTTGGAAAAAAGATAGGGGGCGATATACTCGAGAACAAAAAAACAATTCTTTATCATTTGGCGATCAAGGCAGGGGATGAAGACCAAAAACAAGCTTTACAATCTCTTTTGGGGGGGAACCACTTCATTGATGATGCGGAAAAAATAGATCAAGTCAAGTCTTTGTTTAAGGCAACATCTGCCCAGTCTGCTGCCCGTGATTTGATTCAACACCACTCCGATTTGGCAGACATTGAACTGCAAAGCCTCCATATTAGCGAGGATCAAAAAAGTCGCTTTAGAGAGCTAAAAGACTGGCTGATGCATCGCACTTATTAAAAAATTCTTTTTAAAAGGGCTTTTACAAATTGTCCCACATCAAAAGAGCGCATGATTTGAAACTCTTGCCATAAAGAACTTTTTTCGTCCAAGAATCGAAAAATGAGCTCGGGCGAGTTCTTTTCAAACATCTTTTTGAAAAGTTTGGCTCCGTTAGCATTGTCTTTGGCCAGAACGTCGATAAACAATAAGTCGTAAAACCAAAATCGATTTCTTCTACCAAAATGAGACAGTGGCTGTTCTTTTTTGAGGAAATCGACCACCTCTTTTGTTTTCTCGTTGATGCGTTGAAAGGTGTATCCAGTACTGGGTTTTGTCCAACCTCCTGCCGTACCAATATGTAAAAGCTTTGAGCTGTTCTTGAGGTCAAAACGATAACAAGTCATTGGGATTTTCCCCTCCTCCTCTTCCAAGATTTCATAACCTCCTGTGGGCAGATTCTTGAGAAAATCTGCAATAGCATCCGAATATTCTTTTCTTTGCAAAGCATTTTGAGAAAAAAGAGTGTATTCCAACAATGCTTTATTTGGCCCTAGGGGCAACACATACATAAATCGGGTATTTCCTTTTTGGGGAACGTTAAAATTCATGAACTCAATTTTGTCTGGGTCAAAACATGGCTTCTGGGTTTGGACGACTTGCCCCACAAAGTGTTGTAACAAGACGGGGTATTTTTTTTGTTGGTATAAGCTTTTGGGATTGTAAATACTCGAAAAAACCATACTGCCCTGAAAGGATTGCACTTCGGTGGTCACCCAACCATCCTCTATGGAGCTCACACTTGCTTTGATTCGGGTGAGTTGATCGAATTCTGCCAATTTATTGTTCATCGATTGGTAGAAATCGAGACTTCGGATCATCTTATAACTAAAGGGCTGCAAGGAAAAGTCCATTTCAAAATCATCGGCATTAAAATAGGCATGATTCCAAGTTTTGTGAACCATTGTTTCCAAATCTCCCTCTCCCGACTCCCAAAAGCACCAAGTACGGTCGTTGCTGTCTTTGGAATCTTTTTCGATCAACAATAGAGATCGGTCTTTGAAATAAGGGTCATTACAAATCCTGTAGGCCAATAGCAAACCCGACGCTCCACCTCCACAAATAATATAGTCGTATTGTTTTTTAAGCATTGTGATTCAAAATTAGTCAATCCCTTTAACAGTCTGAAACATTAGTTAGTTTTATCTATATTTGTCGACGATTCAAATCTGCTATTATGGACACTATCATTGAGTTTTTTTCCAATATCAGTCCAGTAAAAGGCGCATTTTATGCAACGGTATTTACTTGGTTATTGACGGCTTTTGGTGCTTCATTTGTTTTTTTATTCAAAACCATGCACCGTGGATTTTTAGACGGTATGTTGGGTTTTACCGGGGGAGTCATGGTAGCGGCCAGTTTTTGGAGTCTTTTAGCTCCTGGTATCGAAATGTCACCTGGTGAAGGGTTCTTCAAGGTCATCCCCGCTGCCATTGGGTTTGGCTTAGGGGCTCTTTTTATTTTCAGTCTAGACAAAATACTACCCCACA
>CENG01111780.1_pt1 | contig 10362 bp, 22 predicted proteins | sample 530131 | NCBI WGS metagenome assembly CENG01 (sample SAMEA2591057, study PRJEB7988) | marine metagenome | biome: marine biome (ENVO:00000447); feature: surface water (ENVO:00002042) layer; material: saline water (ENVO:00002010), including plankton (ENVO:xxxxxxxx) | depth 5 m
TAGAGTAGTAAATGGATTTGACGCAATTACTACTGATAAGCCGGAGAAGAGTTTACTCTCTCCGAAAAAGCGAACTGGAGGAAGAAACAACAGGGGTAAAATGACTGTTCGCCATCGTGGTGGAGGTCACAAGAAAAGATATCGTATCATCGATTTCAAACGAAACAAGTTTGACGTTGCCGCAGAGGTAAAATCTATAGAATACGATCCCAACCGTTCTGCGTTCATCGCGCTTTTGGAATACAAAGACGGAGAGAAACGTTACATCATTGCACAAAATGGTTTACAGTTGGGTCAAAAAATTTCCTCGGGTGAAAAAGCTTCCCCTGAAGTGGGTAACGCCCTTTATTTGTCCGAAATTCCCTTGGGTACCATCATTTCTTGTATTGAATTGAACCCCGGTGCAGGGGCGGTATTAGCCCGAAGTGCTGGTGCATTTGCCCAGCTTATGGCAAGAGAAGGAAAACTGGCGACCATCAAACTTCCTTCTGGAGAAACCCGTACAATTCCTACTACTTGCTTAGCAACGGTAGGCGTAGTGTCCAATTCTGATCACCAATTACTTGTATCAGGAAAGGCGGGACGCTCCCGATGGATTGGAAGAAGACCGAGGACAAGACCTGTGGCCATGAACCCTGTCGATCACCCCATGGGTGGTGGTGAAGGCCGTGCCTCTGGAGGTCACCCAAGATCTAAAAACGGAATTCCTGCGAAAGGATACAGAACCCGTTCTAAGAACAAAGCGAGTAATAAATTCATTTTAGAACGTAGAAAAAAATAATCAATTATGGCCCGTTCATTAAAAAAAGGACCCTTCGTTGCGATAAGCCTTGAAAAAAAGGTTCAGAAGAATATTGAAGACAATAAAAAATCCGTGATCAAAACCTGGTCCCGTGCCTCACTGATTACACCCGATTTTGTGGGCCAAACCATTGGCGTACACAACGGTCGTCAATTTGTTCCTGTATACATAACAGAAAACATGGTAGGTCACAAACTCGGTGAATTTTCTCCCACACGTTCCTTTAGAGGGCATGCGGGTGCAAAAAATAAAGGAAACAAATAATTTACGGACATGGGAAAACGTAAAAGAGAATCTGCAGAAGCAATTAGAGAAGCTAACAAGAACTTAGCTTTTGCAAAACTAAACAACTGTCCGACCTCGCCTCGAAAAATGAGATTGGTCGCCGACCAAGTAAGAGGGGAAGAGATCAGCAAGGCTTTGGCCATACTGAAATTCAGTCCAAAAGAAGCTTCCCGAAAGCTGGAGAAACTTTTGTTGTCTGCCATTTCCAACTGGCAAGCCAAGAACGAAGAAGCCGATGTTGAAAAGGCCGCATTGTTTGTAAAAGAAATCCGAGTGGATGGTGGGAAAATGCTTAAACGCCTTCGACCAGCTCCACAAGGAAGAGCACACAGAATAAGAAAACGCTCCAACCACGTTACATTAGTATTGGGAGCAAATAATATAGAAAGTTAATATGGGACAAAAAACCAATCCTATCGGTAATCGCTTGGGAATCATCAGAGGATGGGACTCCAATTGGTATGGTGGGCGAAATTATGGAGATAAATTGGCTGAGGATGATAAAATCAGAAAGTACATCCACGCACGTTTGGCAAAAGCCAGTGTATCCAATGTGATCATTGAGCGCACCTTAAAACTGATTACTGTAACCATTACCACCGCCCGACCTGGTATCATAATCGGTAAGGCGGGTCAGGAAGTGGACAAGCTCAAAGAAGAGTTAAAGAAGATTACCAACAAGGACATTCAAATCAATATTTTTGAAATTAAACGTCCCGAGTTGGACGCACAGTTGGTAGCGGCCAGTGTAGCCCGACAGATAGAAAGTAGAATTTCCTATCGTCGTGCCATTAAAATGGCCATTGCAGCTTCTATGAGGATGAACGCCGAAGGGATCAAAATTCAAATATCTGGACGATTGAACGGCGCTGAGATGGCACGTTCAGAATCCTATAAAGAAGGACGTATCCCATTGTCTACTTTTAGAGCTGATATTGACTATGCCTTGGTGGAAGCCCATACCACCTATGGTAGAATAGGCCTAAAAGTATGGATCATGAAAGGTGAAGTCTTCGGAAAAAGAGAGCTTTCACCTTTGGTTGGAATGTCTAAAAAATCTGGAGCAGGAAACAACAAAGGAAATGCTGCAGGACGCCAACGTAGAAGAAATAATAATAACAGATAGGTAAAATGTTACAACCTAAAAGAACTAAATTTCGAAAAGCGCAAAAGGGGCGCATGAAAGGAAATTCACAAAGAGGAAACCAACTTTCCAATGGAATGTTTGGAATAAAATCTTTGGATTCTAAATTCATTACCTCGAGACAAATCGAAGCCGCCAGGATTGCCGCAACACGATACATGAAAAGAGAAGGGCAATTGTGGATCAAGATCTTTCCCGACAAACCGATTACCAAAAAACCGTTGGAGGTAAGAATGGGAAAAGGAAAAGGAGCTCCAGAATATTTTGTAGCAGTAGTAAAGCCCGGTAGAATAATGTTTGAGGTTGCTGGTGTCCCCGCCGAGGTAGCCAAGGAAGCATTGAGATTGGCAGCACAAAAATTGCCTGTCAAAACCAAATTTATTGTGGCCAGAGATTTCGAGCCTAATACGATATAATCATGAAAACATCAGAAATAGAAAAACTATCCTTGGAGGACTTGAAAGACAAATTACAAGAACAACAAAAGCAGTTGAAAGACCTCAAGATGAATCATGCAGTTAGTCCGCTCGAAAACCCTTTACAAATCAAAGCAGTTAGAAGAACAGTGGCACGATTGTTAACCGCAATAACATCCAAGGAAAACGAAATTATCGCTCAGTGATATGGAAAATAGAAATTTAAGAAAAGAACGAATCGGAATTGTGACCAGCAACAAAATGGAAAAATCCATTGTTGTCTCTGAAGTCAAAAGGGTTAAACATCCCATGTACGGAAAGTTTGTTCTAAAGACTAAAAAATATGTTGCTCACGATGATTCAAATGATTGTAATGTAGGCGATACTGTAAAAATAATGGAGACACGTCCCATGAGCAAATCAAAATGCTGGCGTTTGGTTGAAATAATAGATAGAGCAAAATAATCATGTTACAACAAGAATCTAGATTAAAAGTAGCAGACAATACAGGAGCCAAAGAAGTTTTGGCCATCAGGGTGTTGGGAGGAACCAAAAGGCGTTATGCTTCATTGGGAGACAAAATTGTAGTTTCCGTCAAAGAAGCTTCTCCATCAGGAACAGTAAAAAAGGGTCAAGTTTCCCAGGCAGTTGTGGTCCGAACGACCAAGGAGGTCCGTCGTGCAGATGGTTCCTATATCCGTTTCGACGACAATGCTTGCGTGTTGTTAGACCCCACTGGGGAGATGAGAGGAACACGGGTATTTGGTCCCGTTGCCAGAGAGCTCCGCGATAAGCAATTTATGAAAATCGTATCATTAGCACCAGAGGTGTTATAATCCATAGACATGGGAAAGATAAAAATAAAGAAAGACGACAAAGTACTGGTAATCGCTGGAGAACACAAGGGCGCCGAAGGCAAAGTTGTGAAGGTGATTCGCGATAAAAACAAGGCTATCATTGAAGGTGTAAACCTGATCAAAAAACACGCCAAACCCAGTGCCCAAAACCCACAAGGAGGAATTATAGAAAAAGAAGCACCCATTCATATTTCTAACTTGTCTTTGACCACTGCCGAGGGGGAAGCCACTCGTGTAGGATTTAGAGAGGAAGATGGAAATAAGGTTCGTTTTTCTAAAAAAAATAATGAAGTAGTATAATGAGTTATCAAGCGAGACTTAAGAAAGAATTTAACGAACGTATCGTCACTGCGTTAAAAGAAGAATTTGGATATGCCAATACCATGCAAGTCCCAAAACTTCAAAAGATTGTTATTAGTCGGGGTGTAGGGGCTGCTGTTGCGGACAAGAAATTAATTGAGCATGCAGTTGACGAGTTGACCTTAATTTCTGGTCAAAAAGCCATTGCAACCATGTCTAAAAAAGATGTTGCAGCTTTCAAATTGCGAAAAGGGATGCCCATCGGGGCCAAAGTAACCCTCCGCGGTGCACGCATGTACGAATTTTTAGACCGTTTGGTGACTACCGCGCTGCCCAGAGTTAGAGACTTTCAGGGAGTAAAAGCCACTGGATTCGACGGAAGAGGAAATTATAATTTAGGAATTACCGAACAAATTATTTTTCCTGAAATAGATATAGACAAGGTAAATAAAATATCAGGTATGGACATTTCTTTTGTGACCTCTGCACAGACAGATAAAGAAGCGAAGTCCCTACTGAGTGAATTGGGGTTACCCTTTAAAAACAGTTAATCATGGCAAAAGAATCAATGAAAGCTCGTGAGAGAAAAAGAGCTAAAACAGTTGCCAAATACGCAGCAAAAAGAAAAGCTTTAAAAGAAGCTGGTGATTTTGAGGGCTTACAAAAACTCCCCAAAAATGCCTCTCCTGTAAGAATGCACAACCGTTGTAAATTAACGGGTCGCCCAAAGGGCTACATACGTCAATTTGGAATTTCAAGGGTGACTTTCAGAGAAATGGCCAACAAAGGATTAATTCCAGGTGTAACCAAAGCCAGCTGGTAATAAAATAAGAAAAAATATGTTTACAGATCCTATTGCAGATTATTTGACCCGAATTAGAAATGCCAGTGCCGCTGGCCACATGGTAGTTGATATTCCTGCGTCTAAATTGAAAAAAGAAATTACCAAAATATTATACGATCAGGGCTATGTTTTGAGTTATAAGTTCGAAGAAACAGAAAATAACCAAGGCAATATCAAAATCGCTTTGAAATACGATAAGATTACCAAAGAGCCTGTGATCAAAAAAATACAAAGAATGAGTACTCCAGGTTTGCGACAATATGCCTCTGCTGACAATTACCCCAGGGTTTTAAATGGTTTAGGGATTTCAATAGTCTCTACTTCAAAGGGTGTGATGACCGGCAAGCAAGCTTCGCTTCAGCATGTTGGAGGAGAATTACTTTGCTACGTTTATTAAAAAGAAGAAAAAAGAACAAAAATGTCAAGAATAGGTAACAATCCCATTACGATCCCAGAAGGCGTCAATGTAGACATCCATGCTGATAAAATCGTGGTCAAGGGTAAAATGGGAGAATTGATTCAGGACTATGCCGTTGTCTCTTTTGAAATGGAAGACAATGTCTTAAAGGTAACCCGACCCACCGATTCAAAAGACCACCGTGCGAAACACGGTTTGTACCGTGCTTTGGTCAACAACATGATTGAAGGCGTTTCAAAAGGTTTTACCAAGGAATTGGAATTGGTAGGTGTTGGATATCGGGCCAGTAATCAAGGACAAAAACTGGATCTTTCACTAGGCTTTTCTCACAACATACTTTTCGACATTGCACCCGAGGTAAAGGTAGAGACAGTTTCGGAAAAAGGGAAAAACCCCATCGTCAAACTCAGCTCACACGACAAGCAATTGTTGGGTTATGTTGCAGCAAAAATCAGATCTTTTAGAAAACCAGAGCCTTACAAAGGAAAAGGAGTAAAATTTGTTGGAGAACAGATAAGAAGAAAAGCAGGGAAGTCTGCCTAATTAAATTATTATGGGATTAACAAAATCAGTACGAAGAAATAGGATTCACCTCAGAATCCGTAAAACCATACAGGGCACAGCATCAAAGCCCCGTTTGTCGATATACAGAAGCAATAAAGAAATTTATGCTCAGATCATCGACGATGTAAATGGAATTACCTTGGCGGCTGCTTCTTCAAGAGATAAAGAGGTTGCTGATGCCAAAGGGGAAAACAAGATGTCCACCGCCCAATTGGTGGGGAAATTGATTGGAGAACGCGGACTCAAAGCAGGGGTAACTGCTATTGGTTTTGACAGAAGTGGCTATCTATATCACGGTAGGGTTAAGTCCCTTGCCGATGGCGCACGTGAAGCAGGTCTAAAATTTTAAATAAGATATATGTATCAAGATTATAAAAACGTTGAATTGGTAAAACCAGCTGGATTAGATCTCAAGGATCGATTGGTTGGTGTGCAACGTGTAACCAAAGTGACCAAAGGAGGACGTGCATTTGGTTTTTCTGCAATTGTAGTTGTAGGTGACGAAAATGGCGTTGTGGGTCAAGGACTTGGGAAATCAAAAGAAGTTTCTGAGGCCATTGCCAAAGCTGTTGAAGATGCTAAGAAAAACTTGGTGAGAATTCCCATATCCAAAGGAACACTGCCCCACGAACAAAAAGGAAAATTTGGGGGTGCAAGAGTATTTTTAAAGCCAGCCTCTGAAGGTACAGGGGTAATCGCTGGTGGTGCGGTAAGGGCCGTATTAGAAGCCGTTGGTGTTCACAATGTCTTGTCGAAATCTCAAGGATCGTCCAACCCACACAACGTGGTAAAAGCGACTTTTGATGCCCTTTTACAATTGAGAAGTCCCCAGACCATCGCCCATCAAAGGGGGATAAGCTTGGAAAAAGTATTTAACGGTTAATATTAGTATCATGGCCATTATAAAAGTTACGCAAATCAAAAGCAGTATCAAAAGAATGCAGTCCCAAAAAAGAACCCTTGAAGCATTGGGTCTTAGAGGGATTGGAAAAGAGGTTACCCACGAAGCAACCCCTAACATCCTTGGGATGATTGATAGAGTGAAACACTTGGTTAAAACCACAGAAGCATAAAGATGAGTTTAGAAAATTTAAAACCCGCAGAGGGTTCCATCCAAAGACAAGGAAAGAGACTAGGACGTGGAGAAGGCTCCGGTAAAGGAGGAACAGCTGCCAGAGGTCATAAAGGAGCTAAATCCAGATCGGGTTACTCCAAAAAAATTGGATTTGAAGGTGGACAAATGCCTTTACAGCGCCGGGTGCCCAAGTTTGGATTTAAGAACATCAACCGGGTTGCCTATAAGGGAATTAATTTAGACACCCTTCAAGCATTAGTAGCCGATAAAAAAGTTAATAAACAAGTATCACTTGAAAACTGGGTCGAACTCCGTTTGGCTGGAAAAAATGAGTTGGTAAAGATATTGGGTAGGGGTAAAATAGAAGCGCCTCTCAAAGTAACTGCTCACAAATTTTCAGCTACAGCTAAAGCCGCTATTGAAGCAGCAGGAGGTGAAGCCATTACCCCATAAAAAAGAGAAATGAAAAAATTTATTGAGACCATACTAAACATTTACAATATCGAGGAACTACGGGGGCGTATCCTAACGACCCTTTCTTTGTTGTTGGTTTATCGTTTAGGGGCTCAAGTTGTCCTCCCCGGAATAGATTCTGTTCAATTAGCAGAATTGGCCAACCGCACCGATGGAGGTGGGTTGTTGGGGATTCTAAATGCCTTCACAGGAGGGGCTTTTGCAAATGCTTCTGTATTTGCATTGGGCATCATGCCCTACATCTCAGCCTCCATTGTTGTTCAGTTGATGGGAATTGCAGTGCCTTACCTCCAAAAACTTCAGAAAGAGGGTGAAAGCGGTAATAAGAAAAGAACACAAATTACGCGGTGGTTGACCATACTCATATGTGTTGTACAAGCACCAGCCTATCTATACGGACTCTCTGCACTGGGAGTTCCCGATAGCGCATTTGTTATTGGTAGAGGACCACTGTTTATGTTTTCTGCTGTCATAATTCTGGTTACAGGTACCATCTTTGCCATGTGGCTGGGAGAAAAAATAACCGATAAAGGAATCGGTAATGGTATTTCATTGTTGATAATGGTGGGTATTATTGCTAACCTTCCCTTATCGTTCACCCAAGAATTCGTATCGCGAGTATCCGAAAATAACGGTGGCCTGATGATGATTCTCATAGAATTGGTATTGTGGGTGGTCATTATATTGCTCAGTGTGCTACTGGTAATGGCGGTTAGACAAATACCTGTTCAGTATGCCCGCAGATCAGTAGCAGGTGTCAACGAAAAAAACGTTTTTGGATCCAGACAATACATTCCATTAAAATTAAACGCCTCGGGTGTGATGCCCATCATTTTTGCGCAAGCGCTAATGTTTGCGCCTGCCTATGTGGGAGGAACTTTTGGTGATTCCACAGCAGGACAGTGGTTACAGACAAATTTCTCAGATATTTTTGGTCTTTGGTACAACATATTGTTTGCAGTGTTGATTATTATTTTCACCTACTTCTACACGGCCATTACAGTGCCGACCAACAAGATGTCGGATGACTTAAAAAGAAATGGTGGCTTTGTTCCAGGAATTCGCCCTGGAAACGAAACCTCAGAATATTTAGATACAGTGATGTCGCACATCACCTTCCCCGGGTCTTTATATTTGGCAGCCATTGCGGTTTTCCCCGCAGTAGTTGTAAAGCTAATTGGTATGCAACAAGGTTGGGCCTTGTTTTACGGAGGAACCTCCCTACTGATTATGGTTGGCGTTGCCATCGATACCATACAACAAGTAAATTCTTACCTGTTGAACCGTCATTATGACGGATTGATGTCTAAAACCAGTAGAAACAGAAGAGCAGGAACAATATAATATGGCCAAGCAACCCGCAATAGAGCAAGAAGGAACCATCATCGAAGCATTGTCAAATGCCATGTTTCGTGTGGAGTTAGAGAATGGCCACGTTGTGACCGCTCATATTTCTGGCAAAATGCGATTGCATTACATCAAGTTGTTGCCTGGAGACAAAGTTAAATTAGAAATGAGTCCTTACGATTTATCAAAAGCAAGGATTACTTATAGATTTTAAACAAGAAAAATGAAAGTAAGAGCTTCCATAAAAAAACGAAGTGCAGATTGCAAAATTGTCCGTAGGAAAGGACGTTTGTATGTCATTAACAAGAAAAATCCTCGATTCAAACAAAGACAAGGTTAATTATGGCTAGAATTTCAGGAGTAGACATCCCCAAGCAAAAAAGAGGCGTTATTGCCCTTACCTATATCTATGGTATAGGAAAGTCGCGTGCCCAAGAGATATTGGCAAGTGCTAAGGTAAGTGAAGAGACCAAGGTGTCTGATTGGACCGACGACGAAACCGGAAGAATCCGAGAAGCGGTTGGTAACTTTAAAATCGAAGGTGAATTGCGCTCAGAACTTCAAATCAACATCAAGCGATTGATGGACATTGGTTGTTACAGAGGAATACGTCACAGATCTGGACTTCCTTTGAGGGGTCAGCGTACCAAAAATAACTCTCGAACGCGAAAAGGGAAAAGAAAGACGGTTGCAAACAAAAAGAAAGCCACTAAATAATAGGAATTAACTATGGCAAAAGTAACAAGTAAAAAACGTAAAGTAATTGTTGAGGCTTTTGGTGAAGCCCACATCAATGCATCGTTCAACAACATTATTATCTCACTAACCAACAACAAAGGTGAAGTCATTACTTGGTCATCGGCCGGGAAAATGGGTTTTAGAGGCTCCAAGAAAAACACTCCCTATGCTGCCCAAACGGCTGCCGAGGATGTTTCTAAAGTAGCGTTAGAGGCTGGTTTGAGAAAAGTAAAGGTGTATGTAAAAGGACCTGGTAACGGACGTGAGTCTGCCATCAGAACCCTACACAACAGTGGTATTGAGGTTACCGAAATAGTAGATGTTACCCCACTACCACACAATGGCTGTCGCCCACCCAAAAGAAGAAGAGTATAATTATTTTAATCTGTTATCGAAGGATCAGACCTTAATTCATAACACAAAAAATCTATATGGCAAGATATATCGGTCCAAAATCAAAAATTGCAAGGAAATTCGGAGAAGCTATTTTCGGAGCTGACAAGGCTTTTGAAAAAAGAAACTATCCCCCTGGTCAACATGGGAACAATAGAAGGAGGGGAAAAAAGTCCGAATATGCAGTTCAGTTGTTGGAAAAGCAAAAAGCAAAATACACTTATGGTATTTTAGAACGTCAGTTCAGAAACATTTTTGAAAAAGCGAGCAGTAGTAAAGGAGTTACAGGTGAAGTGCTACTTCAGTTGTGCGAGTCCCGATTAGACAATGTAGTCTATCGACTGGGGATTGCTCCTTCGAGAAACGCTGCGCGTCAATTGGTTTCTCATCGTCATATTACCGTAAATGGTAAAATCGTTAACATATCATCATTTTCCCTAAATGCTGGTGATGTTGTTGGGGTTAGAGAAAAATCCAAATCTTTACAGTCCATTACTGCCTCCTTAGAGGCCAACACGTCTGTTTACGATTGGATGACATGGAACAGCGAAACTTATGAGGGTAATTTTGTAAGCATCCCTCAACGAGAGCAAATCCCAGAAAACATAAAGGAACAATTGATCGTTGAATTGTACTCTAAATAATTAAATCACAGGAAGAAAACTATGGCAATATTAAATTTCCAAAAACCCGATAAGGTAATCA
>CENG01015426.1_pt1 | contig 10350 bp, 9 predicted proteins | sample 530131 | NCBI WGS metagenome assembly CENG01 (sample SAMEA2591057, study PRJEB7988) | marine metagenome | biome: marine biome (ENVO:00000447); feature: surface water (ENVO:00002042) layer; material: saline water (ENVO:00002010), including plankton (ENVO:xxxxxxxx) | depth 5 m
TCTATGCATGGGAACTGCTAACGCCGATGTTGTTTGAGTATCTCAGTAACGATGCACAACAAGCAGGCCTCTCGACCCAATGGAGGCTAGAGGCTTACATTGGATTCATTCTCAATCTCTGCATTGCAAGTGCTATCGGCTTCCAAGCACCTGTCGTAACTCTTCTCGCGTTACGGGTTGGAATGGTTGAGCCGAGGGTTCTGACAGCGTATCGAAAACACATCTGGTTCGGTGCATTTGTGATGGGTGCTGTCTTTTCCCCACCTGATCCGCTTTCGCTTTTCCTCGTCTCAATACCCGTTATTTTCTTGTTTGAAATTGCACTCATTCTTCATCGAATGATGCCGATGAAATCAACTCAGGCAAACTCCTGATGATTACAGGCATATGACCTGGTCGATGTCCGCCATTGAAAGAATGGAAGTCCGAACCAACCGTTACTCCAAGTCCATACTGTTCCGCAAGCGTCCATATCCGATGTCGTTCATCATCGCTATGGCTTCGATGGAATGCTTCAATGGCATCAACCTTTGATGCTTTCAGATGTTGAATCAGAGTTTCATAATCCACTCCGTAATAGCGAGGATGAGCAAGTGAAGTAATTCCGCCAGCAGCGTGAACCAATGCTGTTGCTTCAGCAAGAGAGGGCTTGGGTCGTTCAACATTGCATGGCCTTCCATCACCCAGCCATTGCTCGAACGCCTCATCGATGGTTGCAACATATCCTGCATCGACCATTGCCATTGCAAGATGAGGGCGACCTACACTTCCCTTTGCTCTGGAGAGTACATCCTCTGCATCTATTTTCATTCCAAAAGCGTTGACTTTGTCGATGATTTCCAACATACGAGGGACACGATCATCGTGCAGAGGAGAAAGCCATTCTTCGAATTTCTTCAATCCCTCTGCATTCGGTTCGTATGGAAAATAGGCAAGGAGATGCCACGATGAAGGTGGACGATTTCTTGAACTCGCTTCGAGCATTGCATCATCCCACGGCAACTCGACATCACAGGTTAATTCAACGCCCGGCACGAAGCGAATGTTCCGCTTTTCAGCCGCTGATTTCGCCTCATCCCATCCAGCAATGGTATCGTGGTCTGTCAATGACCAAACACGCACCTGTTGCTTTGCCATTTCCTCCGCCAAATCATCGACAGAAAGAGAACCATCACTGTGAGTGGTGTGGCAATGCAAATCGAATGAGGAAGTCCACATCATCTTCTCCTTCCAGTCCACTGTTTTGAATCTCTCCATCCAATTTCAAAACAAATCGTCCAAATTAGGCATTTCAGGAATGGCCTCGTTTTGCTCAAACAAGTCATCCAATGAAGGCAGTAAAGGAGCACTCGAAGCAGACTCATCATCAAAATCTGGAAGCTCAGGCAATGGGATTTGTGCAGGGCCGTCAGAAACAAATTCCAAATCAGGAGTTCGAATTGGTTGCACAGGCTCTACATGGTCTTCCTTACCCGGCAGAGGAATGTAAGCTGGTCCATCGGAAAGAAAGTCACGATTCTCTTGAACAATCTCTTTTTCGGGTTGTGGTTGAAGTTCGGATTCAAACGTTCGTGATTCGATATCTGAGTTCCGCTCAGACACTACAGAAGCGGCATACGAGCCCAGTTCTCCACTTGAAAGAAGAGCCGTAGCAGATTCGACCCGTTGTGAATCAACAGACATTTTCTCACCAACAATGGACGATATGATCGACGATGTCGTTTCTGTAACTTCTCTGGTTTGTCGGGTAGTCACAGGTGTTGAGGCCGATTCAAAATCTGCTATCTGCTCTTCAACGGAACGGCGTTGTGGAAGTTCAGGTACTGGCCTTTCACTTCTGCCCCATATCACAATGAGGCCAAGACAAATGGTTAGGATGAGCCAAATCCATTCTTGCTGTGACCAACCTGTTGAAGCCCAATAATTCTCTTTTGTACCTGATAAGAATCCACTAAAAAGTGGTTGAAAGAGTACGCGTTGACCTTCTCGACCAGGGTACTTCCCAAGAAACGAATTCAGAAGTAATGCGATCAAGGACATTGTAGCAACTGTTGAAGCAAAGGCAGCAGTTCGTGGTGCTCGTTGCTCCATAACCCTCACATCATGAACTCAAATGTTCTGCTGCTGTGACCGTATTTGCCATCAGCATTGCCACTGTCATTGGTCCAACACCGCCAGGTACTGGAGATAGAAGGGAAGCAGTGGAGGCAACATCGGGATGAACATCACCAGCAAGTCTCCAACCACGTTCACGCGTGGAATCCTCAATTCGATTGATACCTACATCGACTACGATAGCTCCCTCTTTGACCCAATCAGGTTGAACCATTTCAGGGCGGCCCACGGCTGCTACGATGATGTCCGCTTGCAGACATTCTGATTTCGCATCCTTTGTCCGTGAGTGAACTACTGTAACAGTAGCGTCAGCACCTCTAGCCGCCAATAAGAGGGCTTGCGGCATTCCTACGTTGAACGAGCGTCCGAGAACGACTGCCTTTTTCCCAGTCATGTCGACCTTAGCCCATCGAAGCATCTCCATGACTCCAGAAGGTGTACACGGTACCATACCGTCACTACGACCTTGAACCAATCGACCCAAATTAATGGGATGGAAACCGTCAACATCTTTTCGTGGATCAATCAATTCAGTCAATGCTTCTTCGTCCATGTGTTTGGGTAATGGTGATTGAATCAGAATGCCGTGAAGGTCATCTTGCTCATTCATCGAACGGATATAATCGGCAACAACTGATTCTTTCGTATCTTCAGGAAGTTCAACATGGGTCGATCGAATTCCAAGACGTTCACAGGAACGAATCTTGTTGTTCACATAGACATGAGATGCAGGATCCCTTCCTACGATAATTACCGCAAGATGTGGTTGGACAGAACATGCGCCTATGCGTTGCTTCAATCGCTCTTCTAAATCAGCAGCACATGCTTTTCCATCGAGTCGAGCAGCGCTCATGCGTGTACCAGACGCTTCAACGGTTTGAGTATTCTTATTGGATGCTTTGGTGGAGCCAACGGAGGGACTCGAACCCCCGACCGCCTGATTACAAATCAGGCGCACTACCAGCTATGCTACGTTGGCCTTGTCATGCCATTCCCATCCCCTTCATGAAGGAAACGGTTGAATCCATCAAGGTCAAGAGGTCATCCGGCTTGGGCTGGGCATGGACGAAGTACCTGGAGCATCTCTTGTGAATGCACTTGCGTCCACGCGTCGAGGGAACGATACCATCTTCGGATGGTACGCACGATATCTGAAAGCAAAGGAAGAAGGACATGATGCGATTAACGGAACTGCTGGTCTTCTTCTCGAAGATGATGGCAGCTTGGCCATTAACGATGTCGTGGACAAGATGCTTCGACAAGCCCCTGCCCTTGAGTTTGCATCCTATGCGCCTTTGAAGGGACTACCAGATTTCCTCGATTTGAGCATCTCCTTAGCACTGGGTGAGCATCGAACTGAACTTGAGGAACTTGGATTCAACTTTGTATCAACTGCAACACCTGGAGGTTCTGGAGCGCTTTTCCTAGCTGCCAATAATCTCTGCGAGCGAGGCGAAGCGATTTTACTACGTGACCGCCATTGGGGACCATACGCAGGTTTCCTGAAAGGCTGTGGCCTTGAAATGGAGACATGGTCATTGCTCCCGAAGGATGAGAGCGAGTACCCTTTTTTTGCAGACGAAGAGTTTGAACAAACGGTTGAACGACTGGCACAGCAACAGACATCAGTCATGGTTTGGTTGAACGACCCTGCTCACAATCCAACCGGCTTGACGATGAGTCCAATGGGTCGACGTGCTGCTCTAGACATCATGATGGCAAGTGCAGCAAAGCATCCAGAAGTAGGCCACACGCTCCTGCTCGATACGGCATACAGTCTCTACGCTGATGAACCACACGGCTGGGGCCAGACCATTCGAGAAACCATGGATGATGGAACGCCATGGCCGGAGAACTTCCTGATTACATACGCCTTGTCACTCTCCAAATCCCATACAGCATATGGATTAAGGACAGGAGCATTGATATGTATTCATCCTGATCAAGCTGTTGCAGACAGGCTACGAGACATCTTTGGTACAACCGGCCGTCAAACGTGGTCAGCAGCACCTCGTATTCTGCAGTATACTGCTGCCAAACTCCATGCCAACGAAGAGACTGCAGAAGCATGGTCCTCTGAACGGGACAGACTGCAGGATCTTCTAACGGCTCGGAGGAATTCATTCGTTGAAGCCTGTGAACAATTCGGTGTTCCAATCAACCCCACTCATGATGGATTTTTTGCTTGGCTTGAGCATGAGAATCCAGAAAGCATTACAGAAGCCTGTGCACAGCAGCACGTTTACTTGGTACCGCTTCGCGGTGGCATTCGAATTGGATTGTGTGCTATGCCCTCAAATGCAATTGTACGTGTTGCGAAAACACTCTCAGACGTCCTCAACTAGGTGAGTCCAATGGTTCGCAACGTGCGAGAAAACCTCATTCTATCGGGGATGATTTGCATTGTATTCGGAGCATTCCTCTCTGTTGGAGGCGTACTCTCGATGGGAGCAGTTATTGGAGTGTCTGGTGTGCTCCTCTTTGTTGTTGGAATGAGTACGCCAAGTCAGCAAACCATGAGCGAAAAGGACATTGCTGCATGGGCTCCAAGTGCGGAGCAATTGCCTGATGCCAATCGTATCATGTACAGGGTTGACGTAACACTCGACGAACCCAAAAGAACAACCGTTCTTTGTGGACCATGCGGAACCGTTACTGAATTGGAAGGAGGTCGCCCTTCATCGTTCACATGCCCTGCATGCAATGTGTTTCTTTACCAGGACGAAGAAGAGTGATTACTCTGGTTTGAACTCAAACGGCTCGACCTTTGTTTCTGACTCTGAGGTCGTTGAAGTTGGTCTCTCTGCTTGGTCTGTGGACGGGAATTCATACGGTTCAGCTTTGGTCATTTGTTCCGTCACAACTGACGATGAAGTTACCTGAGAGATGTTTTGACTTATTCCAACACCAACCGCTCCTTGTGGAGTCGTGTTCATGACATAGCTTCCATCGGAACCTACTGACATCATCACCGGTGCATCGTCTTTCAGTGTAAAAATAAGTATAATTCCAGCAATAATAACAACAACACCACAACATAAAGCACCAGATCCACCCAAGAATCCGAGCACAATCAGTCCAATATCCTCGCCCAAGTCCTCAATCAAAACGTCATCATATGTTACTGAAACATTCTCACTCGATTCGAATGAGAAGGTGCCTGCAAAGCATCCTAAGCAAGCACGTCCAATCTTGACAAAACCATCACGATCGATATTTTTATTGCGAGCATTTGCATCACAACTCGATGTTTCTAGTCCATCATAATCGAATACAACTTCGTAATAGAACTCACCATCATACGTACCCCAATCTGCGATAGCAGGGTGTTCCGTTACGTTGATCTCAATAGTATCACAGTGGTCCCAGATACCATTTTCGTCAATATCTGTGTACTTGCCCTTGACCCAGAAGGTCATACCGAGGTCTCCAAATTCATCCGAGTCAACAATCTCGATTGTTCCATTCGAGACGTCTTCAAGTCTGAACTGAGTTGACTCTTCAATTCCACCCACGCCAACGGCGCCGATGATCATGCCGAAGATACCGACAATGAAGATACCAATTCCGACAAAAATTGTGACCTTGGCACGCTTATCCATACCTTGCGCTCCTTGTGGAGCGATTTAAGACTATGGGGGCGTTCTAAGACTTCACTCAAACATTTCGTCTTCTTTCTGACCGGCCATGACGAAGTGCATGACAATCAGAGCAACACCGCCGATGTACAGCAGCAATGCGACGTAATCGAAGCCATTGTCAAAGTTCATCCACCAGCCCATGAATTCTTGATTCTGGATGATAGCACTTTCCATGTCTTCAGCATCGTCATCTTCAATCTCTGATCCTTGAACAATCTGGAATACAGGTTGCAGGTCAGTCATTGCAGGAGTCGATGCAAGATCGGTTCCAGTTCGGGTATCGAGGTAGAAGGTTGAGGTTGAGTCACCAGCAATGATGAGACCAGAAACTTCCTCAGCGTGCATGTTGATTTCGCTACCAAAGTAGACAGGAAGAGCAGGAGTCATTGCATCAAGAAGCGTGAAACTCTTGATGAGTTTTGCAGTAATTGGATTCGTAGTTGGATCGACTGATGCAGTACACTTATCGACAGGGATATCTTTGACATCTCCTGTACCGCTGCAATCAACAGAAGTTACAGCGTAACCGCCAGCATTGACCAAGTCGCCATCACCGGTTAGGAAGCCACCTGTCGTGTGATTGAGAGACTGTGGCATAACAAGTCCAAAGGTTGCATTCATCATATCATCGTTTCTCCACGAGAGTTGGCTTGAACCGTCTTCGGATACAGATTCACCCTTTTCGCAGTCTGCATTGTGTCCAGTGCAGATGACGTAAACGGAGGCAGGTCCAGTGGATACGCCACCAGATCCGTAGTAGGTTTCGTTGGTTTCCAACTTAGCCCATCCAGCGGATGGAGCCGTTGGGTCATCAGCAACCATCATACTTACAGGGTCGAACCAGCCATAGAGCCAGTTGCTGAGTGGCATGGTCATGTATTGACCTTGGCTACCGAAACTGTCAACAAGGAATCCTGGGACGAAGTCACCATAGATGACACTCATCATGAGGGTTCGGAGTGCATTTGCAGCATTCGCATCAACGCCATAGAGTGCAGATACAGTTGTAGCGTTCCATTCCATCGGAGCAGCAGGTTGCATTGTAGCAAGATCGACTGGAGGCGTCATGCCGGTGAGTTCACCGTAAAGGAAGAGAGTTGCACCTGTTGAAGTTGTAAGACCAAGTGGCCCGTAGAGGATTTCGCCAGATACTGCTGCATCCAATGCGATCGAAGGAGCTCCTTCTGATGCTGGAATGAGAGCAGTTCCCCAAGCACCACCAAGGTTGAGGCTGTTGTCGAGGTAACCCCCGTTTATTGGATCAGCGTCACCGAAGGTAACGTTGACGAATTGTTCTGCAGTGATAGTACCTGTTCCACCAAGGAGAACCATTGGTAATGCGGATGCGCTAGTTAGCCAGCCGCCAACCCATGTTGCAATCACGCCGTATTGAGTTGCATCAAGACCATACGCAGTCATTGCATCAGGAGCATCCATTCCCATGAAGGTTGCAAGTCCGAAGGACGTTCCGGCTTCGTTGGTTGCAAGGATACCTGTTGGTTCATCTGTGCCTTGGCCACCAAACAGTAGATTCATAGCAACTGCGTTATCAATGTCAACTCCAAGATAGTTCATCATTCTAGTTGATGCATCGACAGCTGTGCCAGTTTGGTCAGTAAACCAGTCAGCATCGCCACCGCCAAACACGTTACTAAACATACCACCAATACCAAAACAAACAGCCCAGTCGTTGGCGATAGTTGCGTTGATATCTGGCATTGTTTCACTCGCCATTACGGTATAGCCCCAGATACCAGCTCTTTGCATAGTTCCAACATTGACAAAGCCATTTCCTGCATCAGCCATGACTTCATCATAGGTTGCGGGCGAGAATGCGTCGCAGTGGCCAGCAAGAACCATGACACCAACCATTCCAGTGAGGGAAACATCCTCGCCAGTTGGCATTACTGCGGAATCAAATGCGTACGTCAGATCGGTAATTGATGCATTACCAGTGAAAGTGACTCCACCGGCTGCGGCTTGCTGACCTTGGATTGCTTGAGTATAAGTTACAGTAGGGGGGAATCCTGGCATGTTGTTCATCTCGGACCCGTTCGTAGCGGCAAAGAATGCATCAAACTGATCGTACCAATTCACACCAATCGCAATCGAAGCATTTGCTGCATCCGTTGTTTCACCATCGGTGTACGCAACGTAGCCACCAGCCATTGTATTTGTGACCCATTCAGCAGATACTTTGCCAGCACTGAATGAAGTCAATTCATTGTTGATTGCTCCAGCAGTGAATCCAGCCTTGGTGGCATCCATGACGCCTTCAATGGCCATTCCAGTTGCTCCAACGACTTGAGGTTGGAACGGAATGTTGAGTTGAGTAATCATGGTGTTACAATCGTTTGGAGAAGTCTCTGAACAAGTGAAAACCTTGGATTCATCATAGGTGAGTGTACCCGCAGACTTGTCGAAGTCAATGATGTTTCGAGTTGTTGTGATATCGTATTCAAACGGACCCAACTTCTCGTAAACTGGATCTTCTCCAGCCATGACCTCATCCGCATTGGTCAAATTCCATGCGTAGTATGTTCGGTCGGATGTGGACGTTGCCCAATCTGATTCGGCAGTTGTACAGTCTGAATCAGCACATGCTGAGTCGTATGGATACGTTTCAAAGTTGTCTTCAACTGCGTCTTCAACCATACTTGTTGCGATCGGTGCCAGTACAACTAAATTCAACAGAATCATTACTGCGCCGGCTATCAATTTTTCATTTCCCATAGGTGTTCCCCAACACACTAGGGGAATGGTTTACTACTTAACTTTAGGACCTACTGTACTTGATTGCAGTGCCGTATGCAATGAATTCGTAACCTGCGGTCTTGTCATCACCTTTGGACTTCTTTGTCACCATTGACGTCTCAACACGGACGTTGATGATCTCATCGTATCCAGCCTGAAGTGCTTCTTTACGCATATCGTGAAGGACACGTCGACGACCATAGCCAAGCATTTTGTCGTAGGATTCAATTCGGCCACCAAAGAAATTTTTCCAACCACCAAGCATCATCTGCCACCATGAAGGACCAACAGAGATGCTTGTCATAACCAACATTGAAGTTTCGATGTTGTCAGTTCGACTTGGCGTCGATAGGTTGCTGACTGGGTGAGCAGCACCTGAATCGTTCAGTGCTTTCTCTTCCGCCGCAAGTTTACCGATGATTCGACCCTGATGCCAATTTCCAATAAGCCACGACCCCAGGGTTGGACCGAAACTGAAAAACAGCCCGATAGCAATCCAGAAGATAATGATAGGTTCCAAGAGACCGCCTCATTGAACAGTTACTGCAGTTCCATACGCAAACAGTTCAGCAGCACCGCCAGATACAGCGGATGTTGCGAATCGGACGTTGACAATGGCGTTTGCTCCACGTGATTGTGCATCCATCATCATGCGTTGAAGGGCTTCGTTTCGAGCTTCTTGAAGCAATTCTGTGTATGCTTTCAGTTCGCCGCCAACCATGTTCTTAAATCCAGCACCGATGTCCTTGAAGACGTTCTTCGCACGGACTGTAGATCCTTGAACGAGACCGAATGATGCGGTGATGAGTTTACCTGGTACAGTTTCTGTGTTTGACAAATGCATGCCTTGTGACATGAACACAGGTTGTCACACTGGTTTATTATTCTTGAGCCGTCAGAGCAAGGGTTGATTGCGCAACCATTCGAGATCGGAAATGTACAACTGGCGAATATCATCTAGACCGAGAACGAGCATTGCAAGACGTTCAAGCCCCATACCCCATGCACAAACAGGCGAGGTTATTCCGAGCGGTTCTGTGACTTCGGGCCGGAATATTCCAGCACCGCCAAGTTCGAGCCACTTGCCTTTCCACTTGACCTCAACTTCGAGACTGGGTTCCGTGTATGGGAAGTATGCTGGGCGCACACGCACTTCTGGATATCCCATTTTTGTGTAGAACGTCTTGAGTGTAGTGACCAACATCTGAAGATTTGCTCCAGGCTCCATAATGATGCCTTCAATTTGATGGAATTCAGGAAGATGTGTGCTGTCAATCGCTTCCTTGCGGAATACACGGTCGACTGAAAAGACTCGGCACGGTTCATTTGGATTCCGGGCAAGGTGTTGAATTGTGTTCACTGTTGTGTGTGTGCGAAGCAACCCCCGCTTGGAAACGTCTTCTGAGAACGAACCGGACCAACCTATGGAGCCCGTATCGCCTCCATGCTCATGAATATCCTTCCATTTCTGAATCAATTCGGAATCCAACTCGAGGCTTTTTGGGTCGTCAAGATAGAAGGTGTCTTGCATCTCACGTGCAGGATGGTCTTGTGGAATGAACAGGGCATCCATATTCCATCCAGCCGTTTGAACATAATCGTCAACAAGTTCAGAAAAGCCCATTTCCAAGAAGATTCGACGGATTCGCTCAATCAATTCTTGCATTGGGTGAGAACGACCTGTTCTGGGTGTTGTTGATTCAAGTGTGACATCGAAGGAGCGGAATTCTGCTTCTTTCCATTCACCTGATTGCAAGAGTTCAGGAGTTATCTCCGAGATCTGCTTTCGCTCTTCAAGTCCTTCATCAGACATGGCTTTTCCGTCATCGGTCAGAACCCA
>CENG01010855.1_pt1 | contig 10320 bp, 9 predicted proteins | sample 530131 | NCBI WGS metagenome assembly CENG01 (sample SAMEA2591057, study PRJEB7988) | marine metagenome | biome: marine biome (ENVO:00000447); feature: surface water (ENVO:00002042) layer; material: saline water (ENVO:00002010), including plankton (ENVO:xxxxxxxx) | depth 5 m
TAAGAAAATAGTGTTTTTGAATAATCGGTGAATCAAAAAAAAATCTTAACTATTTCAGTTTTTGAGATAAGTTTCTTTAGGCCATGCTGGCCATGGATTTCTTAAAATTTTTATCAATTCGCTCTTATTTAAAGGTTTATATAAAGCCTTTGTTTTATGAACTGTTTTACCAGATATTGGAATTTTAATATTTTCACAATCCATCCATTTCAATAAAGCCTTAAGCACTAACTCTCTATTATTGATTAAGTCGTTAAATCGAATGACTTTGAATGGTAAAGTTTTTTTCTTTACGAGAGTTAGTTGAAGATTTAATCTAAAGTCTTCTAGAATTTTGTAAATAGCCTTTTTCTCCATATTGGAAATGGGGACATCCGTAGCAATATTAAATAACAGCTTTTGCAAAGATTCAGTGGAAGGAAAAACATTACACGGATCTCGTTCTATAACAATTATTTTGGCATCTGGAAAATAGGTGGATATGGTTTCTATCCTTGCCGCCATTGATGGGTTTTTTGATAAAAATCGCTTTGTAGTGTCTTCTCCAAAAGCATAAAGATGCCTTTGAACCATTCGGTAATATATCTTTAATATTCTATGCTTTCTTTTTCTAGTAATGTCTCCCATTTCAAAGCGAAACAAATCTCGCATCACATTAGATTCAGGATAGAAGAAGCTCATATATACGGATGCTAATGCCCACATCATTATCATTTCATCTTCCTCTTTTTTAAAGAAACTAATCCTGTGAAGATTATTTAACTTTTTGAATATTATTTTATCAAAATTCTTGACTACTTTTTTTAAAAAAAATGGCGAATAATCCCAGAAGAATCGATAGATTTTCTTTTGTATTATTGATGGGGCCAATATTATTTCCCAAAGGCTCATTGCGGTAAAAGGAGAATCTACACTTGTTAAACTGTGGAGTAGATTAGTAGTTCCTGTTCTTGGTAAAGAGGCAATAAAAATTGGATTTTTAATTACTTGTTTTTTAAACCTTGGAAATAATATCCAATCTATGGTAAGGGCAATATTATTTGTAATTAATAGCAATAGAAATAATGGTAAAAGCCATAAAACTTGAACCAATCTATGCAAACGAATAGCACGCATACTTCCTCTTTTAAATGAAAAGAGTTGTGTTAAAAGGCTAAGCATGGATATATAGTAAAGACCCTATAGAAAATCCTGCTGAAGTTCCACATACAAAAAGTGTTTCTCCCTTTTGCAATTTATCTTGACTTATTAATTTATGGATACCCATAGGGATAGAAGCCGAAATGCAATTCCCTGTTTCACGTAATATATTTATTACTTGATCTGGGTTTACATTCGCTATTTTTGGAATCATATTTAGCCCTGTTTTAGAAGCTTGGTGAGGAACTGTCCAGTTTACTTCTGGCCACGAAGTCCCAGTAGATTTAAAAAAATCATTTATAAAATTTGGAAGATATTTTAAAGTTAATCTTAGCAACCTACGACTATCCATTTGAAAGTGATGAAGTTTGGGGTCATAAACATAATCCTTAACCCATTTTCTAATGTGTCCTCCTGGTATTTCTGCCGCAAGTATTCCTTCTGTATACATTTGATGTTTAAAGTTTACTAGCCCTGATTTTTCATCTTTTGACTTTTCTAGAACAACAGCTGCAGCACCATCTCCAAATAAAGTCAAGGTCTCCCAATTTTCTGGTCCAATTCCAACACTAGAAACTTCTGAAGCAACTATAAGAACATATTTTGTTTCATCAAACTGTAACTTGTCAGCAGCTAATTTAAATGCGTTTACAAAACTTAAACATGTAGTATCAACATGAAATGATTCACAACGTAGTTGGTTTCCTCCTCGCATCTTCTCAAGAGTCATAGCGACCTGTGATGGAATAATTTGGTCCGTACTGGCCCCTGCAGTGATAAATGTATCAATGTCACTTAGAGATAGTCCAGCATTTTCAAGAGCTGAATGTGCTGCTTGGGCTCCCATTTCCCCTACATCTTCATAAGAAACATGGTGACGTTTAGCCACTCCACTATGTTTTTCGCTCCAACCAATTGGCAAACCAAACTTTTTTTCAATTTCTTTTGATTCGACTGCTCTTGGAAGGTAAATACCAGTACTTCGAATTCTACAAGGTCTAATTATATTTAGCATGGATTCTTCTGAATTTAGTGCCTTTTTCATGGCGTATATTTATAATTTTATTTATATCAATATCATCAATACCTTGCTTGCTAAGCACATCTACAACAGCAGCTTTAGCTTTATTCCAATGTTTTTCTGGATTGACAAACATATTGAGTTTTCGATCCGATACTCGGATTAGTTGGTAATTGTCAATCTCTGAGCTTGACCCTGTAATTGCTCGCCTAATAAAGTCTGGGAAAATAATCTTATCCTGCTGAAATATCAACAAATCATCCATTCTTCCTTCGATAGTTGAAACTGCTTGCATCTTAGATCCGCAAGAACAATCGGTAGCATGTAAAATATCGTTCATTTTGTACCTAATTATTGGTTGTACATTGCGCCTCAAATCTGTAATAATTGGTATAAATCGCTTTTTATCTATCCATTGTTTTTCAATAATTAACCCATCTTCATTAAGATGAATATTTCCTTTTTTACAGCTTTGACCAAACATTCCTTCAGAACATTGATATACTTGTTGAACATTGATTTGGAAAACTCTTTCTATAATTTCTTGGTCTTTGGGTGACAATACTTCTGCCACTGATATTATTCGTTCAGGGTTGAGTTTAATTTCCTCTTTCTTTTGGGCCTCGGCTAATAAAATAAGTAGACTTGGTTGTCCAACAATAATATTTGGTTGAAGTTTATGGATTCGAGATAGGTGTTCGTCCAAAGGATCTAGTAGATCAAAAAAATTAAAAGCAAGTAGTTTAGACTGTACCGAGGTATAAAGATTGCTGTTGGCCCTTAGAAAAAAAGCTATTTTTCTTTTCCTAAAGTTCCATCCAATTATTCGTTGCAAAATTAACGCTACCCACATAGCTCTTTCTTGTTTAGAAACTATGAACAATCCCTTATTTCCTGACGTCCCTGTTGAAAGTCCAACTGTTAATCCATTTAATGTCGGAGAAAAGTTCCTGCTTTTTTCAGAGCGTGTAGCTACATCAATTGCTTGTTTAATATCAACTCCTTTAGTATTAATCCCATTAAAGTTTTTCATAAATTCTTTCTTTTCTTGGACTGGGAATTCGATTAAATCTTTTTTAGAAAATGATTTGTATAAAGGAGAAACTGTTAAAACATTTTTTTGAACTTTTTGCCACATCTTTTGTTGATGTTTCTCTGGATTTCTCTCAAATGATATGCGTTGAAAGTATAGCTTCAAAATACTTTTAAATACTTCCAACTTAAAAATAATATTCATCATAGTGTTTTGGGTGAGTGAATCATATCAACTGTTTTGGGACAATGGGTAGCTACTAAAGGTATTGTTGGATACTCTTTGTGAAATTTTCTCAATTTATTAAGGGTAGAATTATAAGCTTTCCAATCATCAAAAAACAACCTTACTATCGGGTCAGGTCCCATTTTGTGAGTAATGGCGCGTATATCCCAAAATGCATCTGCCACCAAAAAAACAGGACCATTGTTTGTTTGAACTAAAGCTCCACATTGGCCAGCTGCATGTCCAGCAAGAGGATACATTACAATGCTATTATCGCCAAATAAATCATAGCCTTTTCCTAAAATTTCATGAGTCTTGGGATTACATGATTCAAAAGTTTTACAATTTTTTATCCATTTTTCAGGAAATAATTCATGGAGTAATCCCTTTGCAAATCCTCTCCACTTTGGTGTTTTTTGGAATTGGTCCAAACACTTTCTAGACGCCCAACAATTAGCATTTGGAAAGTCTATAAGTCCTCCCACATGATCTGCATGCAAATGAGATAAAAGAACATGACTTACCTCATCAGGATTTATTTGCATTTTAGCCTCTTGATTTCTATCTATTTCTACTTTGGTTAGCATAGCATAAATAGAATTTGGAAAGTAATTGGTAGCTGTATGAAACCTCTGAGTATATCCTGTATCAAATAGTATATTTCCTCTAGATGGGTGCTTAATTATAGCCCATGTTGCCTCAAAACGAATTTTTCTTTTTTTGTCTCCTTTAGTAACATGATGTGCATAGGCAAAACAGTGGCCTGCAGTACGTATTGAAATTGAAACATAATTATCATTCATAATTGTTCAGATTTATACCATTCTACAAATTCATCAAGCGCCTCTTGAACAGATTGTTTTGGGTGGTAGCCAAGTAATTTTTTAGCTTTACTAATATCCATTCCAAAGGACATTGTTAATGTTCCTACACCATAAACTGTTAATGCAGGCTCTCTATAGCCGTTTATCCATTTTGCGTGTAATTCCATTAATTTTGCTATTACCAATACCAGTCTTAATGAAATTTTTTTGGTCGGGGGAGAGACTTGTAACTGAGATAATAATTTATCTAAAACTGGCCATAATAATTCGGGGCTCCCATTGGATATATTATATATTTGGTTAACCGCTTTTTTTTCTGAATCTAGAGCTAAAATAATCGCATCAACCACATTAGATACTGGAGTTATATCTACGCGGTTGGTTTCGTCCCCCATACGCATTAAACGTCCTTCGCTATGAGCACGAAGAATTCGTGGCATTATAACTTTATCGCCTCTACCAATTAAGGCTCTTGGTCTTAGAATTATATATGGAATTCCAGATAATTCTACTAATTTTTCTGCTTCTCTCTTCGAGTAAGAATAGGAATTTATGGGCTTTGGAAGGATATCACTTTCTTTTAAATCAAGCTGATGTTTGAATCTAAAATAAACACTTGGCGAACTTATGAATATAAACTTTTTTACCCTTTTAGCTTTTGCAGCTTTAAGCAAATTTTTTGTCACTTCAATATTGGTTCTGTGAAAGTCTTTTGGGTTCCCCATTTGTGAGCTTAATGCAGCTGTATGAATAATAGTATCGATACCGCTGGTAAGACTATCGATAAACTTCGTGTCCTCAAGATTTCCTAAAACATATTCCAAATTTGATTTATTAGAGATATTCTGAGTTTTTAGGGTTCTTCCTGTAGCAAGAATTTCCAATCCGTTAATTGTTGACATTTTTTCTACCAACCTCGATCCCAAAAAACCAGTTGCTCCAGTAATTAGAATTTTTTTCATTTAACTAATGGTCTTTGTTTAATGTTTAATCCATTATTGTAAAGCAATTTAAAATGAGAATACATGGCTGGTAAAATATATTTTCTTGACTGGTAGTGCACGTTGTATTTCTTCGCTACTTTTTTTAATATAAGAGTAAGTTCAGGATAGTGAATATGGCAAATGTGTTGAAATAAGTGGTGTATTACATGGTGATTAAACCCCCCAAAAAGATGGGTAATAATTCCGCTATCAGTAGCATAGTCGCTAGTGGTTAAAACTTGATGTTTAGACCATGAGTAGGGCATTAATCCATTTTCATCTGGATCAGGAAAATGAGAATCTTCCAGCATATGAGTGGTAAGCAAAATCACAATTATTGTCAAACTAGAACAAACCATTAATAATAAAAATGAGGCTATAAATACCACAATAGTTTGCTCTGTAAACCAATAGGGGATAATAACCATATAGAATATGTAAAAAACCTTGAAAGCAAGCATTTTTACTATTTCAAGAATCGGGTATGGTCGGTTATAAAACCCACCAATTCTTGTAAAGAAAATGTCTTTAAAGTCGCGATAAAAAACCCATCTTGGAATAAAAATTGCGTATATCAGAGGCATATATATCCATTGAAATTTGTGAAAGCTTCGAGTTTTATCTTGAGGAAATATTTTAACAACAGCAGATTGCTGAATATCCGGATCGTATTCCATAATATTGGAATATATATGGTGACCAGAAACATGTCTATTTTTCCAATTGAAGGAGCTTAATCCTAAAAAATCAAAAATGTACATAAACCATTGGTTGTACTTTTTAGTTTTGAAAAGAGAATTATGAGCAGCGTCATGGCCAACGTTTACTCCTAAAAAAACACCCCAAATCCCTAAAAATGAATAACATAAAAAGATATGCGAAGGTTCAACTGGAAAAATAAATGGAATTGAAAAAACAAAAACATATACCAAAAATAGGCATGCTATTTTTAGATACATACTTGTGTTGCCGTATATACTCTTTCCGCTTTTTTTAAAATAAGCATTTACTTCTTCTCTTAGTTCTGCGAAAAATCCATCATTTTCAGGTGGAAATGTTATATTTCTAAATTGATCAGTCATTTAAATTCGATTTTGTGTTCATATATTTAAAAATTCTTGCAAAGTCAGTACGGTGCTTAGTGGCTGTCCAAATTGGCGGGTTGGTAGAAAGTAAGGTCATTAAGGTTCCTACAAGGCTAGCTTTAATACTGTTAAGAGGGTTAAACCACCTAAATCCAACTCCTATAGAGTGGTTTAAGTTTTTAACCTGATGCCACCATAGTGGAGGATTAAAAAGAATATCTCCTGGTCTTAAAACACATTCAAAGGTGGTTAGAAACCTTGCAGTGGGAAATTTATTAAAATCAGGTTTCTCAGGATTAAATTTACTGTAAAAATAGGGCGATTTTGTAATGGGAGGGTTTAAAAAAATATCATTGTTTGGAGGGTATAAATACCAATGTTTTTGACCGTAAACCTGAGTAAAAAGGTTGTTTTCAGTTGCACAGTGTAAAGAGGTTTGAGATCCTTTTCCCCCGATAAATACTTGAAAAGTCTTCCCAGAAGATATGTTGTTTCTCATTTTATATAGCCACTTCCAATCAAAATCATTAATTAGCTCAGGATGATCATACAGTATTCTATTGAATCGACTATATTTATTTGTGTCACCTGATTTTATAGATTCTATAACATCCTTAAGAGTTGTTTTTTCTACTTTGTAATTAATCGATTCGTTTCCGGAATTTAAAGGGTCAAAAATAGCGACTTCATCTTTGGAGTAATTTGCAGAGAGCCAGTCTAATGACCATTGTTTTACGCATTTCCAATCCTTAGCCTTCCCTTCCATTACTACCGGGATGCCTTTACTGATGTAGTTTTGTTTTAAATTTTTCTCTGAAATATCCTTTACGCGATCAACTTTTTGAATATTATTTTCAGTAATTTCATTTTTCTTTTCTGATAAAAATAACTCTAGAATTCTGTCGCGTTTAGAGATGTATCTTGTAGCAGGAAGGTCTTTTCCTAAAAAATGATCAAGCATTCTCCAAGCCTGATAACTTCTACGGAATTCGTTATTTGTTTTCATTAAAAATTAATCTTTTATACATTAATAACTAGAACTACACAAATAATATCTAATATCAATAATAAAGAACTAAATAGCAAAGTAATATTGTATAAAAAAGGATTTTTTTTGTTGCTCATTTAAGGGATAAGAAAAAATGATAGTATGAATTTATGAAAAGGTTAATTTTAAAATCGCCTCTTAAAAGTAGGTAAATTTAGGTATATTCACCTATTATCTATGTATATATGAAGCAAATCGAAACTGATTTAAAAAACATTTACTACATTATGTAAAATGAAACTCAGATGAGATACTATATAATATTTTTCTTATTAGTATTAAGCCTTCAAGGATTTTCAAAAACACATCCTCCAAAGATTGATTTAAAGGAGGTGATCTTTAAGCTAAAAGAGTTTAATGATCCTACAGTTACAAGAAATTTAGAAGAAGATTTTTTTAAAAACTTAAGATTTCAGAACGATTCAATAGCATATTTTAATCCCAACGGAACTCTTCACCTATTCAAAATAAAATTTGGTAGCGCTATTAGTGTTGAGAAAATAAGTAAGGGTATTTATCATGGAAGTACATTCAATAGATATTTATTCAATAATGAAAATAAAATATATTCATTTGGCGGGGAAGGTCTTTGGGCTTCAAGTTCAAAACTTTTAGAATTTAATATAAAAAATAGAGAGTGGTTTAAAATAGAAATTAAAAATTACCCTTTTGATGCAAGTAAAATAATATCCTCATGGTTGATAAATAATAAGTTAAACGTCTTACTTTCTCTAAATGGCCATAATCAATCTAAAAAATTTAATTTTTTATTTGGAGAAATTGATATGACAACATTTTCATTTACAGAAATTGGAGGATTTAGTTCAATGTACAGTCCCGATCTTACATTTGGAAATAAAAATATTATTGGCGAATCTAATCGATATATAATTTATGAAAACAGCAGTTTGGAAAATTGTATCTACGCTGTTTTTGACAAAAAATCTGGTGAAAGACTCTTTACTAATTTATTAAAAGACATTCCTTGTATTGATGGCAATTCTTATGTTTACTTAAAGGATAGTACACTTTTTTATAGAAATTCTAGCAATGAGTTATCCTCTGTTATAATTAATGAATCAAGTATTTATGAAAGTTTTCCTATGAAAGAGTTATACTATGATAGAATCTTAGAAAGTAAAATGTATAAGATTTCAGCATATGCAATAGGATTTATAATTTTAAGTATTTTAATTATTATCCTAATCAAAAAAATAAATTTAAATAGTTATTCGGGTGACGAAAACACATTTGAAATTGAAAAAAGACTTTTAGTTAGTAAAGGATCCACTATTAAAAGAGAAGAGTTAGATGAATTATTAGGGATTGCACATTTAAGCTTTGACTCTATAAAGTCAAAAAGAAGTTCTATGATTCGAACTATAAATGACAATGGAAGATTGAAGATTGAAAGAATTAGAAAAGAAGAGGACAAGAGGTTTTTCAAATACTCTATAAACTAATTTATCTTTAGTAGATAGAATTAAAAGTTCCTGAAAATTGATTAACCAATAAAGAATCGTGAATTTCAATTGGGGCTAGTTCAAGTTCATCAAAAGGCTTAGAAGCTGTTGTATTTTGATTCTGATTTTTTACTTTGTAATCATAAGTACCATTTATTGTAGAATCTTCAAAACTTACTGTTAAAACACCCCTGTCCGTATTCCATTTCCCAAACCAAGAAAGATTGCCTCTTGTGTAGGAAATATCACCATCATATACAAAGAAAATTGAAGCTGTAATTTCTGCTCCGCTTCCTTGTTCTATTTGAGTAGTAGTCCACTCACCTTGCAATCTTGAGTCGTGAGGTCTTCTTCTACATGCTATAAGACAACAAAAGGCAAATACAATTAATAATTTTCTTTTATGTTTTTTCAATTTTATTAGGTTATTCTTATTCCCATTACACAAACATCATCTATTTGCTCACTATCTCCCTTCCAGCTATTAAACTCGTCTTTCAATAAAGAAAGCTGTTCTTGGGAGGTGTTTACACTTATTTTTTTAAGGAAACTTTTAAATTTTAATGCCATATATTTCTTGTCTTTAAGGCCTCCAAATTGATCTTGAAATCCATCTGAGGATAAGTAAAGCATGTCTCCTTTCTTAACTTTAATTTCTTTTTTAGTAAAGGATTTACTTTTAGCATAGTGAACTGAAACTGGTTGACTATCCCCTTTTATTGTCACCAATTCGTCTTCCGAAACATGTATTAAAGAATTATAAGCCCCAGCAAATTCTACTGCTTTAGTTTTAGGATTGTATTTGCAAAGTGACATATCCATCCCATCTTTAGTTTCTGATACTTCATCATTTTGTTTTAAAGATTTTATTATTTGTTCTCTCAAAGAATTTAACACCTCTGCTGGATTTTCTATTTTTTTTTCAATAATAATTTCATTGAGTAGAGAATTCCCTATCATGCTCATAAAAGCACCCGGGACACCATGCCCTGTACAATCCGCTACTGCAATAAATATTTCATTTTTAGCAGATTTATAAACCCAATAAAAATCTCCAGAAACAACGTCTTTAGGTTGAAAGAAAATAAAGCTTTTAGGAATTACGTCCTCTATATATATACTAGAGGTCATAATAGCATCTTGAATTTTTTTAGCATAAGAAATACTGTCTTTAATTTCTTTCTGCTTGCTTTCAATAACAGATTTTTGTTTTCTTGTTTTATTAAATTGACTATATAGAAAAACTAAAGAAAGAAGTACAATTATTACTATTATGATTAATCCATTTCTTCTTTGTTTTCCTGACTCTATTTCTGCTTGGTTGAGAATAATTTCATTGGCATATTTGATGCTATCTATTTCTTTCAGTAAAGTAAACTCTTTGTCTAATTTGAGTTTTAAAAGTTCATTATTGGACTTCATTCCCTCAATAGAATCTTTCACAGATAAATACTTGTCAATATTTTCAAGGGCCAGCAAAGGTTGATTAAGGTTTTTA
>CENG01016627.1_pt1 | contig 10289 bp, 6 predicted proteins | sample 530131 | NCBI WGS metagenome assembly CENG01 (sample SAMEA2591057, study PRJEB7988) | marine metagenome | biome: marine biome (ENVO:00000447); feature: surface water (ENVO:00002042) layer; material: saline water (ENVO:00002010), including plankton (ENVO:xxxxxxxx) | depth 5 m
GCTCGGTGTCTAAGCCCACGATGCCTTGAAGGTTTGAACCGAAGTGGTCGGCATAGGTGGAAGCACATGGATCGACTACCCACACGAGTGAACAAGGCTGATCCTGATTATTCCGCACGTCGTGAACACAATCTAGCGCTCATTGAAACGCTTCGTGAGCGATTGGATTTGGTCCATCAAGGCGGCGGTGAAAAGTACGTTGACCGACATCGAAGCCGAAACAAAATGCTTGCACGAGAACGTATTGAGCGGATTATCGATCCTGGCACTGCATTCCTCGAACTCTCTCCGTTGGCTGCCTACGACCTTTACGATGGTAGGGCGCACTCAGCGGGCATTGTGACTGGAGTGGGATGTGTCCATGGACGTGAGGTTCTCTTTGTTGCCAATGATGCGACGGTGAAAGGTGGTTCCTACTATCCTATGACGGTGAAGAAGCACATCCGTGCACAAACTGTAGCTCATGAGAATCATCTTCCATGCGTCTATCTTGTTGATTCGGGAGGTGCGTTTTTGCCTATGCAAGACGAGGTATTCCCCGACATTGGTCATTTTGGACGTATCTTTAGAAATCAAGCACGAATGTCTGGCGATGGCATTCCACAAGTTGCTGCCGTCCTCGGCTCCTGTACTGCAGGTGGTGCGTACGTACCTGCAATGAGCGATGAATCGATCATTGTCAAGGGCAATGGAACAATCTTCCTCGCTGGACCTCCACTGGTCAAGGCAGCAACGGGTGAAGAAGTCACTGCAGAGGAATTAGGAGGCGCAGAAGTCCACACCGCTCAATCTGGAGTTGCTGACCATTATGCAGAAGATGAGGCCGAAGCACTTCGAATGGTTCGTAATGTACTCGAAAACATCGGACCTCGTACCCTTGCTCCTGCAGTTATGCAGGAACCCGAACCTCCTGCGCATGATGTTGATGAACTGCTGGGTCTTATCCCGAGCGACAACCGTACTCCGATTGATGTTCGTGAAATCATTGCTCGTGTTGTTGATGGATCTCGATTCCACGAATTCAAATCCCGATATGGAACAACCCTTGTCTGTGGATTTGCACAGATTCACGGCCACAAGGTCGGTATCGTTGCAAACAACGGTATTCTCTTTTCAGAATCCTCTCAGAAGGGTGCACATTTCGTCGAATTGTGTGGCCAACGAGGCATACCTCTTGTGTTCTTGCAGAACATTACTGGATTCATGGTTGGTAAGGCCTACGAAGCTGGTGGTATCGCAAAGGACGGTGCGAAACTCGTCACTGCAGTATCGTGCGTGAATGTTCCAAAATTCACCGTCATCGTCGGGGGCTCCCATGGTGCAGGAAACTATGGGATGTGTGGTCGAGCCTACGATCCCCGCTTCCTCTTCATGTGGCCGAACAGTCGAATCTCCGTCATGGGAGGTCCACAGGCTGCGGATGTGTTGAGTACTGTAAAGCAAGACCAACGAGAACGCGAAGGGAAACCGCCAATGGATGCTGAGGAATTGGAAACATTCCGCACCCCTATTCTCGAAAAATACGAACGCGAAGGTTCACCATACTACTCAACAGCCCGGCTCTGGGATGATGGTATCATCGATCCTCGGGATACACGTGATGTTCTCGGTCTATGTCTTGCAGCCGCAAGGAATGCACCTCTACCAGAAGGAAAGTACGGAATTTTCAGAATGTAAATTCCAATTGAAAATTTAAAAATACAATTGAGGTTTTTGATATGAAAACAATGGATAACCCCCCTCAAACAACTCTGATTTCGTTAACAATTGACGGAAGTTGTGCACGAATCGAACTCACTCGAGAAGACAAGTTCAATGCCCTTAATGCCGAACTCATCACAGAACTGATCGAAGTCTTTGATTGGACCAGAGAGCGAAGTGCTGGTCACAACGATGCACTGGAAGATGCCAATGGTGATCCATACCTCAGAACGTTGGTTCTTTCTGGTCGAGGAAAGCATTTCTGTGCTGGAGCCGACATCAATATGATGCGTGATGCTGGTGCAAACACGCCTGAAGAGAATCGCAAAGACAGCGAACGTCTCGACCGACTGTTCAACGGACTCTGGTCCCACCCATGCTTCACCATCGGAGCTATTCAGGGCGTTGCGCTTGGAGGTGGAGCAGGACTCATTGCCTGTTTGGATTATGTGGTGGCTACTGAGAACGTCCGTATTGCTCTCTCAGAAGGTAAACTAGGAATTCTTCCGGCTGTCATTGGACCCTACGTCTACCGTCGTGTAGGTTCTGCAAACTTCCGTCGTCTTGCTATGCAAGCAAGTCGGGTGAAAGCAGAGGAAGCACTTCGAATCGGCTTCATTGAACGAGTTGTTGAGAATGTTGAAGCATTCGATAATGAAATCGATTCCATCATTGAAGAGGTTCTCACAACAGGTCCAAGTGCGGCGACTCTTGCCAAAGAACTCACGCTTGGTTTCGATCGTTGGAACGAAGACGACCAATCACTTCGTCAATGGACACTTGATTTTACCAGCCGTATGCGAGGCTCACGAGAAGGACAAGAAGGGCTCTCATCGTTCCTCGAAAAGCGACCCGCGAATTGGAAACCAGAAGAGTGAGGTGAGAGATTGATTCGGCGTGTACTGGTTGCGAACCGTGGCGAAATCGCCTGTCGTATCCTGCGTGCATGTCGAGAAGCAGGTCTTGCAAGCGTTGCAATCTATGCTGAGAACGATTCGGAGGGATTGTTCCGTGAACTTGCTGATCAGTCCGTCCTGCTCGATGGCGATTCTATTGCGACAACCTACCTCAACGGTGCCGCAATCATCCAAGCAGCCAAAGACACAGGTGCTGATGCGATCCATCCGGGTTTTGGATTTCTATCCGAACGTGCTGAGTTCGCTCAAGCCGTCATGGATGCAGGCCTGATTTGGATTGGCCCCTCCCCTCAAGCAATTGAGCAGATGGGGGACAAGATGTCTGCTCGTCAAATCATGAAAGCCGCTGGTGTCCCCGTTATCCCTGGTGTTGAAATTGAGGAAGAAGACGAGACGCTTGCAATGCAAGCAATTCGAAATGCTGCTGAAGAGACTGGCTATCCTCTTCTCTTGAAAGCAACAGCAGGGGGAGGCGGAAAGGGAATGCGAGTCGTCCACGCTTCAAATGAATTGGAGAGTGGTGCACAATCCGCACGACGTGAAGCACTCGCAGCATTTGGAGATGGACGAGTATACGTTGAGAAACTCTTGATGAAATCAAAGCACGTTGAAGTGCAAGTTCTTGCAGATACGCACGGTCGTTGCATCCATCTTGGAGAACGTGAATGCAGCGTTCAGCGTCGTCACCAAAAGGTGTTTGAAGAAGCACCTTGCTCAACAATGTCACCGTCGCTTCGCGAACGCATGGGTCAAGCAGCAGTTGCAGCAGCTCAGGCGGTTGACTACGTCGGTGCAGGTACTGTTGAGTTCCTTCTTGCAGAGGACGGGTCGTTTTACTTCCTTGAGATGAATACACGAATTCAGGTCGAACATCCAGTAACTGAAATGGTTACAGGTGTTGATTTGGTTCGCGAACAATTGCGTATTGCTGCTGGGCAACCAATGGGAGTCAACGAACTCCACATTCGTGGCCATTCGATTGAAGTTCGTCTCTACGCCGAGGATGCAACAAACAACTTCCTGCCAGCCATCGGCCCTCTCGCAGTCTTCCGACCGCCTACAGGCCCTGGTATACGCCTTGATACGGGTGTTCGAGAAGGCGATGATGTCACACCTCACTACGATCCAATGTTGGCGAAACTGATCGTCTTCGCCCCAACCAGAGAGGAAGCACTCCAACGAATGCGCCGTGCACTGGATGAGTTTGTTGTACTCGGAACGACCACAAACATTGGTTTCCTTCGAGATCTTTGCGACGTACCTGAGGTGATATCAGGTGACACCTACACCTCTATGATTGACGATCTCTATCCCAACGGATACACATACAATCCAACTGAAGACAACTTGAATGTGGCTCTCATGACTGCAGCAGTTGCTGAAACGACAGGAATGCATCGAACCAGCATTGCGACACGAGCAGGTCCTGCTGGAGTAGTAAGCCCCTTCCAAACGCTCAACAGGAGGTATCCCTGATGCAGCACGAGTTCCGATACAACGGTGAAACGCATGAGGTTCTGCTCGAGCGTACACCGAAAATATGGACCTTTGCGAATCATTGCGCTCATCCTCGAGAAGATGGACGCATCCGCATTTACTTCGAAGATGGAAGCAAAACATGGGCCCATGTTGCCAAAGTTGGTGACGTGTGGTGGGTCCACCATTCTGGACGAATCTTCACATTGGAGCGAATCGAAGCAGGAGCAAGCAACGATGAACAGCACGGTGGTTTGGTCGCACCAATGCCTGGAGTTGTCCTCGAAGTCATGGTCTCTGCAGGCGAGTCGGTTGAAGCAGGTCAAACATTGATGATTCTTGAGGCTATGAAAATGGAACATCGAATTGTAGCATCTGAGGATGGTACGGTCACATCTGTCCACTACAATGCTGGGGATCGAGTTGAGCAAGGAACAAACTTGCTCGATGTTGACGGGACTGAATGATTAGTTCCATCGTCCAGAGTCGATGATTGATTCATCGCCAACATGTTCAGAGTACACATATGTCCAAGCCCAAACCGTTCCAGAGTCCGATTGAACCTGAATGATTGTCCTATCGAACAGTGAATCATCTCGACCAAATCCTAGGAAACCCTCGATTCCATCCATTCTCTCCAAACAGGCCTCTACATCGGAGATGTGAATCAATTCTCCATGAACGATACCATCTCCCATTCGCATACCAGGATATGTCCCAAGGTGATGGAGGACGCCTCTTGTCTGCGCATTGCTCTTTGCTAGGATGAACGGTTTGAGATGCTGATGGCGAACTTGTCCAGTCATGAGCGTCCCATAGATGAACAGGTGGTTGATCGTTGGGGAATCAAAACGATGTACCATCGCTTGGTCAAGTCCAAATGTTGGCAGATTTCTGTCCTCTAAACCGGTACGAATGAGTCCTTGATACTCATCCGTTGGACAAACAAAGTTTGGTTTTTGTCGATGTTCACAGACCGTGAATGTCGTCGCTTGGTGGATTGTTCCATCCTGTCCGACCACGAGAACTTCTTTTTCCTCGTAATATCGTGGAGCGCCTTCCTTCTCAATCAAGGTTAACCAAGCTTCATCATCGACTTCAAACAAGGCTCCAGGAGTAGCATGATACTCATCAATCGGGACAACATCAGCAGCTCCTCCACCCCTTCCTGATGAATAATAGTGGAATTTCAAATGGTGACCTAGAAGCCAAGCAGGCTCACGTTCGATCAAACCGTGAGGATCTGCACCACGCTCGATACAGAATCGTTTCCAATCGTCCCAATCAAGATTTGAGCCGTATCCGAAATACAACCGATTTTGTGCCATTTCAATCCGCTCCTGAGAGCAGTACTTGTTTAGTATTTATTAAGACTACCATTGGCAAGGTTCGAGAATCTCTTGACCTTGCATATAGGATTGCAAAACTTCAGGAATTCGAACACGACCATCTTCCAACTGATTCTGTTCGATGATTGCAACCAAAGCACGAGATGTTGCTACTGCAGTTGAATTCAATGTGTGAACCATTGGTTGATTCGGATGCCCTGGTGTTCCATAACGGATGTCGAGTCGGTTTGCTTGGTAATCTGTACAATTCGAACACGAAACGATTTCCTTGAATGCTTTTGCACCAGGAAGCCATGCCTCGAGATCGTACTTGCGTGCTGCGACGGTTCCCATATCGCCGGTACAAATGTTAACGACTTCATAATGTAAACCGAGTGCATCCCAAAGATCAACGCAATTCTGAAGCAGTTCTTCATGCAATTCCCATGAGGTTTCAGGTGTTGCAATGACAATCTGCTCGACCTTTGTGAACTGATGAACTCGCCAAATACCACGATCGGATTGTCCATGGGCGCCGACTTCTCGTCGGAAACAGGATGAAACACCAACGATCTTCAGTGGAAGAAGATCCTCAGGTATCGTTTCTTGCATGTACATGGCAGTAAGAGGATGTTCGGATGTTGCAATCATGTAGTAGCCATCAGGGTCAATACCATACATCACTGTCTCAAAGTCAGACAAATCGGTTACACCTTCGTATGCAGTACGATTCATCATGACTGGAGGCTGGACAAACGTGAACCCACGTTGCTGGATAAAGTCCACTGCATAGGCTTGAAGTGCCATTTCAAGACGAGCAAGGTCGCCCTTAAGGAAGTAGAATCGGCTTCCTGTAATCTTTGCAGCACGTTCCAAATCGACCCATTTATTTTCTTCAATGAGATCATTGTGTGTCTTCGGTTCAAAATCAAAGGTTGGCTTTTCCCCGTGTAAAGAATGCTTTGTATTGCCCGATTCATCAGCACCAGAGGGCACGTCTGGATGGAGAAGATTTGGAATAGACATTCGCACAGCATCGCGTTCAGAGAGTAAGGCATCCGTCTTCTGTTCCATCTCAGAAATCTGTGCACCCAAATCTGCAACTTCAGAGAGAATTCGTTGTGCTTCTGCTTCATCTCCTGACTTCTTCGCAGCACCAATTCCGCGGGCTGCTTCATTCTTCTTACGTCGTAGTTCGTTGGTCTCTCGAAGCACCAGTTTCCATTGGGTGTCGAGTTCAATCACCTTCTCAATGTTGTCATGAGAAAGGCCACGTCGATCATGATCGGCACGGATTGTGTCAACCTCATCTCGGAACAAATGAATATCGAGCATTGTAAATCACCTCAGAAACTGATGTTGAATTGGAACATCGCCCCACCTATTGTCAACAAACCACCAACAACGTAACCCAGAATTGCACCACCGTTTAACAACGGCAAACCTGCTTGAGCTTGGCCCTTACCGACGTAATACATGAGGACGGAGTAACCGATGAGGCTTCCTACCAGCGTGGTCATTGCCATGATCAAACCGTCATCGCCACCAATGTATTGCAATGTTGAGAGGACAAGCATGCCCGGGAAGATAACATCACCGAGACCCATGAGCATGGCATCGTTACTCTTGGCAACAACTCGCTCTCGTGGGGCATGTTGCACGCTCTCATTGACTTCATCGACTGTTGAATGAACAGTGGTACGCTCTGTTCGCATGGTGTAATCCGAATCTTGAGGTGCAACCAGCAAGATTGGTAAATTCAGATTCATCATCGTATCCGCAAGATCGAGCATGTGTTTGGATTTGTACACCGCCCATGCATCGTACACTGCAGCAGCGATCATAAATACCATAATCAGAGTTGGAACAAAGGATACACCGAGCATAACGATAACACCACTACCAACCAGAATACCAACTGTGTTGACCACATACCATTCGCTGTGTACATAGAGCATAATCATCAGAAAGAGACTAAACAAGATACCGATGATGGCAGGAATGTCCTCGATGACAATACCACCAACCAAGAACATCGATGAGTCCACAACGCCGGATGATGTCGTATACGATGCATTGACCCTCTCCCCATTTCCGGTGATGTAGGATGAATCGATTGTTGTGGCATAGAAATGGATGGTATCATTCTCGATATCAGATACTGTTTCTCCGAAAGTGACTGCAACGTCTTGACCTTCCTCGACATCGATAATTAATTTTTGAACCATCGATGATCCATAAAGCAGTCGTGCATCTTCGTCTGTGGTAACCAATAATTCAGTGTAACCTGTTGCATCAATGTCTGTCAGGCGAACATCTCGAATACCGTTGGCAAAATTGTCGATAGTCACGCTTGATTCTTTCGCAAATACTTCTTCATTCACCGGCGAGTAAGACCAAGACAAAATATCCCCATCATTGGTTCCAAGAACGATGAGTTGTTCACCCTCGCTTGACTCTTCAATTTTCACATCGGCAACATTTGAGTGACCTACGTCCATCGAGGAAAAACCCGCTTCGGATTCAGCTTCGATCAAAACTTGAACAGGCTCATAGATGTCATCGCCCTCCACAAAGAATGCGCTTTCATTGAGGAGAACAACGCCTGCGTACGCTTCAGCGACAATCAACAGGTGCTTGTTATCGAGGAGTTCCGCCTCAACAAGCGTAGATGTTTTCAGTTCGCTTGGAAGTTTCCATGTCGCTTGTTTGGTCATCACATTAGGATATTCCTCAAAGGTGTTGTATCGATGAATATTGTCTGTACCGTCGATGATATAAACGGCGTCTTCTGTTTCAACTGCTATCGGACAACCGAATTGAAGAATGGATTGTACTTCTCCATTTTCATCAACCTCAAGACATTGATAGGTTGATTCGATTGCACCATCTGAGAGAGAAAGGGTACGAATTAACTCACCATTGGAGATGGTGACGGTGTCTGGACCAGGGACAACAACGAGCTCGACTGATTCGTCGACAATCGTCCCATGGACGAGTTCTGTAGTCCAAACAGGCTCATCCGTTCCCCATTGCATGAGACGGACAGTGTTGATCAGTTCCCCAGAATCATAACGTTGTGTATAATCGATAAATTGATTCATCCCGATTTCTGTGAGATATGTGGCGTCAGTTTTTTCATTTGAATCATACTCAAATGGAGTCACGCTATCATCGACCATAATCTGGTGCGCAAGGGGGACGTTTGCATAGAGCAGTGCAATAAAGAGAATACCCATGATTCCGTATTTGATGATCCATTCCTTCTTGTATTTTGCAAGCATCAAGATTGCTGCTGTGAAGATAAAAATCATGACCAGTTCTAGGCCAATGTACCGTAATTGTGAGGAACCTGCTTCGCCAAATGCCTGTAACCCTGCTTTGTCATACCAAGGACGAATATACATGGCTAGGAAGATGGTTGCAACAAACATCCCAGCCATTCCAATCATGGATGGAAGTTGGCGGCGAAAGTCTCCTCCAACGTCGCTCATGCCACATCCAAGCAGGAACCACATTTGAGCACATCGACGGTTGCATGGGAAATCATTACATCGCTACACCTATGAGAACCAGCCGTAAGGCATGGTTGAGGTCCATGGCATCCAACGTACGTCTGTGGCTTGCTGAAAGCAAGCATCGTGGAATGAAGCTTGGGCTTGACCGCGTCCTTTCCGCTCATAAAGCATTGATTCAATCACCTTACAAAGGCACCGTCGTTCATGTTGCGGGAAGCAATGGAAAGGGTACATTGTGTGCAACCCTTGCTGCCCACTTGAATAACCAAAATCATACGACGGTCATGTTCACATCTCCTCATCTCATTCGAGTTGAGGAGCGAATTCGAATCAATGGACAACCCGTGGATGGATTTCTCTTTGACCAATACCTGTCCGAAATTCGGAACCTAGAATCGGTATTGAACATCGACCTAACCTTCTTCGAAATCACATTCCTCGTTGCTTGTTTGTGCGCTCACAACAATGATGTGGATTTTTTTATCGCAGAAACTGGATTGGGCGGTCGTTACGATGCGACTCGAATCTTGGATGCAGATGTGTGTGTGGTCACTTCACTCAGTCTCGAACATCGTGACATCTTAGGTGATACATTATCTCAAATTGCATCAGAAAAAGCTGCAATTGCCCGCCCTTCGAAACCGTTGATTGTTCGTGAGGTGTACGACGAAGATGCAGTTCTTTCCATTGAACGAGAATCTCTGGAGGCTGGACGGATGGAATTGGACGAAGAAAGACAGCCTGCTCTTCTGGAATGGGTCGCTGTTCCAAAGGATGCAACGTTCAATCAAGAGGCTCTTGCACTCGCTCGAGCAACATTCCAAGTCTTGGGACTCGAATCAGAGGATTTGGAGAAGAGCATGGGATCAGTAAACTGGCCTGGGCGTCTACAGGAAATACCAGCCTCTTGGGACGGTTCAATCCTCTTCGATGCAGCCCACAATCCGAGTGGACTTGCAAAGGTCATGCCTCAGCTCATGTCTCAAATTCAGAAAAGACAAAGCTGGTGTCTGGTGTTTGGGTGTACGCCACAACATGATTTGGTCACATTTTCCAAGCCTCTCATCGAATTGTGTCACCAACATCCACCAGAATCGATCATTCTAACAAAGCCACAATTTGGCAGATATGCTGGAGTCACTCTTGAGGCACTAGGTAAACTCAATTGGCCGATAACATGTAGAGTGTATGAGGAAGAAAGTGCGGATGATTCGCATGCTTTACTCAAGCAATTGAAACCCGAATATTCTCTTGTGATTGGCTCCCTATACCTCGTTGGAGAGATGTTTGAATCAATGGGTTTCTGGGGCACGAAGCACATGGACTTGTTTCCTGCAAACACTCAAAGG
>CENG01041380.1_pt1 | contig 10261 bp, 10 predicted proteins | sample 530131 | NCBI WGS metagenome assembly CENG01 (sample SAMEA2591057, study PRJEB7988) | marine metagenome | biome: marine biome (ENVO:00000447); feature: surface water (ENVO:00002042) layer; material: saline water (ENVO:00002010), including plankton (ENVO:xxxxxxxx) | depth 5 m
TTTAAAGACCATGGTCAATTTTCCTCAAATAAGTTGCAATATGGGGTCTTCTAATCTCACCCCTAGTTCACTCATAAATTTTACAGAGTCCGAAAATTGCAAAACACTTTCATTAAATGAAAAACACAATGTAAACTCTCCTCCTATTTGAGAAATACTCAAATGGAGGCCGCTTTTCCCAGTTTCGTATGCAATTAACTTAGTATCACAAAGATCAACAAGTGTCAGAATGGTCGAACTGGTATTAGTTTCCTCTTTATCATCACTAACATCCAGCGATTGCTCACCAGTTATATCTTTAATAATTACTTTAACTCTTCTATCATCAAAAATGAAATTCCATGCACTGCTTGCAAATTTTGAAAATAATAACTCTCGCCTGGGGTCTTTGACTTTCAATATAAGACTATCAATTGCCTCAGAAGAAACACTCATATACAGCGTTGAAAAACTTTGATTGGGTGGCGTTCTTCTTATATCCGCAAAATGAATTGGTTCTTTACCCCCAGAATTTCTTAGCTCCAAAAGATCAATACCAAGCTCGTTAGCAGCCACCTTGGCCTTAGGCGACGCTAAAACCTTGGAACCGAGTTCTTTTCTGAAATTTTCATGTACCTTTATGCCTTTGTCTTCTGTAATAGAAGCGGGTCCAGGCGTTGGAACTTCATCTTTTAAACTTTCAGGCTCTTTTATTTTTTCATGAATTTGCTCAGTTTGTACTGTTGCAGAGTCGTCCGACTGACTTTGCTTCTTTTTCACCTCTTTTACATCATCAACTATGAGCGCCATAAGCTCACCAACAGGGACTTCTGTTCCTTCTTCAGCATCTACATTGGATAAATAGCCGTCTGTTTGTGCCTCAACTTCCATAGTGGCTTTATCTGTTTCAACCTCAAATAAAGGATCACCCTTTTCGATTTTATCTCCTTCTTTTTTGAACCATGATAAAATAATTGCAGTATCTTGGTTCATCCCAAGTTGTGGCATTTTTACTTCATAACTCATGAATTAAGTCTCCAGAGACGAGCTTTCGAGCATTTGAAGCAACTTTTTCAGCTGTAGGTACGGTTATGTCTTCCAATACTGGACTAAAGGGAACAGGCACATCCATTGCACCCATTCTGATAACCGGGACATCCAAATAATAAAAAGCTTTTTCTGATATTCGAGATGCAATTTCAGCGGTTACACCAAAATTCTGGTGCCCCTCATCGACAACTATAACTCTACCTGTTTTCTTAGCCGATTTCAAAATAGTCTTTTCGTCCAGCGGGACCAAAGTCCTCGGATCTATTACTTCAACGCTAATATTTTCTTTACCTAAAATACTTGCGGCTTTTTCACATACCTGCCTCATAGATGAGGTACCAATCAAGGTTATTTGGTTGCCTTCTTGAAGAACTGAAGCTTCGCCAAAAGGTATTAAATATTCCTCTTCAGGAACTTCTGCTTTGTCCTGATACATAAGCTTATCTTCAAAAATCACCACCGGATTGTTATCTCTAATAGCAGTTTTTAAAAGTCCTTTCGCTTCATAAGCGGATGAGGGCATCGCCACTTTAAGACCAGGTATATGTGATACTAAAGCATGCAGAGACTGGCTATGTTGCGCCGCTGACCTACGTGTTGCACCGAGATTTGTTCGAACAACCAAGGGAACGTTTAATTTTCCACCCGACATGTAATATGCTTTAGCCGCCTGATTACAAAGTTGATCCATTATCAGAAAAAGAAAATCACCAAACATTATATCGACAATTGGGCGTGATCCTGTCATCGCTGCTCCTACAGCAAGACCCATAAAACCAGGTTCAGAAATTGGTGTATCAATTACCCTATCAGTTCCAAACTCCTCGACTAATCCAGAAGTGATTTTAAAAGGTGTTCCGGCTTCAGCCACGTCCTCACCAATCAAGAATACAGACTTATCACGCCTCATTTCTTCAGCAATTGCCTCATTGACAGCTTGAGAAAGAGTAATGGGCCGCATTATGAGGCCTCCGTAAATACATGCATATCAACTTCATCTAAGTTGGGGTATTTAGCATCCAAGGCATATAGAACGGCTTCATGAGCTTCGTTCTCAATATCTTCTCTTATGTTTTTCAACTCGTCTTGTGAGGCTATTTTTTCGGAAATCAACCAGTCGCCCAAAATGTTAATAGGGTCTTTGTTTTTTTTCCAATCGTCTTCTTCTTCTTTTGAGCGATAATATGTTCGATTTATATCACCAACATGATGTCCATGGTACCGGTAAGTTAAAAGTTCAATAAAAAATGGCCCCTCGCCATTACGAGCTCTGGCGACTAAACTAGTTGCTAATTTATTTACAGCTAGAACATCTTGACCATCTACTTGATGAGCCTCAATGCCAAAAGCTCGAGCTCTATCCAAAATATCACCAGCAGCAATTTCATCTGTGGCTGTATATTCAGAATACCCGTTATTCTCACAAGCATAAATAACCGGCAATTTCCAAAGCGCCGCCATATTCATTACCTCGTATAAAAGCCCTTGGGCAGTCGCGCCATCTCCAAAAAAGCAGACCGTAACATCATCGTCCCCTTTAAGCTTTGCTCTGAGTGCGGATCCAGTAGCTATACCCATCGATCCACCAACTATGGCATTTGCTCCTAGATTACCATTTGACTGATCGGCAATATGCATGGACCCACCTTTACCTCTGCAATAACCCTCTTCTTTTCCGAGTAGTTCACAAAACATCTGTTTTAGCTCAGCACCCTTCGCAACACAGTGGCCATGTCCACGATGAGTAGATGTAATTTTATCAGATACATTTAAAGCTTCACAAATACCAACTGCCACGGCTTCCTCACCAGAATACATATGGGTCAAACCCGGCATCTTAGCGTCCAGGTAAAGTTGGTTAGCTTGATCTTCAAAAGATCTAATCTTAACCATCTGACTATACATTTTCAGATAACTGTCTGAGTTTGTATTTCCTTTTCTTGGCATATTTTTTAGTCCCTTAAGATTAGTCGTAAACCATAGACATTTTTGAATTTAATACCTGTTAGATATCGGTAGCTCCTCAGCCGGGAAAAGAGAAATAACCTCACAACCAGTATCCGTTACAACGACTTCCTCTTCAATTCGAGCAGCCGAATAGCCATCTTTCGCAGGGCAATAAGTTTCAAGAGCAAAAACCATCCCAGTTTTGATCTCCATCGGATGATCGAGAGAAATAGCTCGGCTGATAATTGGTCTCTCATGAAGAGCCAATCCTAAACCATGACCAAATTGAAGACCAAACGCAGCATCTTCATTCGGAAAACCCAAACTTTCCGCCGTTGGCCAAACTTCAGCTACTTTGTCTGTCGTAACGCCTGGTTTAATCATTGAGATTGAGGCATCTAGCCATTCTCGACATTTCACGTAAGCATCATTCTGTTCAGAGGTTGCCCGGCCTATATTAAAGGTTCGATAATAGCAAGTTCTATATCCTTGATAAGATTGCAAAATATCAAAAAATGCTTGATCTCCTGGACGAAAATATCTGTCCGTAAAGTTATGTGGATGAGGATTACATCGTTCGCCAGAGATTGCGTTTATGGCTTCTACGTCGTCAGACCCCATCTCATACAGCATTTTATTTGAAAGAGCTACAATATCGTTTTCCCTGATACCTGGCTTTAGTTCTTCATAAATCATATGGTAAACACCATCAACCATACTGGCTGCTTGGGTCAAAAGCTGTATTTCGTCCCAATTTTTTATCTCTCTTGCGGCTAACATAATTTGTTGACCATCAATCACTTTAATCCCCTCTTCTTGGAGAGCATGAAACATGGCTGTTTCCGCATAGTCTACTCCGACCGGCATATCGGCCATACCCGCGTCTTTTATTAGACCAGCGATTTGCTTTGCATACTTCTTCATCAAACCAAATTCAGGCGGAATTGTTCCTCTCATCCCTACAACACCGGCCAAACAATGATCTGGCTCTAACCAATCAGAATATTTTTGATGGTGTACAGCTGCTGATCCAAAATCCCAAACATATGGGCTGTCATCGCCAGTAAGAAGGCAAAACCTGCACATCTTATCCCTTTCCCACTCGCCTATTTTGGTTGCCGAAACATATCTTATGTTATTTACATCAAAGAGTAATAGTGTTCCTGCAGGAGAATTTTTAAGAGCTTCCCGGGTTCTACTAAGTCTGTATCGACGCAAACGATCGTGATCTACCCGGCGCTCAAAATCTACACTTGTATGGCCCCAGGCTGGAAGGCGCGACTCCCACCTCCAATTTGGTTCTAAGTCCTGGGGTGTTAATACATTTGGAGTAAGTGCCGTATTTCGCTTAGTCATTTTAAATTCCTTTAATTTAGTAAGATTTTAGCCATCCAATCGCCAGATTCAGGTCTATATTTATAAGGTCGGTTATTAACAACGTGTGTTCCGTCAGAAACCATATTCAATATTACTTCTCCACTGACTGCGTCTGCTAATTTTTTTGCATGGTCTGAGGGAATAACTCTATCCAAGGCACCACCAACGATATAGATGGGGCAAGAAATTTTTGAAGCAGCTGCGCTCAAGTCCATTTTTATGGCCAGATCTTCAGCCTCTTCATTATTAGCGGAATGACTTCTAACAATAAATGCTTGCCGTGTTAGTCCCGGAACTCTCGCAAAAGCTTCTTCAAAATTGAAAGGGCCCGTTAACGATACACACGCTTTTATACGAGAGTCAAAAGCCGCTGCTCTGGGAGCATAATACCCTCCAAGGCTAACCCCCCATACACCAACGCGATCAGAATTTAAATCCTCTCGACTTTCGAGCCAGTCAATTACTTTACCTACTGGAACTTCATAATCAAATCTTATGGGCAGCTTATACTCAGCCTCACCTTGTCCTGGGCCATCAAAAGAAAAAGTAGCCAAACCTCTCTCAAGGAAAATTGCTTCGTTGGTCAACATTTCTTCTTTTGTACTATCCAAACCCATGCACATTACAACAATTGGAGGTTTTTCAATTCCCTCGGGTTTACGCAAATTTCCAATCAAAGAATGATTTTCAAACGGTATCTCTACACGCTCACCCGGATGCTTTAGATAACGCAAGGCCTCTCTATGAGACCTTATTGCTAATTTATGCGCCGATTTCATTTGCGGCATATCATTAACAAATAAAAATTTTCCAAAATGATAACAAGCAGAAGCCGTTGCTGAATGAGATGCATACGAAATAAAACGCTTCTCATCTAAGGCTTTTTTACCAAGATCATCGTGAATTGAACCCCGTTCACACCACGCAGAGCACCACTCATCCCAACTATGAATATTATTCGTAACGTCTTGAAAATCAGCTAATGGTACTCCGTTTGTTACCATTCTATGCGACCAGTGCGCTGCTGCTGCCACTATCCTAGGATCTCTTTCTAACTCACTCATGTATATTCTTACCCGCTTTCAAATGAGGATATTTTTCAGTCAACAATGAACCAAAATAATAAGTTTTTTGGAAAGACTCAGTTCTTCTTATATTAGATATCCACTCCTTAATAAGAGGAAAATCATCCCAAAGATTGCTGAGATTTATATCATCCATCCGAACAACTACTGGCATAATAGCGATATCCGAAATTGATAAACTTGAACCCATTAACCAGGGCCCGTCATTTTTTTCAATCCACATGTTCATTCTCTCCATTGAGCGTTTTAATCTATCAATGGCTTCAATCATTTCATTTTGCGGGAAACCTGTGCGCCCCATCTTCTTCAAAAATTCTTTTCTCAAAGGCTTGCTTTCACACAACTCGTCAAACTCTTTTTCTGTCATCTTTTGAAAGTGTGGAAGAAATGCCAGATTGTAAGAAGGGATACGTATCGCAGGACCCGGAACCTCGTCTATAAATTTCAATTGGGCTCTCATTTCTGCTGTTTTCACTGGTTCATCAGGCCTTAATGGATAAATATTTGGAAAAATATCTTCCAGGTATTCCACGATAACCAAACTGTCTATGATATTATTTCCAGCATGAACTAGCGACGGCACAACCCCATTAGGGTTAATGGCAAGATAATCTGCTTTAAGCTGATCACCTGAAAATAAGTCTAGTTTAACCTCGTCAAATTCACAGCCTTTTTCATGCAATACATATCTTACACGTTGGCTACAAGTAGATTGTGGAGCGTTATATAGAACAAATTTTTCCATTTTCAGATTATCAAACCAATACCAATTATCTAACTAGCAATACACATGATGGTTAAAATTTATTCATCTACTTGCGGAACCTCTAGACCGGTTGGATAAGGAGTATTTTCACTTTCCAATTGAATACCAGCGCCAAGAGCTACTGTCTCCAAAATTGCTGCAAAATCTTCCTCAAGATAGGCAGCAGGATCATTTTTTAAGCTAGCGGCGCCAAAGTGTGCCTGTAAAGCCTCTCTAGTTGTGGCGGTCACTGGCATTGGAACGTTGAGCTCTCTGCCCGCAGCAAGTCCTAAGTCTAAATCTTTTCGCAGCAAAGCAGGCGTGAATGTTGTAGTCCAATCTAGGTTGATGAATGCATTTGTTTTATATCTTGTGAAAACAGACCCCATAACAGAATTATTCATAAAATCTAAAAATGCTTGCCTAGGTACACCTGCTTTCTGTGCCAGTATTGTTATCTCTGCCAAATTTTGTGTTACGACCCCCAGCATTACGTTATGAGCAATTTTACAAAAGCGAGCAAGCTCGCCCTCACCCACATACGAAACACCCATGACTGCTATCTTAGAAATTATTTCTTCGACTTGTTTAAAACTATCTTCTGGACCGGAAGCTACTGCTGATAACTTTCCAGCCTTTACACATTTTCCATTACCTGAAACAGGACAGCATACTAGCTGGGCTCCAACTTCCAATAATCGAGATCTAATTTCTGCAGATTGATCCACACCAATTGACGAAAAATCCAAAAAGATTTTCGGGACACCGCCGCCTGATAAGACACCGACCTCACCAAAATACAATTCCTCAACGTCGCGGCCGGTTGATACCATTGTGGCCAACACGTCAACACCGGATAAGTCAGCGGGACTATCAACCAATATAGCACCGGCTTTCTCCAAAGGCTCAGCTTTTGATCTAGTTCGATTCCAAACTTTCAGTGAGTACCCTGCCTTTAGCAGTCTTTCAGCCATAGGGAAACCCATTCGGCCCATACCAATCCAACCAATTTCAATATCTGCCATTATCATTCTCCCGTTCTAAATGGCGACCAGTTTACCCAGCCTCTTTTATCCACAATGTTTCAATTTTAACACCGGCATCTTTAACTAGATTATAAACCGGACATCGAGCTTCAGTTTCTTCAACGACCAACTCTAGATCACTTATTTTCGAATTAGTAGATACAACCGCCTCAACCCTAACAGTCTGAAAATGAGGAATAACTCCCCTCATTCCATTTCGACCCCTGATGTCAATTGTAAACGAAGCCGAAAATTCAATGCCCGAATAGTCAAAATTCATTTCTTTTGCAGTTCGATTAAAAGTCACAGCTTCACAAGCACACAGTGCTGAAAGGACACCTGTTAGCGGAGTAGGGCCTAAATTTGTCCCCCCATGTTGAGATGGTTCATCATATGTGAATTCTGAAAATCCTTCCAATTTTACTCGTGTTGCCATAGAGCCATCATTTGAGGCAGACAAAACTTTACGCCTAACAATTGGCTTGCTAAAGTCTCGTTTTTCTATAACAGCGGTCACGACCAGAACCCTCCCCTAAACTCACATTTCGCAAACGATTGCATTGATGTTAGCAAGTACCATTTTATCGGTCAATACACTAAAGCAAACGTTTGCCAAATATTATGTTCTATACTATACATCCGTACGGGAAAAATTAGATGAAAAAGAATATCACAATAAAAGATGTTGCAAAGGAAACAGGTGTTCACGTGTCCACTGTATCTCGAGCTTTGTCTCCAAACGCACGAGCCTCACTATCGTCCGAAGTTGTTGAACGCATCAAAAATAAAGCTGCTCAAATGGGCTATAGGCCAAACTTAGTTGCGTCTGGTCTAAGAACGAACAGAACTATGACTGTTGGAATAGTAATACCCGATATTACTAACTCTCTTTTCCCCCCAATTGTTAGAGGAGTTGAGTCAGTTTTAGAAGAAGCTGGTTACGCATCAATACTGGTTAATACTGATGGCGACGGCAAAAGAGAGGAAAGGCTACTTGATCTCTTGCTGGAAAGAGGTGTGGATGGAATAATTGATGCCGCTGTGACTAGCCAAGATAAAAAGGTGACTAGCATATATGAACGTGTTCCCATTATTACCGCAAATCGGATGGTTTTTGGATCTGGCATTCCAGCAGTGATCAACGATGATGAATCTGGAATAAAAAAGATTTTTAATTTACTCGTTTCGAAGGGACACAAAAATATTGGTTATATTGGGGGACCCGAAAGACTTTCAACTGGCGAAATTAGAAATAATGCTTTCAAAGAAGCTACAGCCATTAATGGTTTAGAATTAAACGTCAAAAATACAGTCTTTGCAGACAAGTACACAGAGGAAGAAGGATTGAATTGTGCTGATTCAATATTATCCAATTGCCCAAATGTTACTGCGATACTATGCGCCAATGATCGTTTAGCGATAGGCGCCATTGAGGCGGTCAATTCGAAAAATTTGAAGTGTCCAGATAATATTTCGATAACTGGTTTTAACGATACCCCGATGATTGATAGGATACCACCTGGTTTGACGACTGTAAGAATTTTACAATTTGACGTTGGAAGAATTGCAGCAGAACTCCTCGTAAAAAAAATGAACGATCCGAGTATACCTGTCCCTGAAAAAACAATTATGCCAGTAACAATAGTGAATAGAGGAAGCGTGTCTATTCCAAACACAGGAAATTGAGATGTCAAAACAAGTAAAAAATAAAATCATTGCGGTGGAAGAACACTTTATGCATGCACCACTTACTGATTATTTTAATAACGGCGGTCATCAACCCGAAAAAATTAAATCACGACTTTATGATTTTACGAGCATAAGAATTGAGGAAATGGATCAAGCTGGAATTGATATGCAAATTCTTTCTCATCAGTCACCAGGAAGCCAAAAACTTTCTGATGATATTGCAGTCAGCGCCTGCATGAAATCAAACGAAGAGCTGGCTTTTGTAATATCAAATAATTCCAATAGATTTGATGGCTTTGCAATGCTACCCTCAAATCTACCTGAACTTGCAGCAAAAGAGTTAGAGAGGGCCGTCAAAGATCTAGGTTTAAAAGGAGCTATGTTGCATGGCTTAAGCGCTGGCCAAATGGTTGATGAGCAAAAATTTTGGCCAATTTTCGCCAAAGCGGAAGAGTTAGATGTACCTGTGTATTTGCACCCAGCTGATCCTGATAAGACTGTAACAGAACGATATTATAGCCCTTACGACAAAAGCCACCCTATGTTCACCAGAGCTGCCTGGGGGTTTGGAATTGAAACTGGAACACTAGCAGTTCGCATGATGCTCTCCGGTATTTTCGAACAGCACCCAAAGCTCAAGATCATTTTAGGACATTTTGGTGAGGCACTACCTTTTTGGTTGCCTAGAATACATGAGAGCCTGGCACGACCAGGAAATGAGCAGGTCAATATAGAGGAAATATTTAAGACAAATTTTTGGGTAACAACGAGTGGTTTTTTTTCTAACAACGCGCTTGATCTATGTCTTAAGGTTCTTGGAGAAGATAAGATACTCTTTGCAGTTGATTGGCCATATGCTGATAACACCATCGGTGTAAATTGGCTATCTGCAACACCCATTAGCTCTCAATTAAAAGAAAAAATATTCTGCAGAAACGCAGTCAAGTTTCTAAAGCTTTAGTTAAGCTTGGGTAAATTTTATTCCCAACCAACTAATAACATGATCTATGGCTTTGATTTGTACATCATTTAAAATATATTTTCCATCGTCGCCCTTGATTGGAAACACGTAACCATGATAATCATGATCATACGAAACCCATTCAACGTTTTTGCCAGCCTCATCCAATAAGTCAAACGATGTCCTAAAAATACCTTGCAGATGATCTTCATCTCTTCCCATCACTAAAACTGGTGTTTTGATACCCTTAATTCGTTCTCTAGCAATATCCATATCAATTCTTTTACGAACTTTATCAACCTCAGCCATTTGCATTTCTTCTATATTTCTTAGGCCTGTGTCCTCATTCACAAAAGCTGTTTCATCTGGCATTAGGGCTAAATATTCATGGCTGGCAGGTTCG